>Ga0074045_10004155_pt1 | contig 12883 bp, 12 predicted proteins | sample BogForMeECP23OM2_FD_94442 | JGI IMG/M metagenome (GOLD analysis project Ga0074045, IMG submission 94442) | Bog forest soil microbial communities from Calvert Island, British Columbia, Canada - Bog Forest MetaG ECP23OM2 | ecosystem: Environmental > Terrestrial > Soil > Wetlands ... | reverse complement strand
GGCGCAGGCGCGGCGGAGTTCGCCTTCGCTGACCACGTCCATGCCGGCACCGAGGGCGGAAAGCGCCCTCAGCACCGCCTGGTTGGAGTTCGCCTTCATCGCATAGGCGATGAGGGCGTCCTGCCCGGCGAAGGCGTCGCGGAACACCCGGAAGTGCCGCTCGATGGTGGCGCTGGAATAGCAGTAGAAAGGCGTGCCGACCGCGCGGGCGATCTCGGGCAAAGGCACATCCTCGGCGGCGAGGACGCCGTCGCGATAAGCGAAGTGCCGCATGGCGTCCCTTATTTCAGCAGGAAGTCGAGAAAGAAAGGCTGATCGGGCGGGGTGATGGGCGGGATCTTCCGCTTCATCTGCGGGTTCAGCGACTCGCCGCTGAGTTGGTCCGGCTTCGGCGTCGGAGCCTTGGCCTGGGCGCTCGCGTCGGGCGGCGGCTCGAGCGGCCCGTAGCGGCCGCAGGCCGTGAGGCCGAGCGCGACGAGGACGGCGACCGCCAGCGCGCGACGGGCGGAAAAAGGCGAAGACTTGGCGGACAAGACGCGACTCCGAAGACCGAGCCCTTATACAGGATCGGTCGGCGGACGGGAGGGGGCGGCGCCCGCCCGAAGCGGCGCCGAGCATGGGAACCGGCCGGGCCCCCATTCCAACCCTGGATCAAGCATCATCAAGGGGATATGGCGCCTTTTTCGATCGTCTCGACGGCGCTTGCGAGGGCGAGGAGGCCGCAATGTCAGACGCCCGAGGACGAACAACTAATGGACAATGTAAATATGGTCGACCCCCAACGACCGCCTCGATCCTCTGCTGCAGCCGCCTCAGTTCCCGCCGTTGTCGACGCAGTTCGTCTTGTTGCAATCGTTGCGATTGCGGCTCGTTGGCGGCGGCGTGTTGGGGTGGGGGACCTGTCCCATCGTCGTCGGCGGAGCGGGCGCGACGGGAGCCGGCTGCGCCATGGCCTGACCGGGCGCGGTCGTCCCGTTGCTTTCGGCGCCGGGCGACGGGGGCGCAGCGTTCGGGGCGCCTGCCGCGGACCCGCCCGGCGCCATCTATGCGTGCCTGACCGCCGCGGGGGCGAACGCGAGAATGGCCGCCAACGCGCATGCGATCGGCTTGAACATGACCTGTCTCCTTCGGCTGGTTCGGACCTTAAGGAACGGAAAAACCGCGGCGCGCGTTCCGTGGGCGTGGAGACGAACATGGAAACCGGCCGGCCGCCGGTCGCGCGTCCGCTGGCCGCGCGAAACGCTTCGCCGTGTGCGGGGTCGCGCGCCGGACGGCGGCGTGCGATAAGGACCGAATTCGGACGGAGGAGGGCCGCTTGTCGACGTTTCGTGTGACGACCCGGCAGATCAAGGCCGCGAGGGCGCTGCTCGACTGGTCGCAGTCCGAACTGGCCTCGGCTTCCGGTCTGTCCGTGCCGACGATCAAGCGAATCGAATCGAAGGCCGGGGATGTCGGCGGTCGCGAGGGTACGGTCGCCCGCATCGTTTCCGCGCTCGAGGCGGCCGGCGCCGAGTTCATCCCCGAGAACGGAGGCGGCGTCGGCGTGAGGCTGCGCGAAGGCCGCAAGCCGGAGACGATTGCGCTCGAAAATCTCAATGCGAGCAGTGACGAGTAGCCTCGAAAACTTTTGTTTGCACAAGTGTTAACTCGGCCCGCATTTCGATTCAGGAGAAATAATGGAAAAACACGGTTGACGTCGTTAACGCGATGTGATTCTGATACGTGTGATGTTGTCCACCAAAGAACGCATACTCGCCGCCGCGACCGATCTGCTCGATACAGGCGGCCCCACCGCCGTGACATTGCGGGCAGTCGGAGATGCAGCCGGCATTTCCCAGTCCGCACCGTACACGCCGTTCACGGGATGGCCGACCTCGAGCAATTCGGCCTCGTCACAGTCATTTCGGAATCCGGGCCTTCTCTGCCGGCTCTCCTGGTGGAGATGCTGGCGCGGGGGATCGATACGCCGCAGCACGGCCGCGTCGCCGCGGCCGTCGGTCACTGCGACGCCTGAAGCGCGTCAAACGCCAGTTTGGGTTGTCCCCCGCATCAGGGGCCCTACAAAAAGCGTGTTCGCGCAGGTTCGCTGAGACCCGGAGCCTGCCTTGGCGCTGGCGACGGCGCCTGCCGTTCTCGACCTCGCCGAAGGCGACGCCGTGACGCTCGGGGAGAGGCCGAGCCTTTCGGAGCGCCTCTTGCTCCGGCGCCGGGACCATGGCGTGACTTTGCCGTCGCATTGACTGTAAGCCGATCCCCCGACGAATCCTGAGAGCGGGGACGGGCTGTCGCCAGATGCAGGTGTTCGGGAGGGTTCGATGCCGAAGCCAGGCGCAGGAAAAGCGTACGGGAGTTCCCCCTCGGCGTCCGCAAAGCTGATTGTCTTCGATCTCGGCAACGCCAGCGGCCGCGTCAGCCTCGGTTCGCTCGAGGACGAGCGGCTCCGGACCGAGGAGATCTACCGCTTCGTCAACGGCCCTTCGCGCCTCGGCCAACGCTGGTACTGGGACGTGCTGCGCCTTCACGCCGAGGTTATGGAGGGCTTGCGGCGCGCTGCAACCATCCTTGGCGAAGCGCCCGCGACCATCGGCATCGACTCCTGGGGCGTCGACTACGCCTATCTCGACGCGAGCGGCGCCGTCATGGCGCCGATGCGCCACATGCGCGACCCGCGAACGGACGGCGTCTATGAGGCGATCCATCGGCGCCTCAGCCGCGGCGAGCTTTACCGCCGCACGGGCGCCATGACGATCCAGATCAACACGCTCGCCCAGCTCTACGCCGAGCGGCGCGAGCAGCCATGGCTGCAGGAGGCGGCCGCGACGCTGCTCTTCACCTCCGACCTCATCAATTATTTCCTCACGGGGCTGCGGGTCTCGGATGTCACCATCGCCTCGACGTCGCAGTTTCTCGATCCCGCGCGAAGAGCCTGGCGGCCGGACGTGCTCTCCGACCTCGGTCTCGCCAGCCATTTTCTGCCGCCGCTGGTCGAGCCGGGGACGGTCCTCGGCCCTCTCCTGCCCGAAGTGAGGAGCGCTGCGGGGCTCGGCGCGGGGGTCCAGGCGGTCGCGGTGGCCGGCCATGACACCGCCGCCGCCGTGGCGGCGACCCCGTTCGCGCCTGGCCGGCGGGCGGCTTTTATCAGCGCCGGCACATGGTCGCTGCTCGGCCGGGAGATCATCGCTCCCGATCTCTCGGATGCGTCGCTCGACAGCAACTTCACCAACGAATGCGGCGTCGGCGGCGCGATCGTCCATCACAAGATCTTGTGCGGGTTGTGGCTCGTCCAGGAATGCCGGCGGATATGGTCGAAGACCGCGGCGCTCGACTACGCCGACCTCGATCGCGCCGCCAACGCTCAGCCGCCGCTCGCTTTCGTCTTCGACCCCGACGATCCGCGCTTTCTAACCCCGTCCGATATGCCGGCCGCGATTGTCTCGTGGTTCCGGGACCGTGGCCTTCCGGCGCCGGAGGGAGTCGGTCCGATCGCGCGTGCGATCTACGATAGCCTCGCCCTCAACCATCGCCACGCCCTCGATGACCTCGCGAGGCTGGGTGAGGGGGCTATCGAGGAGATCAACCTCGTCGGCGGCGGCGTGCAGGCCGCCCTGCTTGCACAGGCGACGAGCGACGCGGCCGGGCTGCCCGTCCTCGCGGGGCCTCAGGAAGCCACCGTCGCCGGAAACATGCTCTGCCAACTCCTCGCCGCAGGCGCAATCGCCGACCTCGAAGAGGGCCGCGCCATGATTCGCCGGTCGAACGAACTCGCGACCTACCGCCCCCGCGAACGCTCCGCATGGGAGACGGCGTCCGTGGTTTTCCGCAGCCTCAAGGCGGCGTCGCGCTGAAGCGAGAGCGCGCCGTGATCCTCAGCCGAGCACGTATCGGGAAAACGCCAAAGCCTGTCGCGCGGCCTCGTCCATCCGGGCTTCGTCGGCGTTGTCGCTGAGATCACGCCAGACCTTGATGTCGCTGCCGACGCCGCCGCCCATCTTCACGAAGGGCTCCATGACGACCGCGCCGCTGTAACCGATCTCGCGAAGCGCCGTCCCGATCTCGTGCCAGGGCAGTCGGCCTTTGCCGGGAACGCGCCGATTGTTCTCGCCGGTATGGAAATGGCCGAGCAGCGGTCCCGCAGTACGGATCGCCTTGCCGAAGCTGTCCTCCTCGATGTTCATATGGAACGTGTCGAGCATCACCTTGACGTTGGGCTTGCCGACCTCGCGAACGAAGGCGACGCCTTCGTCGGCGGTGTTCAGCACGTGATTCTCAAAACGGTTGAGCACTTCCAGACAGAGGGTGACGCCGTGATCTGCGGCGAAATCCGCCAGGCTCGAGATGCCCTCGAGGCCTCGCGCGCGGTCACCCGCCTTGTCGACCGGCTTCGAATAGTCGATCGGCCAGTAGGAATGGAGGGCGCCGCCGATGATGTGAATATCGAGTTTGGCAAGGTTCGTCAGCGTCTCCTCGAAGAAGGCCCGCCCCGCTTTTCGGATCGCCGGATCGGCGGAAGATAGGTTCTTCTGGGGGGACGGACCGAGCCCGGCGGTGATCATGACGCCGTTGTCCCGGGCGGAGCGGCCGACTTCGGCGATGTGCGCCTGGCTATAGCTGTTCAGATGATGAGCGGCGATTTCGATGATGTCGAAACCGAGCCTGGCGACCTTTTCCACGTATTTCAGACAGTCGGCGCTCCACTCCTGCTCCCAGTACGAGTAATAAATGCCGAACTTCATTTCCGCCTCCTATTTGCGTTATGGTCGTTGGCTATCCCAGCGCTGACCCATTGCAAAACAGCCTTCAACGGTCGTCGTCAGGCCGGTTCATCGCCGGGCAAACAGGATCTGCAGGAATCTGCTCGTCCAGATTGACCGTACAACCATGATTAGCAGTAGGAATGCGCCCCACAATGCTGTCGCAAGATGCTGGTTGGCGCCGAGCAAGTTCAGGCCCGAGGCGATCACCTGAAGGATCACCAGCGCGATGGCGACCGGCAGCACGCGGCCGAAGCCGCCGAAGGGATCGACGCCGCCGAGGAAGCAGGCGAGCACGGTGATGAGCACATACGCCTCGCCGTGCCCGACCCGCACCGAGTTGAATCGGGCGAGCATGACGATGCCGGCAAGGCCGCACATAAGCCCCGACAGCGTATAGATCAGGGTCAGCGCGCGGCGCGTCGAAATGCCCGAATAGCGCGTCGCCTCGAGATTCGAGCCGATCATGCGCGTGGCGAACCCGAGCCGGGTCCGGGACATCACGACGTGCCAGAGCAGCACTGCTCCGGCGAAGACGAGGATCGGCGCCGGAACCCCGAGCACGGTTCCTTGCCCGATGGCCTGAACGGCGTTCGGCGTGCCGGAAATGTCGCCGCCGTGGGTGAGGAACTCGCCAAGTCCGCGGACGAAGATCATCATCGAAAGCGACACCAGGATCGGGTGCGCCCCGGTGGTCGCGATGATCACGCCCATGAGCCATCCGACCAGCGCGCCCGTGGCGAGCGCGGCAGCGATCCCGAGCACGATGGCGAACGCGCCGGCGTCGGCGCCGCCGAAGCTATGCAGGACCGCCGCCATGGCGAGACCCGACAGGTTGGCGGTGAACGTGATCGCGAGATTGAAGCCCCCGGAAATGATCGGCATCAGCATCGCGAGCGTGAGGAGGCCGAGTTCGGGCAGCTGGAACGCGACCGATACGAAGGTCGTTTCGCTCAGGAAGCCCGTCGCTGTGACGGAAAACACGAGGCAGACGAGAACCAGCAACCCGAGGAGATTGGCGATTTCCGGATCGACAAGGCGGGCGATCCGCCGATCCCGGTCGGGCGATATGGTTTGCGTGGTCATTGCGCCATCCTCCGAGTCCTGGGCGCGCGCAAGGATCCAATGAGCTTGCCGACGCCTTCGCTGGACAGAGTGATCGCGACGAGAATGATTGCGCCGATGATCATCTTGAACGCATAGGGTGAGATCCCGAGGAGGTTGAGCCCGTTCTGCGTCATCCCGACCAAAATGATGCCCAGGACGACCCCGAGTATCGAACCGCGCCCGCCGCCCAATCGGGCGCCGCCGAGCACGACGGCGGCGAGCACGTTCAGTTCGCGGCCGTAGAGCGCGTTCGGGACAACCTCCTCAGCGTAGTGGGCCTGCATAAGACCGGCGATGCCGGCCATGAGTCCGAGCCAGCCGTAGGCGAGGTAGTGCATCGCGCCGAGGCTCACGCCGATGCGGCGGGCGCCCTCCACGTTGTCGCCCATGGCGTAAAGCTGCCGGCCCGTGCTGGTCCGCTGCAACAGCGTCCAGGTCGCCGCCACGCACAGGATCATGACGATCACCAGAATAGTAATCTCCGCCCGGCCGTTCGTCGTCTCGATGCTAACGACCGGAATCCGCGTAGTCAGCCAGTCGGGAAGGTCATAGAGCGAAACGCCACCCGAGAAGAACATCAGGAGGCCGAAGAACAGGTTGTAGGTCGCGATCGTCACGACGATGGAGACGATCCGGAATTGATAGATCCAGAACGCGTTGAAGCACCCGAGCGCCGCGCCGAACGCGCCTGCGAGCAGGATGCCAAGAGCCCAATCCCCGCCCCCCATCGCCTGCAGCGTCAAGGCGGTCAGATACTGAACGACGGAGGCGGCGACGGCGAAGGAAATGTCGATGCCGCCGGCGATCAGCACGACGAGCAGCCCGACGCCGAAGATGATGTCGACCGAACTCGCGTTGAGGAGATCGAACAGGTTCGGCAGGGTCAGAAACGTGTGGGTCAGCACGCCGAGCGCCGCGCCCATGACGAGTATCACGAAGATGAGCCAACGCTCCGTGGCCCCGATGGGGAGCTTAAGCATGGACCGCCTCCTCGATCGCAAGAATGTCGGTGTCGCCGGGCAGGTACGCGCCGACGATGCGGCCGTCGCGCATATGCAGGATACGGTCGGCGTTGAAATAGACCTCGGAAATCTCGTCCGAGATCAAGAGGATCGCGATGCCGGACTCGGCAAGCCCGCGCACGATGGCGAAGATGCCCGCGCGCGCGCCGACGTCGACGCCGACGGTCGGCGAATCGAGAATCAGGAGGCGCGGATTGGTCGCAAGCCACTTCGCCAGCACCACCTTCTGCTGGTTTCCGCCGGACAGGGTCGAGATCGCGTTGGATGGTTTGCCGATCTTGACCCCGAGGTCGCGAATCCACTTCGCGACTAGCGCCTCCCTCTTGCGGAATGAGATGAGGGGCCAGGGGTCCAAGAGGCTGTCGAGAACCGCAATCGAAGTGTTGTCCTCGATCGACTGCGGCTGAATGAGTCCGAGGGTCAGGCGGTCTTCCGAGACGTATGCGACGCCAGCCCGAATCGCCTCGTGGTTGCTGGCGAAGCGGACTGGCCGGCCGTCGAGCCGAACGACGCCGCTGGTCGGCTGGGTCATGCCGAACAGGCTCAAGGCCAGTTCGGTCCGGCCCGATCCGAGGCGGCCCGTGATCCCGACGACTTCGCCGGCGTGAATGGCGAGCGAAATGTCCTCGTACTGACCGGCTCGCGATAGACCGACGACGTCGAGCACAACGGGCTTCGCCGAAAGGTCGCGGCGGCTGACGGCGTAGTCGAAGGTTTTTCCAGTCATCAGTTCGGTCAGCCGGGTCTGTGTCATTCCGGCGGTCGGATAGGTGCCGACGAGTTGGCCGTCGCGCAGAACCGTCACGCGGCTGCAAACGTCGAGCACCTCGGCGAGGCGGTGGCTGACGAACACGACGGCGATCCCCTCAGCGGACAGGCGTCGGACAATGGTGAGCAGCGCGTCCGTCTCCGCTTGGCTCAGCGAGGCGGTCGGCTCGTCCATGAACACGAGCTTCGCCTCGGTCACCAACGCGCGCGCCACGGCGACGATCTGCCGTTGCGCGATCGGCAGGGTCCGCAGAACGGCGTCGAGATCGAGCGACACGCCAAGCCGCGCGAGGATGCGCTCGGCGTCGGCGCGCATCGCGGAAGTGTTGACGAGCCGCGGTAGCCTTCCGAGGTTGCGCTCGAAGCCGATGTTCTCGGCGACCGACAGCTCCGCGAACAGAGCGAGGTCCTGCCAGATGACCTGAATCCCGAGATCGCGCGCTTGAGCCGGGTTGAGGCCATCGATATCGCGGCCGTTGAAGCGCATGACGGCGCCGGGCTCGGGCTGGTACACGCCGGTGATGATCTTGATCAGCGTGCTCTTGCCGCACCCGTTCTCGCCGGCGAGGCACAAGACCTCGCCCGGCATGACGTCGAAGCGAACGTCGTCGAGGGCATTGACGCCTCCAAACTGCTTGGAAACATGTTCGACATGCAGCAAGGGAACGCCGGACGCCGGCGCTCGATCGCTCGCCAATGTTTGCTGGACCTGAGCCATTGTCGTTTGCTCGCTAAAGCAATGCGAGAGGGGGGCCTGCCCGGCGGCGAGGCCGGGCAGGCTTGTCGATGGAGACTTAAGACGGGTCAGAGACCCATCTTCGCCAGGTCGTCGACCGAGTCCTTGTTGAGGTCGACGAGGTTGTTGACGATCAGATTGTGGCCGTCCGGATGCACGACGCCGAGGCCGGGAATGTTGGTCCCGTCGGCGATCGGCTGGCCTTTGGCGAGCATGGTTCCGATCGTGACGAAGATCTCGCCGGCCAATTCCGGATTCCACATGTAGCCGCCCGTCAGCACGCCGTCGTGCACGAGCTTCTTGCCCTGGCCGGGCGAGAACGGACCCATGACGAGAATCTTGCCCTCGAGATGCTTCTCCTGCACCGCTCGCGCGGCGCCGATCGGCCCTTGGCTGCCGAAGGCGAGGAAGCCCTTGAGGTCCGGGTTGGCGCGGATCAGATCGAGGGCCGTGCTGCGCGACTGGTCGACGTTCTCCGCCACGCCGTAGCGGTCGCCGATGAGCTTCATGTCGGGGGCGTTGGCCTTGATATAGGCGATGGCCGCATCGGCCCAGGCGTTGTGCAGCGGCACCGTCAGGGATCCGACGAACACGGCATAATCGCCCTTGCCGCCCAGGGCGTCGACGAGCCGCTTGCCGTACGCCTCGCCGAAACCCTTCGCCGAAGCGAGCTCGAAGTCGTAGTCGGCGTTCTTTTGCTTGGGCGACTCGTGCGTGATGACCTTGATGCCGGCCGCGCGCGCCCGCTCGAGCACCGGCTCGAGCACCTCGGCGTCGTTCGGCACGACGCCGATGACGTCGACCTTCTGCGCGATCAAGTCCTCGATCGCGCGGACCTGCAGCGCGGGGTCCGCGCTGGTCGGGCCGATCATAAAGGCTTTGACGCCGAGTTCTGCCGCTTTCTTTTTGATGCCCATGTCCATGGCGTTGAACCACGGAATGCCGCCGATCTTCACCACGACGCCGATCACCGGGCTGTCGGGCGAGGCGACCGCCGCCGCGCCCGAAAGAGCCACCGCGGAAACGCCAGCCAATCCGGCCAGCAGAACGCGCCTTGTTACAGAGAGTTTCATCATGGCCTCATTTACCTCCCATCCTTTGCCGCTCGGGCGAGTTGCGGATCGAGTGATCCGGCTGCTCTGGGCCAGATGGCGACCCAGAATTCAGTATGATTCGTGGCCTTCAGCGGACCTTAACTCCCGCGGACAATGAGTCCGCCTTCTCTCCCGGACGGTTCGCAAGATTGGCGTCGGGGGCGGGCCCGGTTGACGCGCGCACCCGAAGCTCGCACGGCAGCAGGACATGCTTGGCTGGCGAGAGGTCGCCTTTGATCCTTGCGCTCAGCGTTTCCCAAAGCGCCCGGCCCATCTCGCGCACGGGCTGGAAGATGGCAGTCAGGGGCGTCGCTCGTGCGCGCATCCACATGTAGTCGTCGAAACCGATCAGCGAGATATCGCCCGGCATGCGAAGGCCGCGCTCTGCCAACGTCGTCAGGACGCTCAGCGTCGTGAAGTTCGTCAGCGCCTGAATCGCCGTCGGCTGCGGTTTGCGATCGAACCACTCCGACAGCTTTTCCGCGGCGTCGTCGATCGAGAAGCCGAGTTCGACAATCGGCGGCTCAGGCAGGCCCCGCGACCGCAGGACCTGACTGGCGCCGCTGCAGCGCTGCCGAATGTTTGCGAGAGTCAGCGACGAAGCGGCGATGAGGATATCTTTGTGGCCGAGGTCGATCAGATGACGAGCGCCAAGGGCGCCCGCTTCCTCGTTGTCGACAGACACAGTGTCGGCGTTCAAATTGCCGGTGACGCGGTCCGCGATGACGTAAGGGGTCTCTGAAGAATCGATGAGTTTCCGGCCGGGAAAATCGTCAGAGCAGGGAACGACGATCAGTCCTGCAGGACGCCATGCCAGGATCGCCTTCAGCTTGGACGTCTCCATGCTCTCTGCGCCGTGCGAGCTGGCGACGATGACCTCGTAGCTGTCCCCACCGAGGCATTGTTCGACGGCCGAGACAACCGACGTGAAGAAGGGATTGTCGAGATCGGGAACAAGGACGGCGATGATCCTGGCCTCTCCCGAGCGCAGCATGGAGGCCCGCGGGTCGGCGCGATAGTCGAGGGCCTTGACCGCGGCTTCGACCTTCTTGACGAGCTCGGCGCTAACCGGCTTGCGGCCAGTCAGCACGTTCGAGACGGTGGCCGGAGAGACGCCAGCCATCCGCGCGACGTCATTGATCGAACTTGTTTTTTCGATCATCGCCCTTGGGCCTTCGCTCCCTGTAAAACGATTTACTGTAAATCGTTTTACGTCGCGCCCAGACGGATGGCAAGGGAAAAGTCGCCCCTCAGTCGAAAAATTTAGCCCGCCGCTCGCCGCGCCGATGCCGATGGTCCGAGCGAACGTTCCTCAAGACGACGGCTTGTAAATACGGCGAACAGCGATAACTAAAGCCGAGGGGAAAGAACGGCTGGTTGCCAATCAGCGTAGCGGGAGGAGGCGGGGATGCGCGAGGCCACGTCGAACCATCTCAGGGCTGAGACAGCTGCCTTATTCGCCGCAAAATCGTCGCCGCCTCGGCCGCGCTTGCGTCCCGGCGCCGGCGGAGGCGCCGCGCCCGCGCAGCCCTCGCGCAAGCGAACGCGGATATATGCGAGCCCGTATAACCGAACATTATACCTAAGAGCGTATGACCAACCCCGCCCCGCCCCCTCGATCTCGTTGATCGCGAGCGAGGCGCCGTCACGCAAAAGCAGCCGAAGGAGTGAGACATGAGCGAGCACCCAGCATTATCGAACAGCATGGCCCTTCTTGTCGAAGCGCAGCGCCACCGCGAGTTCGCCGGGGGGCTTCGCGAGGAAGCGGTCGGCTTGTGGGCGGAGGATTATCTCGCGCTTGCCGATCTGGAAGACGCCAAGGCGGACGCTATCGAGGCGTCCATCACGGCAGCGAAGATGAAGGAGAAGGATAAGTGGTGATAGCAGGACGTATCCCGTCCGCATCGATGGGAACGGACCCATGCTGTACGGCGCCCAAGTCCCGCCAAGACGAGGTTATGATCGGTACCGATCGGACAATCAGTCGGATGAGACGACAAGCCCGGCATCTTGAGCCGGCTTCCACGATCCTCGCTTGGGCGCTGGGCGCCATGCCAACGCTTTGAACCCTGAGACCTGGAAATTATAATTGGGGTCACAACGGAGAGCAGCAGCGAAGCGATGGATAGCTGCCTTTCGCCGCCGCCGAGGAACGGCAAAGGTCCGCCTCGAAGCGGACCTCGATCGCGGCGCTGGCAGGACATGGGCGGAGGGCGGGAACCACTTCTGGGCGGCCGATAGCGCGACCCCAATGCACGTTGCATCGTTCGGTGGAGCGCGCGAACCCAACCGTCATCTCATCTTGCGCGCCCACGCCTCCAATTGAGGACAAAACTGCTTTTGGAGGAAGAGGCGGGATTGCCGAAGAAGGACAACGTAGGCAGCGCGAAGGCCTTGATTTAGCACCAGCCTCGCGCGATCGCATAAATAACCCAATCGTCATAACCAGAACAACCAACCGATAGCACGAGCGGATCTTTGCTTATGAGTCGCACGGAAGCGACCGCCGCTCGGAGATACCGGATACCCCACAGGCGAAACAGCCAGGGGGCTGGCCGCGGCATTTGCCAACCGTGGAACTGGCCGAGGTCTCGCCATTCTTGGTCCCAACGATCCCGTGTGCCATTGGCAGAAAGTTGCGTTTCTGCAGCGGGTGCGAGATCGGCGCTGGCGAGACTGAGTTTAGAGCAAGTGGAGGCCTGCATCATCGTGGTATGATCGCCTTAGGGGCCGATAGACGTCGACGCCTCACGAGGTCGTAGCGGGGTCGCAGTTTCACCGGTTTGCGGTTTCATCCTGGCGACGGTTGTGATGTTTAACCCTTCGCCACCGCGCGTGCAATGTCGTCGAAGCCACAACGCCTTGGCGACTGCGCCACCGACGGCAAGGTCCCGGGTGAGACGCCGCGCAGGTCGCCTTGTGGCGCGATCCCTCCGTCCCGGCTATGACGGCTTTCCCCAACTGCGTCCCCGTCGCCCTACACGTCCGTCTCGCGGGCGCTTTTGGTCCGCTTCGCCGGCATCCACCAGGCGCAGTCTCCGCCGCGATGTCTTCGCATCCTGTTCCGACCGGTCGACCGTTTCGGGCCTCAATTATTTCCGGTCGCTCTGTCTCGTTTCTCAAAACCAAAAACAGTCTAGCCAAGACGGGGCGCCTCCCCTTGGACTCTGCCGGAATCCGTCAAAATGGCATAGCAGAATTTTAGAAGCCCCATGAACGATGCATAGTCCATCGGTTCGCAGCCTCGCATGCGCAGGAGCGCAAGGATATGATCTACTTGTATTGGGAGGGAGATATTCGTCACTGGTATTACGAACTTTGCCTCGAGACGATCAGGATCCATAATCCATCCGTCGTCGTTTCCGCTTCCGGTGGCGCCGGTAAATGAAGCGGATACCGTGCTTC
>Ga0074045_10004154_pt1 | contig 12887 bp, 11 predicted proteins | sample BogForMeECP23OM2_FD_94442 | JGI IMG/M metagenome (GOLD analysis project Ga0074045, IMG submission 94442) | Bog forest soil microbial communities from Calvert Island, British Columbia, Canada - Bog Forest MetaG ECP23OM2 | ecosystem: Environmental > Terrestrial > Soil > Wetlands ... | reverse complement strand
GTCGAAGTGCGCGCGGCCGTGGAGCAGGCTCTGCAACAGGTGCCCGAACCGTATCGCACGGCTTTGATCCTCCGCGATCTGGAAGAAATGTCGTACGAGGAGATCGCCGAAGTCCTGGGGATTTCGCTGGGAACGGTGAAGTCGCGCATCACGCGCGGGCGCGACGCGCTGCGCAAGAAATTAACGGGATATATTCGGGAAGTGGGTCCGGAGTTAGGGCTGTTCGCTCCTGCCGATGAGCGGCCTGCCAACGACCGGCACAACGGAGCGGCTCAGATTTCGCGAGAAGGTTCACGAGGTGGCAGAGAGGTTGAGGTGACGCCATGAACTGCGATCACATGAAGTGCGATCACATGACCTGCGCTGAGATCAAGAAGTTGTTTTCGCCCTATCTCGACGGCCGGTTGAGCGGGTCTGAGATGCGCTCGCTCACGCGCCATGTGGAACAGTGCGATGGTTGCGCGCGGGAATATGCCGCGACGCAGCGCACGCAACAGTTGCTTGCCAGTCTCGCTCCGAAGAAGGCTCCGGCCGACTTGGCGTTGAAGTTGCGGGTTGCGATTTCGCGCGAGGTGGCTCAGAACCGCCGGCCGCGGTTTGAAGGTGTGCTGGTGAGGCTGAGCAATGCGCTCAACGCTTTTATGGTTCCGGCCACGGCGGGGTTGGTCAGCGCCGTATTGTTTTTCGGACTGCTGCTGGGCTTCTTTGCCTTGCCCGCCGAACTGCGGGCCAGCAGCGGAGACGTTCCGCTGATGCTGTACACCGGGCCGCGACTCGAACAGTCGGCGTTCGGCGCGTCACTCGGCAATATGGGTGACGATGCGGTGGTGATTGAAGCCTACGTGGATGCCAATGGCCGGGTGGAGGATTACCGCATCCTGTCGCAACCGGACGACGCCAAGGCGGTGCTGCCGCAGTTGAAGAACCTGTTGATTTTCACGACCTTCCATCCGGCGCTTTCCATGGGGCGCCCGACAACGGGGACGGCGGTGCTGTCGTTTTCGAAAGTTAGCGTGAAGGGTTAGCGCTAGACCCTGCCGAACTGCGCTCGACTGTCCCCAAGTTCGCTTTCGCTCCGAAGCGCCAATCGTTGAGCTGAGCGCTCACTGCTTCTCTCACCCTTCCCAAACGAACGCGTCGAACACTCTTGTGGATTCGAAGCCGATGCGTTTATAGAGGGCAATGGCGCGGTCGTTGGCCTCGGTTACCGTCAGCGAGATGAAATGAAATCCCCGGCCGCGGAGATTTTTCGTGGAGGCGGCTAGCATGGCTTCGCCGAGGCCGGCGGAGCGGTATTCCGGAAGCACGCACACCTGGGTAATATGGCCGACATCGGGGCGCACCCGTGAGCAGAGAATGAGGCCGATCAGCGTGCGCGTGCGGCGCTGGAGGACGGCGAAGGATGCTTGGGGATCGAAGGTGCCGCATCCGGGGAAGCGCACGATGTTGTTGAGAAACCGCAGCGAGCCGGCGACGGTGCGGTACTGATCGTTGATCTCGGAATCGACGTGGCCGCGGTAGGCGGCGGTAATCAGGGTGGCGGCGGACTGGTATTCCTGGTCGGACCAGGGACGGATTTCGAACTGGGACGGAAGCGGCGGCAGCGAAACTTGCGGATGCCGGCCGATCTCGAAATTCATGAAGACGCGGGGATGGCGGCTGAAGCCCTGTTGCAGGAAGGGGCGCGCGACTTCTCCGGTGTGGTGGGCCAGCAACTGCGCCTCCACGCGATGGACGCCGGGCGACTGCTGCAGGGTCTCGATGACGTGTGTGAGCAGTTGTTCTTCGACCTCGCGACGGTTGGGACTGCGGTCTCCATCGCGAACAAAAAGGTCGCCGATAACACCCTTGCTCTGCTCGTAAACGAAAAAGGAGTAGCCAAAGATGCTGCCGCGCTCAATGGCGGCGTAGCCGGGAAGGATCTTGGCGTCCATGTAGCGGAGGATCATCTCGGCGGAGGTGGCGTAGTCCCACGAGAGCAGGCGTCCCCACATGGCGATCTCATCTTCCAGCAGCGGGCGAAGGTCAGCGGAAGAGAAGTGTCGGAGATCGAGAATTTCCATATGGACGCCAGGTTTCAAGGTTTCAGTTTTCAAGGTTTCAGCGTAAAGCGACCGAGACTGCGGCGGATCGGATTGACCGCAGGGTTTTTCATCCTTGCAAACCTTGCAACCTTGAAACTTTGAAACCTTCTTTATTTCACCCAGTACAGATCCAACTTCTGCTCCGGGATGCTGGTTAAGTATGACACTCGGCGTCCAGGAACGAGTTGGGCGACTTGCAATTGCGTACCTGGTGCGGCAACCAGGACATGAGCTGCGGCCGGGATATTCCCGCTTTCGTATGGTTCTACCGGACGATTGAAATAAAACTCGAGGCCGTATCCCAGCACGCGATTGACGTGATAGAGGGTGATGGGAACCGGTTCGTGCGAAAAGGCCTGAATGCTTCGGGCAATGGGACGCGCGGATTGGGTGGCGTCGATGACGGGAGCGGCGAGACGAATGACGGCGCCGACGCTTACAACGACGGCGAACATCGTCACTGGTCGCAGCAGACGCACCCCTGCGCGGGACAGGAGCGCAACGCTGATGCCGAGCGCAAAAACAGCGGCAATGGCAGCGGCGACGTAGGTTCCACTTCCCCATAGCAGGTGGTGATTCATCGCGATGGATGCGGCGGAGAGCGCGGCAAATATCAGCACTCCGCAGAGAACGCCGTGAGCGGCGGCGAACGGGAGCGGCAACTTTTTTTCGTCCCGCGACCTTCGCGAAACCTCAGCGCCCTCTGCGTTGAAGGATTGAACACGCCCGCGGCTAGCCAGGTACTCGGCCACCAGGAGCGCTCCGGCGGGCACGGCGGGCAGAATGTAGCCAGGCAGCTTCGACTGCGATGCGCTGAAAAACAGGACAGGCACGAGCATCCAGATGAGAAGAAATAGCTGCCAGGACGCTTCCGGGCTGGAGAAAGCCTGTTTCCCTTCGGCCCAGACCAAGCGAACGCGTTGGGTGACGGCTAGGATGAGCGCGAGCGTCCAGGGCATCATGGCCAGCAAGAACACGGGCAGGTAGAACCAGAATGGCTCGCGGTGGTGATAGACATCGCGCGAGAAGCGCGCAAGATTGTGTTCGAGGATGAAGAAGCGGAAGAATTCCGGATTGCGCAGTTGAACGGCGATATACCAGGGCAGCATGACGGCGAGGTAGACGGCGATGCCGGGGAGCCAGAGGGTGCGCGGGATGGCACGCCAGTCACGCTTTACAGCGACGAAGAGAAAGAGAATGACCGCGGACAGAGCGGGCGCGACCGGGCCTTTGGCCAAGGTTCCGAGCGCCAGAGCAATGTAGAAGGCGGCGAGATAAATGTGCCGGCGGCTTTCGTACCAGGCGTACCAGGCAAGCAATGCGATGGAAAAAGCGGCGGCGAGCGGCATGTCGGTCGCGGCGGCGCGCGCAAATCCAATGACGCCGGCGCAACTGGCCGTGATGAGGGCGCCGTCCAGTTCACTGCCGGGGCGGAAGCGGCGGAGGAACAAGTAGATGGCGCCGATGAGCACGGCAGCGTCGAAAGCGGCGGGCAGGCGGGCAGTCTGGTCGCTGACGCCGGCGACACGGAACGACAGCATCGCCTGCCAGTAATACAGTACTGGCTTTTCGAGCCACGCCTTGCCTTGCAGCGTGGGCATAATCCAATCGGAGCGCTCGAGCATTTCGCGCGCTATTTGCGCGTAGCGGGGTTCGTCGGCGCCAAGCAGGCCGAAGGCGCCGAGACCGTAGAAGAAAAGGAATCCGCAGAACGCCACTAGCAGCAGCACATCGGTGCGGGTTCGCGGATTCGTTCCTGGCTTATTCATTGCATGTCAGGCAGGGCGTGGCCATAGCGATCTCGGGTTGGTGCGCCGGCGTTCATGGTCGCGTTCGTTAGCTGGTTGCTGAGTTCGCGTCCAAGACTACCGGTTCTAGGTGCAGGCGATCGACAATTCTGGACACGGCGACGGCCAGAGGTCCTTCAATCGAACAGCCGCTGGCGCATTTGTGCCCGCCGCCACCGAAATGCTCGGCCACGGTGGAGACATTCACTGCTCCTTTGCTGCGCAGGCTGATGCGATAGCGGCGATCGGGGAGTTCGCGAAAGAAGATGGCGACCTGCACGCCAGCCATAGAGAGCGCATAGTTGACCAAGCCCTCGCAATCTTCTTCGCGGGCGCCGAAGCGTTGCATCTGCTCCTGCGTGACCCAGATCCAGGCCAGCGTACCTTCGCGATGGAGATTAGACAGAGCGGCGCCGAGCAGCCGAAGTTTGGCCGTCGAATGTCCGAAGTAGATAGGCCGCGCACAAAGCGCGGGGTTGGCCCCGGCGAGCACCAGTTCCCGCGCGACAGTGAAAGTGTGTTCGTTGGTGCCTTCAAACATGAAGGACCCGGTGTCGGTCATGAGAGCGGTGTAGAGACAAGTGGCAATGTCGCGGTCGACAGGGACGCACGCCAGCCGAGCAAAACGGAAAACAAGTTCGGCGGTGGCCATCACTGTGGAATCGATCCAGTTGATGTGGGCAAAATTGCGGCCGCTGGCATGATGGTCAATACTGATGAGGAAACATTGTTCCAGACCTTCGAGAAGCGTGCGCCTGATGCTGTCGCATTCCAGCAGGATGACGGCATCGTTCCAGGGGACAACATCGGTCTGAATGACGCGATGGGCGAAGGGAAGGTTCTGATAGATGCGCGGGACGCCATCGTGCATAACGACTTCGGCGTCCTTTCCCATGACGCGCAGAATCTGGCCACAGGCAAGGGCAGAGCCGATGGCGTCTCCGTCGGGACGGGCGTGCGAAGTCACCACCAAGCGGCCACGCGACCGAATTTCTCGTAGAACCTGCTCAAGCATGAGGTGCTCTTAGCGGTTAGCTTTCAGTTCCCAGAGCGGTTCCACCGTAGCCGTATCCCGCTCGTGTGGTGCTCGTGTGGGGACGGGCGCCCTCGCCCGTCCAAGCCGAGCGCAGCTCGGCAGTTGCCTGCGGTCACAGCAATTCTGGATCGCTATAGCTCCTAGGTTCGTATCGGGACATCGCGTTAGCGATGCCGTAAGTTCCCCGAAATCAGCCGCCCCTTTAGGGGCTCGGCTCAGCGCCCTTCCGGCTGCGTCTCTTAGCGCGGCCGAGAAGCTCGTCGACCCGACTCTCCAATTGATCGGCACGATCGATCTGGAAATAAAGTTCCGGAGGGCGGCGTAGACGCAGGCGTTCCGCGAGTTCGTGCCGCACGAAATTCTTGGCAGCGGCGAGCCCTTCGAGGGTGCGCTCGGCCTCGGCCTCATCGCCGGCAACGCTCACCATGACGCGAGCGGAACGCGCATCCTGGGCCATAAGCACGGCGCTGACGCTGGCCAGCCCGATCCGAGGATCGGCGAGCTCGCCTTCGAGGATGGTTTCGATCTCTTCGCGGATGGCCGCGCTCAGCCGTCCGCGATGATACTTCTGGCCACGATGCTCCACGGCACACCTCGAATACGAAAACCAATGAGAATATCAGAAAAGTCAAGTCCGCCGTGATCTATATGGGTCCCAATAGAGCTGGATTTGTGGGTCCGCGACAATCGGCTGCTGGAAGCCTCCCAATGAGTTACCGCGTCAAAGCGCCCTTGTGGGCTCGAGCCCAGGCCGCTGCGGTCGCTACGTGGGTTCGCGCGGTTTCAAGCCGCGACTTCTCGGCCAGCAGGCGCACCTGCAGGTCGGGCAGGAAATGTTTCAATTTTTCCAGATTGCCGCGGTATTCGAGGGATTCTTTTTCGAACGCCGCAGCGCCTTCGGAATGTGCCGGCAGCCGCCGCAGACATTCCGCTGCCCGCAGAAGCTGGCTGAGTATGTCCGAGAAGTCCTGCGGCCTGATGCTCGAACAGTGTTTTCGTTCCGGACGGAGACGAAGCAGTGCGGAACGCAGGTTCTCATTCACCTGCCGCAAGGTCTCGAGCGAGTCCGGCGGCATTATCCCTTCCAGTCCATGCGCGCATGATCGGAGTCGGGGTCCGGGGCAGCGGAAGGAACGACGCCGGCCGAGTTTGCGGCCGACGGACTCTCGGCTCGCTCCACCTTGATCCAGGCTTCTCGTACCGCCAGCAAGTCCGTGATCAGCTGGGCAACCCCGTGCTTTGAAGGAAAGAATTGCACCTGCACCAGACTTTGGCGCAGAGTGTTATAAAAATGGTCGAGGTCCTTGGCCACCTTGCCTCCCCTGACAAAGTCGAGCGACGACTGCAGATGCCCGACGATCAGGATCGCGTGTTTGATGCGCTGGGTCCGCCATTTGATGTCGTCCTGCTCGATGGCGATGGCCACTTGCCGCAGGTCTTCGATGATCTGCTCATACAGCCGCACCACCAAGTCCACCGGGCTTGCGCCCCGGGCCGCCGCTTCTCGATACGACTGTTGGATATTCATGAACATCCTCTCAATCAACTGCCAGAACTGCTGGTACTGCTTGTGCTGCTGGTGCTGCTCACGCCGTTTCCGGCAGTCGGGGTCGTGTTCGTATTTGTGGTTGGTGTTGCCGCCGTGTTTAACGCTCCGGTTGTGAGCGACCCCAACGCTGCGTTGATTTCCGCCAACGTGAAGGGATACTCTTCGAGCGATGCGTTGACCGCGTAAAACACCTGATCCAACTGGGCTGTCTGGGCTGCCAACTGAGTCTGGAAGTTGGATATCTCGGTATTGAGGGAGGCTTGCTCGCTCTGGTTCGAGGCCAGATCCTGGTTCAGCATCCCGTACACTGGGTCCGTTAGATTGGTGAGGGCGGTGTTTAAGTTATCGGCAAACCCCGTCGAATTGGCATTCGTGAAGAAATTTTGCATCGCGCTCAGGTTGGTGTTGAGCACATCGGCAAAACCGGGGGTGTATTCGGTCGCAGTATCGATCGGAGTCTCGTTCAGGGTCAGAGTTCCATCTGGGTTCGTGGAGATGCCGAGTGAAGCCAGGCTTGTCAGGCCGCTGCTCACGGAAGTCGGATCGGTCGTCGTGTAGGCCATGTCCGACAAGAGGCTGGATTGCAGGTCTCGCAAGTAAGTGTCCGACCCGAGCGGTCCCTGCGTGTTGGTCGAGGTATCGACGGCAAACTGGGTGTTGATGTCGCCGATGACCGTGTTGTATTCCGTAATAAAATTGTTGATGGAGTTGGCGATTGCGGCTGTGTCCGGGCCCACCGTCAACTGCACCGGCGTGTCCTCATCGGCGCTCACCAGGTTCAGGGTCACGTCCGGGATCGCCCCGGTTACGGTGTTCGTGGAGCTGGCATACGGGATGCCATTGATCGAGACGACGGCGTCGGTTCCACCCACCGGCGTATCAAAGGTCAGATTGGTTGTGTTGCTGCCATCTCCGGAGGCGAGAGCCAGCGCCCCCGCACTGCCTGTAGCCTGACTATAGATCGCCAGCCGATAGCCGCTCGCGTCGCTCACCACGGAGGCCGTTATACCCCAGTTGTTGGTGGCACTCTGAGTATTGATCGACTTGGCGAGGGTGGTCAGCGTGTCGTTGCTGCCCGCCGTGATCGCAATATCCGCGGTCGTGCCGCCCACCCCTTTCACAGCTCCGATCTGCAGATTAAGTTCCCCGGTGGTCTGGCCGGAAGGCAGAATCGACTTGGTCTCACTCGCAACCGAGTCGGTATAAAGTGTGCCAGCCGAGGCCAGATAGCTCACCACGACGTTGTAGTTGGCCGCCGCGGCCCCGGTCTGCGCCGTGGCGGTCATGATCGCCGACTCCGACGAGGTGGCCGTCACCGCCGTCAGCGCTCCGTTCGACCCCGTAAGCCCTTGCACAGCGGCCGCCAAATTGGACAGATCGGTATTGATAGTGCCTATGGCCTTCGCCTGCGTTTGCAGCGTGGTCACATCCCCCTGCCAGGCGCTCAATTGCCCGCTCTGGGAGGCCTCGATCTGAGACACTATGGAATTTACATCGATGCCATTCCCATTCAACAGACTCGCGGCGTTAAAGCTGATTCCCATGGGTCTTTTCTCCCTCGCTTCCGGCTGCCGCGGCGGCCTCGCTAGCCCGCAGTTTCGCCGCTTCCGCAGAGTCCTTGGAGATTCCGCGTTCCACGCTAAGTTCCTGGCTGCTCGGCACTTGCAGAATCACGTTCCTGGCCTGGTCCAGATACTGAATGATTATCTGGTCCTTAACCTCAGGATCCCGATGCACTTTAACTACATCTTGGGGCAATTCGTAGGTTGTGGGGCCTTTTTAGCCACAGTTGTTTCTTGTTTTGGGAACGATTCCGAAACGGGCCGCGCCGCTTCTTCTGCCACGTCTGACCTGGGGACGCTTGGGCGCTGTCCGAACGCACTTTCGCGCCCGTTGACGTACCACTTCCCGACTGCCTATTTCCTGAAGGCGAAAAGCCTTCGACCGGCGCGATGCTCATAGCGCACTACTCCGGAATTAAATAGTGAAAAGGAGGCGGTTGCCCGCCTCCTTTTTATTTGCTGAAACGCTTATGTCAAGAGTTTCAGTACGAGTTGCTGCTGCTGGTTGGCCTGGGCCAGAGCCGAAATACCGGTCTGCTCCAGGATCGAGTACTGCGTCAGGTTGGCCACCGCCGTCGGAATGTCCGCCGCCGTTACGTTGTTTTCCGCCGCCGTCAGGTTCTGCGTCTGGTTGTTGATGACGTTGGAAGCGCTTTGCAAGCGGTTGACGGTGCCGCCAATATTGCCGCGGAGAGCGGCAACCGTGGCGACTGCGTTGTCGATGAGCGTCAAGGCACTCTGAGCGTCGGCGCTGGTTAACAAGTCGTTGACCGATCCAGCCGCGCCACCGCTAAACAGCGCGCCACTGAAGGTGTTCGCTCCAGACCCCGTCGTCGACGTAGTGATGGTGTTGCCGACGGTGCCCTTAGTCAATGCAGTGAATTGGACTTGATCCAACCCGGTCGTCGCATTTGCCGAAAACGCTGCCGAGGCAGAGGCATTGACGCCAGCGGTGGCATCGGAGCCGATGGTGCTTCCGTAGGCGTAGCTTTCACCCGCGCCGGATCCGCCGTTGACGGCATTCACCAGGTTGGTGAGGCTGGCAACTTCGTTAGCGCCCACCAGGACCTCGGTCTCATTGGCCGTGGGAGTGGTGAGGGCAGCCACGAAGGTGTAGGTTTGGTTGCCCACCGTCACGCTGTCGCCAGCAGTGGCGACCGGAGCGGCCCCGGCATTGCTGCCGTTAGTGAAATCCAGAGTACCGAAGGAGCCTCCCGTGCCTGTGACCACCCCACTAATAGTGTTGCCGGTGGTGCCAGCGTTATCCGCTGTGAAGAGGACCGTCGTTCCCGAACTTGGGCCCGCCGAAACTTGAGTATTTTGCGTAGTTCCTGCGCCGTAATTGGTTCCGGAGCCGGTCCCTTGGTTGACCGCAAGTACAAGGTTCGACAGAGCGGTAGCTTCGACGCCGGTAACTGCCGCAGCGGCGCCGCCGCCGATCACCTCATTCGTCTGCGCCGACGTAAGGCTGCTGAGGGACTGCACAAAGGTGTAGGTTTTGCCGCCAACCGCTACGGTGGCGCCATTGGAACCGAGTGTTAAATTCGCACCGCTTTTGGTTAGGTTTGCGGTCGTTGCCAGAGTGATACTGTTTCCGCCGCTTCCATTAGTGTTCGCCGTAATGGTCACCAAGCCTACGCCTCCCGGCGATGTGTATGCTGCCGTGACGCCAGAATTGGCGGCGGTTACGCCTCCAAATTCAACTCCCGCGCCACCGTTCGTGTCGTTGATCGCAGCCGTCAGGTTTATAAGGGCTTGATTGTTACTGCCCCCGATGACGACCTGATTTGCGGCACCGGTAAGGTCAGCCGCAGTATTCACGAATGAGTACACCGTGCCATTGACCGTTGCCGTATCGGTATTAGCGATAGTGTCGGTGAGGGTAGCGATTATCGTACCAGAGGCAGCGATGGCCTCGGTCGGATTGGCTCCAGTCAGGAGGTCTTGGGCGGGACGGGCAGCCGCGCCCGCCTGTTGGGCCAGCGTGCCAGTGGCGGCGACCGCTCCCCCTAAGTCGAGGCCGTTGGAGGACAACGTGCCGGTGGTCACACCGATGGTACTGCTGCCGGAGGTGCTGCCGTCACTCAAGAAGACATTCAGGGTACTCGCGGTGAACACCTGCCCGCCGTTGTAGTTGGTCGTCGACCCAATACTGTCGATTTCCGATTTGATGGATTGATATTCGGAGTCCAGCGCGGTGCGTTGCGTGTTGGATACCGTGTCGGTGGCGGATTCGGTGGCCAGTGTAATGGCGCGGTTCAGCAGCGTGGTGACCTGAGACAGCGCGCCGTCTGCCACCTGCAGTTCGCCGACGCCGTCCGTGGCGTTGCTCGACGATTGGGTAAGGGCGGCGATGTTCGCCGACAGGCCGTTGGCGATGGCCAGACCTGCCGGATCGTCGGCGCCGCTATTGATGCGCGATCCTGACGATAACTGCTCCAGGGTTGAATTGAGGCTGCCGCTGGTGATGTTGAGCTGGTTTTCCGCAGCAATAGCAGCAATGTTGTTCAGAATAGTAAGTGCCATGGTTATTGCTCCTTGTTGGTTCCGATTTTGGGATCCGTCCCCGAAACCTTCCCGGAGCTCGTTCCGTTTGTCCTGCGGAACCCAATTGCCCTTCAATCTGCATCATCGGCTGGGCACGTCCGGGCTTTATTTCCACAAGTACCGAACGGCATAGCTCTTAGGTAACCCGGCTCCTTTCCCCTCTTCATCTCTCCGCCCTCGCCGTTTCTGCCGATCATTACTGTTGAAGCCCTACTAAGCGGCGGGTCTTCTTCCGTCGAGCCGTTAAACACTAGGAGACAAACATGATCCAGCTCACCCGCCTCAACAATCACCCGCTGGTGGTCAATTCCGACCTGATCAAGTTCGTCGAGCAGGCTCCCGATACCGTCATCACGCTGGTCAATGGCGACAAGATTGTCGTTCGCGAAAGTGCCCAGGACGTCCTCGAACGGGTGGTGCAGTTCCGCCGCTCGGTGCTGCAAGGGATCACGCTCTGCTCCGACAAAAATGGTTCCGCTCTTCCGCCCGCTCTTCCGCCCGCCATTCCTGGAAATGACGCTAGCAATGAAACTAGAAATGACGCTGGAAACGACGCTCGAAAGGTCTCTGGAAATGGCGAGCGCCATGGCCGTCCGGCTGGCGAGAAATAGGAGCGCTCGTGGATAAGGCAACCCTCGGTGGTCTAGTGCTGGCTATCGGCGGCATCATGCTCGGCTTGATGCTGGAGGGTGGCAATCTCGGGCAGGTTCTGCAGCCTACCGCAGCCCTGATTGTTTTTGCCGGTACCTTGGGCGCGGTCCTCATTCAGTATCCCTTGCCGGTGGCGCGGAGCGCGCTCCGGCGGCTGGTGCAGGTCTTCGTCGAGCCCGCACAGAATGCGCAATCGACGGTCGGAATCCTGGTCAAATACGCGAATCAGGCGCGGCGCGAAGGCATCATCTCGCTCGACAAAGAACTTGCCTCCATCGACGAACCTTTCCTGCATCGCGCCCTCATGTTGGCGGTCGACGGGACCGAACCGCAGGAACTGCGCAAGATCATGGAGCTCGAACTGGACAACAAAGAAGAACAGGAAGAGAAAATTCCCCAGCTCTTCGAATCGGCCGGTGGATTTTCTCCCACCATCGGCATCATCGGCGCCGTGCTCGGTCTGATCCAGGTCATGCAGCACCTGGACAAAATCGACGAAGTCGGAAAAGGTATTGCCGTCGCCTTCGTGGCCACTCTTTACGGAGTGGGCACCGCCAACCTTATTCTGCTGCCGTGCGCTGGAAAACTAAGAATTCGCATCCGCAACGAGCAGATCATCCGCGAAATGACGCTCGAGGGTGTAGTTTCCATCCTCGAAGGAATGAACCCGCGCATGCTGGAAGCGAAGCTGCTCGGGTTCCTTACCGAGGCCCACGGACCCGCCGCCGTCCCTGCGGAGCCCAACCTATGAGCCGCCGCCAGCGACGCCCCACTCACGCCAATCACGATCGCTGGCTGGTTTCCTACGCAGACTTCATCACCCTCTTGTTCGCCTTCTTCGTCGTGCTCTACGCCTCGTCGCAAGTCGACAAAAGAAAAGTCGGAAAACTGGCTTTGGCCATTCAGGTCGCTTTCCAGGAGATGGGAGTTTTTCCCGCTTCCACGACCGAAGTCCCCATCGATCTCTCCGAGCCCATGCCCTTCAGCACCGCGCAAGCCATCGAAAACAGCCAGCGCACCGCCAGCCTGGGCCGGATCGCGTCTCACCCCGACGGTTCGCCCGGCACCAGCAGAGAGAACGGCGATCTGGCCAAGTTGCAGGCCGAACTGGAAACTACGCTGTCTGCCGAAATCAAGCGTAAGGAAATCGCCATGCGCCGCGAGCCCGACGGTCTGGTCATCAGTTTGCGTGAGGTGGGTTTTTTTGAAAGTGGTTCAGCCCAGATGAAGTCCGCCTCGATCGCGGCCTTCGACCGCATCGCCGGCATGCTCAGCCAGCATGACTATCGCTTGCGGATCGAAGGCCACACCGATAACGCTCCCATCCACACCGCCCAGTTTCCCTCGAACTGGGAACTCTCCACCTCAAGGGCCACCGAAATTGTGCGTCTTCTCATCGTCCGCGATGGGTTCGGTCCCGATCGTCTAAGCGCCGCCGGATACGCCGAGTATCGCCCGGTCGCCACCAATCTCACCGCCGAAGGCCGCGGCATGAACCGCCGCGTCGATATCATCATCCTCGGCCAAGCCCTGCCGGAGGCTTACATTGCCCACGCCGGAACCCAAGCCCAGTCTCCAGCCGCGACTCCTGCCGCGACCCCACCCGCGAGAACGACGGCGAAGCCGTCCCCGGCTGCCGCACTCAGGCCCGCGGCAGTGAGGACTGCGGGC
>Ga0074045_10004153_pt1 | contig 12887 bp, 15 predicted proteins | sample BogForMeECP23OM2_FD_94442 | JGI IMG/M metagenome (GOLD analysis project Ga0074045, IMG submission 94442) | Bog forest soil microbial communities from Calvert Island, British Columbia, Canada - Bog Forest MetaG ECP23OM2 | ecosystem: Environmental > Terrestrial > Soil > Wetlands ... | reverse complement strand
GAGGAGTCCGGCAGCGAGGACCGCGTGGCGAACGCGGCGCGGAAGGAAGGACATGAAGCGGCTCCGGGGCGGCGGGGACGGGGCCGGACCGTATCGCGCGCGCGAGGGCGCCGCAATTGGGAGGTCTCCGCCGCGTCCCATCCACGTGGAAATCGCCCCCTTCGGGCTTGCGTCGCAGGCGCAGAAGGCGTGGCGATGATGGCAAGGGGTTGCCGAGATAATTCCGTTATTCGAAAGTTTTGCCTCCCATTAATTTTCCTTTTCAGAAATACAATGCTATCGCGACAGCCTTCGGCCGCCCTCGCGAAGTCCGCGAGGCAGGCCTCGGGAAAGGGTATTGTCATGATCGATCCGGTTCAGGCGGCGGAGTGGGTTGCGGCGGGTCGCGCGGTGCTGGAGCTGATGCGTTCGGCTTCGGCGCTCCTGCCGAAAGGCCGCGACCGCGACGTCATCGCGCGGCGGCTCGACGAGGCGGATGTCGCCCTGGAACTCTCCAATGCAAGACTGGCCCGCGACCTCGGCTATCCCCTCTGCCGGTGCGCCTTTCCGCCAAAGCCGATGCTCTGGGACAATTCTCGCGGCGCCTTTACTTGCCGTGATCCCGGGTGCGGGCGGATCGAGGGCGCGGAGTGAGGCGCTGCAGGTGTCCGGCTCGCCCGGGATTCGCGACCGGCGAACCCGTCCGTCGCAGGCTGATGCGGGCGACGGGCGCAACCGGCGGCTCCCGCATGAGGCGCGCGAACGCCAGCGGCGGCTATCACCATGGCGCCCTCAGGCAGGCGCTGATCGCGGCGGCCGTCGCGGAGATCGGCCATTGCGGCGTCGAAGCGCTGAACCTGCGCCGGCTGGCGGCGCGCGTCGGGGTCACGTCCGGGGCGCCCGGCGGCTGGAGCACGACCTGATCGAAGCGCGGGACGCGAACCCCGAGAATCCCGGCGCGCGCCTCGAGGCGCTGGGCCGCGCCGACATCGGTTTCGCCATCGCAAATCCTGGATATTTTCGCGCGATGTTTCACGGCGACGCAAAGGCGTTGGGGCCGACCGAGCCGGGGCTACGCGCGTTCTAGCAACTCACGGACGCCGTCGTCGCTTGCCAGGAGGCGGGCGCGGCGCCCGAGGGAGACCCCGCGGGGCTCGTCATGACGGCGTGGTCGACGGTCCACGGGTTTGCAACGCTCTGGGTCGACGGGGCGCTGCCGTTTGAGGGCATGAACCCTGCGGAGATGGCCCCTCGGATCGGGCGCACGATCGCGCAAATGTTCGCCGCGCTCGCGCGCGAGACCCGAGAGTCCAGAGCGAGGGACAAGGCTTGAGCCCAGCCCTCGCAGCGCTGTTCGATCTGGCGTAGTCTCCCGGGCAGAAGGAGGAACGCCCGATGTCCCGCACGTCGATCCCGAGCGCGAGCGCGCTTCTGCTGGCCCTGATTCTGCCGGTTGCGGCGCACGCCGACTCCGGCCGGCCCGACGCGAACGTGTTGCCGGTTCCACCCGGTGGGACGCGGGAGCAGGTCCTGCTCGGCGACAAGATCTTCCACGGCGAGGCGGCCGGCGGGAAATGCGCCGAATGCCACGGCGCCGACGCCAAGGGCACCGCCAACGGCAATGACCTGACGCTGGGCATGTGGATCTGGGGCGACGGCAGCGTCTCCGCGATCAAGGCGACCATCGGCCACAACATGAAGATGGCGCCCGGCATGGACGGCCGCCTGACCCCGGCCGACGTCGACGCCGTGGTCGCCTACGTCTGGGCGCTTGGGCATCAGAAGAACTGACGCGCCGAGCGCCGGACAGAGAGCGACGGGCGCAAGGGACCTGCCGTCTCCCGCTCGATCTGTTCGACGTCATCGACGCAAGAACGGCGGCGGCCGGCGCGGCGATGCTGCGCCTGCTGGTCAAGCTCCTTTTTGGGCGCGCAGCGTGACGGACGAATTTGCAACGCTTGTCGCGCCCGAATGAATCGGTCATGAGGCGAATCGAGCCGTCGGCAAACCGGCGGCGATTCGGACGCAAATTCATCGGGGGCGTATTCCATGACCTTCTGCGCGCAATTCCTCCAGTGCCGGCGTGCGGGCGCTGCGCTCGCCGCCCTGTTCGCGCTCGCCGGCTGCGCCATGAACCCGATCCCGACCGAGGTCCCCAACGCCCAAACGATTGCCGGGATCGAGCCGTCCGGCCATGTCATCCTGACGGAAATATTCGCCGGCGGCGCGGGCGTCGGCACGGGCGCGCTGACGTTCAAGGGCAAGACCTATCCGTTCAAGCTCGTCGGCACCGTGATCGGACCGGGCGCCGTCGAGAAACTCGACGTCGCGGGCGAGGTCTACAAGCTCGACGACGTCAAGCAGTTCTCCGGTCCCTATTCGCAGGGCACCGGCGGCATTGGGCTCGAAACCTCAGGCAAGGGCGATCTCTGGCTCGAGAACAAGGCCGGCGTCGTGATGCACCTCGTCGGGACCCAGACCGGCGCGGCTTTGAGCCTCGGCCGGGACGAGATTCTGATCGAGGTCGAGAAGAAGTAGTCGAGGTCGAAATCCCTCTTGCTCTTGCCGCTCGGGCCGGATTGCGCGATGACCGGCGCACACTGGATCGATGGGCGAAGGTCATGACCGCCACAGCCAATAATCTTGCGTCCGCCGCAGCCGCGGTCCTCGGCCTCTTCGCCCTGGCGGGCTGCGCGACGCCGCCCGCCGTCGTCCCGACCGCGGCCGACATCCACGGCCTGAAACCCTCGGGCAAGGTCGCGATGACCCAGGTGTTCATCTCGGGCACGGGACTCGGGACGGGAACGCTGACCTTCAAAGGCAGGAACTACCCCTTCACGCTGACCGGCGAGCTCAACGGGCTCGGGGCGCTGTCCGGCATCCAGGGCGCGGGCGACGTCTACAATCTCAGGGACGTCTCGCAATTCGCCGGGGCATACATCCAGGGCGCGGGGCCGCTGGCTGTCGGCTCCCTGCCGGGCGAGATCTGGCTGAAGAACACCAGTGGCGTCATCGTCCGCCTCTACGGCCAGCAGAACGGAATCACGATCAGCTCCGGCCGCTACGAGATCTTCGTGCAGCTCGGCGGCTAGGAGCGCCCCGCTCGGGGGGCGGCCGCCGCGACAGCGTCGAAGCGCAGCCCCGCGCGCGTACTGTCGCTAAACCGTCATCAAGCGTACATACTTCGTCTTCTACGATCAACGTCGTAACGCCGGACGGGTGCGCAAATGGATATGAACGTCACTGAAACCGCCGAGGGCGTGACCCACGTCGCGCTCGACGGCCGCTTCGACATCGCGGGGGCGCAGGAGGTCGACGGACGCTTCGCGGAGGTTGCTGAGAAGGCCAAGATCCTGGTCATCGACCTCTCCAAGGTGTCGTTCCTCGCTTCGCTCGGCGTGCGCACGCTGATGGTCAGCGCCAAGACGATGATCCGGCGCGGCGCCTATATCGCCGTGGCCGGGGCCAACGAAGGGGTCGAGAAGGTGCTGCGCCTCACCGGCTTCGACGAGCTCGTCGGCCTTTATCCGGATACCGCGGCGGCGGCGGCGGCGTTGACTTCCCGCGCCAAAGAATTCGAGAGCCGCAAGTCGTAGTCGACAAGGCAAGGTCGATGCGCTCCCGCGACTTCCCCGGCACAGTCGAGGCGGCGGCGGACGCGGAAGCCTGGCTCGCCAGCGAATCGGGCGCCCTCGGCCTTGCCGGGGACACGACCTTCGCGATAAACCTCTGCGTCGAGGAGCTGTTTCTCAACGCAGTCAAGCATGGCCACGCCAACAAAGCGACGATCTCCATCTGGACCGAGCCCGACGGGGCCCGGCTTGAATTTGTCGACGACGGGCAGGCGTTCGATCCGACCGCCGCCCCGGCGAAGCGCCTTCAGGGGCCGGGAACGGATTTCGAGATCGGCGGCTTCGGCACTGGGCTCGTGCAGAAGTTCACGCGCCGCATGACCTACCGTCGTGCTGAGGGCGCCAATCGACTGGTCCTCGAATTTGACGCCGGGCCCAACAAGAACCCCGATTTGAGGGCTGTTTCCGCAGAATGAAAGATCTGTCTGCGCTGAGGTCGACCATCCGGGCGACCAGCGCGTTCCGTCAAATCACCGAAGACGACGTCTCCTATCTGATCGAAGTCGGCGAGCTGAAGACTTACGGGCCGGACGCCGTCCTGATGGTTCAGGGCGAGGAGTCGCATGACGCCGCGCTGATTCTTGGCGGTACGGTGACGGTCATCGCCGACAGCGCACGGGGCCAAATTCCGATCGCGACCCTGGAGGCGCCGTGCCTCGTCGGCGAGCTTGGCGCGCTGGCCCACCTGCAGCGCTCGGCGACTGTGCGCGCGCGCACGGCAGTCACGGTCCTGCGCATCGGCCGCTCCGCGCTTGCCGAAGTCGCGCGCACGACGCCGTCGCTGCTGATCGACGTCATCGGGCGGATGGGCGATCGGCTGCGCCGCTTCAACGGGGCGATCGGCCTCTATACCCATGCGCTCGAGGCGCTGGAGCGGCACGAATTCGATCCGGCGCTGATGGACGAATTGCGCAATCCGCTTCCGGACCTCGCAGACTTCGGCTACACCTTCGGGCGCATTGCCGAGCAGATCCTGCTGCGCCGCCAGCGCAGCGATGAGATGGCGAGCGCGGCGGTGATCCAGCGCGCGCTCCTCCCGAAGCCCGCGGAATTCGCTGCCGACACGGGAGTCGACGCTTCCGCCTCGATGAACGCGGCGCGCGACGTCGGCGGCGACTGGTTCGAGCTTGTGCCGCTCGACGACGGGCGCGTCGCCGTCGGGGTGGGCGACGTATGCGGCAAGGGCGTCCCAGCCGCCCTGTTCACCGGCATCACCAAGACGCTCATCCGAATTAACCTGCGCGAGACGCCAGATCTGCCCGGCGCGATTCTCAAGGCCAACGCCTATCTCGCCAACAACAATGCGGCGGAGCTGTTCGCCACTCTCCTTTACGCCGCCTTCGATCCGCCAACGGGAGAGGTCGAGTTGGTGAGTTGCGGTCACCTGCCGGCCCTCGTGCGCCGCGCTTCCGGCGCAATCGAAAAGCTGTTGGGCGGCGGGCTGCCGGTCGGACTGTTCGAGACCCTGAAGCCGAGAATGATGCGAGCCGAGTTGGCGCCGGGCGACCTCATGCTTCTGTACACCGACGGCGTGACGGAGGCGGAGGACGAGGCGAACGTCGAGTTCGGCGAGGACAGTCTCGCCAAGCTCCTCACCCTGGGTGAGGCTTGTGGCGCGGCGGAGTGGGTCGCCCGGGTGGAGGACGCCGTGCGCGAGCATTCTCACGGGCGCCCGCAATTCGACGACATCACCTGCGTCGCCCTGGCGCGTTGAAACAGGAGACGCGGTCGATAGCCGTTGACGGGCGCCTCCATGGACGCCCGATGGATCGCGGCGATGACGGGCCGCTCAGAACTCGACCTCCAGTTCCTCGATCTCGTCCTTTTCGGCGAGCGCGCCCTCGCGCCACTCCTTCATCGCCGGCAGGTCCCAGATGCGGTCGGCATAGGCCTTTAGCTCCGAATCGAGCTTAACGCCGTAGGTGCGGAAGCGGCTCACCACCGGCGCGTACATCGCATCGGCCATCGAGATCTTGCCGAACAGATAGGGGCCCCCATAGGCTTCGAGGCACTCGCGCCAAATCGTCTTGATCCGCTCGATATCCCCCTCGGCCTTCGACCAGATCTTGAAATGGGCAATCTCGGCCTTGATGTTCATCGGCAGCGCCTGCCGGAGCGAGACGAAGCCCGAATGCATCTCGCCGCAGACCGACCGGCAATGGGCGCGCATCGCCTGATCCTTGGGCAGTAGGCCTGCCTTCGGCGCAACTTCGTTGAGGAACTCGCCGATCGCCAGCGTGTCCCACACCCGGATGCCGTTGTAGGTGAGGCACGGAACGAGAATGGAAGGCGACAGGAGCAGAATTTCGGCGCGCGCGTCCGCATCGTCGGGCGCGACGATCAACTCCTCGAAATCGATTTTGGCGAGTTTCGCCATCAGCCAGCCGCGCAGCGACCAGGACGAATAGTTTTTGCTGCTGATCGACAGCGTTGTGCGTGACATTGTCGCTCCCACCGGTTGACGGTTTGCCCGACTCTCTTCCATTTTAGCCGAAAGCAAGCGTTGTGCCAAAAGCGAATCATTCTGGCACGGCGCTTGCTCTGCTTCGGGCGCATGGGAACGAGCCGGCGGGATGATGTACGACGCTTATCAGAAAATGGCGGACGCGGGCGATCAGGTCCGCATGTTCGCCGAAAACGCGCAGACAATCCTGTCAGCCTGGAGGGCGAACCCGTTCGCGCCGCCGGTGCGGCGCATGGCCGCCTACTACGAACTCATCGCACTCGCCGGGTTTACCCATGCGCGCCCCGATTACGGCATCGACTTCGTCGAGGTCCACGGCGAAGAGGTCCCGGTGGAAGAAAAAGGCGTCCACTGGACGCCGTTCTGCCAGCTCCTGCGCTTCCGCCGCGAAGGCGGCGAAAACGACCCCAAGGTCCTGCTCGTCGCCCCGATGTCGGGCCACTTCGCCACGCTGCTGCGCGGCACGATCCGCACGCTGCTGCACGACCATCAGGTGTTCATCACCGATTGGAAAAACCCACGCAACGTCCGGCTCGAGGACGGCGGTTTCAATTTCGAGGACTACACCGACCACCTGATCGAGTTCGTCAATATCATTGGCGAGGACTGCCATATCGTCGCGGTCTGCCAGCCGACGGTCTCGGCGCTGATCGCGACCGCCGTCATGGCGCAGGACAATTCCAACATCCTGCCGGCGAGCCTGACCCTGATGGCTGGCCCGATCGACTGCCGCGTCTCGCCAACCAAGGTGAATGAGCTTGCGAACGAGAAGCCGATCGAGTGGTTCCGCACCAACATGATCGGTGTGGTGCCGGACAAGTTCGAAGGCGCGGGGCGTCGAGTCTATCCGGGCTTCCTGCAGCTCTGCGCGTTCATGAGCATGAACGTCGACCGGCATACGAAATCTTTCGTGGACCTGTTCCAGCACCGTATCGCCGGCGATTCTGAGAAGGCCGACGCGATCCGTGACTTCTACAAGGAATATTTCGCGATCATGGACATGAGCGCGGATTTCTATCTCGAGACGGTCGAGCAGGTGTTTCAGCGCTTCCTGCTGCCCCAGGGGCTGATGAAGCACAAGGGGCGCAAGGTGGAGCCCCGGGCGATCAAGAGAACCTTCCTGCTCACTGTCGAGGGCGAGAAGGACGACATCTGCGCCCCCGGCCAGACACTGGCGGCGCAGGACCTGTGCTCAGGCCTGAGGCCCTACATGAAAACTCAACATCTGCAGGCCGGCGTCGGCCATTATGGCGTGTTCAACGGCAAGCGGTGGGAGACGCAGGTCTACCCGGTGGTGCGCAACCACATTCAGTCGAGCCGATAAGTTCTCCCTGCTGCGGCATAACCCGTCGAGAAACGGACGCTTTCTGGACGTCTGGGACCAGGGCCAGCGCCAGCACTCGTCCGTCGCCGTCGGCAACACCTTCTCCCGCGAGCGGGAGAGCGGGGCGTTCACCCTTTCAAATGCGGCTTGTGCAGCACGAGGTCGGCGTCGTTCAGCCGTTCGCTGGCGGTATTGGACTGGTGCCAGTAGGGGTAGATCAGCGGAGGCTGGCTCACCTTGTCGAGCCGCGCGCGCTCCTCCTCCGTGAGCTTGACGTCGACGCAGGCGAGGTTGTCGCGGAACTGCGCCTCGTTGCGCCCGCCGATGACAAGCGTCGTCACCGTCGGGCGGCCGAGCAGCCAAGCAAGCGCAATCTGCGCCCCCGAGACGCCGTGCGCCTCGCCGATCGCGACGAGTTCGTCGACGATGGCCCAGAGCGCGTTTTCGTCGCGAACCGGCGGTTCGGTCCAGCCCGAAAACTGGCGCGTGCCCGCGGGCGCGGCCTTGTTGCGCCGATGCTTGCCGGACAGAAGGCCGCCGGCCAAGGGGCTCCAGACGAGGACGCCAAGACCCTGATCGACCGCAATCGGCAAGAGTTCGTACTCCGCCTCGCGCGCCTGCAGAGTATAGTGGATCTGCTCCGAGACGAAGGGAATGCGCCCGTCACGACGCGCGACCTCCATCGCCTTCATTATGTGCCAGCCCGAGAAGTTGGAGCAGCCGACGTAGCGGACCTTACCCGAGCGCACGAGCGCATCGAGCGCCTCCATCGTCTCTTCCAGCGGCGTCAGGCCGTCCCACTGGTGCAGCTGGTAGAGGTCGATCACGTCCGTGCGCAGGCGCTTGAGGCTCGCCTCGCATTCACGGATCAGGTGCCAGCGCGACGAGCCGCGGTCATTCGGCCCGTCGCCCATCGGAAAGCGCGCCTTGGTCGCGATCAGCATTCCCGGCTTGCGCGTCGGCATCGCCTCGCCGATCAACTCCTCGGAGCGGCCGCCCGAATAAATGTTGGCGGTGTCAATCAGATTAACGCCTGCGTCGGCGACGATGTCGATCAGGCGCCGCGCCTCGTTGAGGGAAACATCGCCGACCTTGGCGAAGGGCCCCTTGCCGCCGAAAGTCATCGTCCCCATCGTCAGCACCGAGACTTTGAGTCCCGAACGACCCAGCTGCCGGTATTCCATCGTCCTCTCCTCGTGCTTGGTTGGCGCACGAGCTAGCATGCCAGTGACGGCGCGCCAAGCGCCACGGCGAACGTAAACGCAGACGTGAACGCCAGAGGGAGTCGGGGGGTTGCCGGCCGACGGGGTTTGTGAGCAATGTCGCGCCCGTCAAAAATTGCCCGTCCGTCAGGAGCCCCGAATGGCTTTCGCTTCCCTTCGCCGTCTGGCTGGCGCCGCCCTGATCTCGGTGGCGGCGCTAGCTTCCAGCGCTTACGCGGCCGACGCGCCGCAGCCGGACCGCACGGTCGACATGGCGAAGGTTCTGCAGCCGGGCGTCCTGCCCGAGCTCACGATAGGCGACCCCAACGGCCTCCCAGTGATCGAATACGGTTCGCTGACCTGCCCGCACTGCGCCGTCTTCAGCAAGGACACCCTGCCGCAGCTGAAGAAGGAGTACATCGACACCGGCAAGGTCCGGTTCATCTTCCGCGAGTTCTCCCGCAACACGCTGGACGTGGCGGGCTTCGTGCTCGCGCGATGCCTCGGCGACGACAAGGCCTTCGCGGCCGACGAGTTGCTGTTCGCCGAGCAGGACAAGTGGGCCTTCGTCGACAAGCCGCTCGAGCCGCTAATCGCGGCCATGCGTCCGACGGGCATGGCCAAGGATCAGGCGACCCAATGCCTCAACAACCAGAAGCTTGCCGACGGGGTGGTCGCCATCACCAAGCGCGCCAATGACGAGATCAAGCTCACCGGCACGCCGACCTTCGTCATCGACGGCAAGGTCTACGGCGGCGAGCTGACCTTCGACCAATTGAAGGCGATCCTCGATCCGCTGGTGAAGAAATAGCCCTCACCACGCCAGGAACCGCCGCCCCGCCCACGCGCCGGCGGCGGCGCAGACGAGCGTGGCCAGCGGATACCAGGTCGCAACGAACAACGGCGAGTCGTCGGGGCAGTGGGAGGCGTAAAGAAATGACGCGAGTCCCGCGGCGGCGGCGCCCGCCAGCGCGCCGGTCCAACCGGGATGCTGCGGCGCGCCCGCTCTCAGCGCCACGATGAGCGCCGCGAGGATCGGCGCCGCCATCATCGGGATCATCGTCGTGCAGTAGCGCATGTTCTGCCCAACGAGACGAGGCAGCCATTCGTCCTGCGGGACGACGATCAGCTCGGCCACGACGGCTGCGGCGAGGAGCACGAGGGGCGCAAACAGCCACAGCGCGAGCGCCCCGGCCTTGGCGTCCGGGCGCATGAGCCGCAGAAGCAAGAGAAGCGACGGCAGGGCGAGCGCCAGCGCATCAACGAACTTGAGGTCGAAGCGGATCGTCCCCAACGCCTCGGCAAAGTCCGGCCGCGGGCCGACGACGAGCCCGTAAAGAACGAGCGCCCCGACGAGACCAAGGGCCACCGCCGCAGCGAGGCGGCGGCCGAGGTGGACAGGCTCCGGGACGGGGTCGGCCGCGAGCGCCGCAATGAGTTCAGAGGTCTTCACGACACAGACCTCCGCCAAGCGGCGCCGAGCGATTTCAACGCTCGATGGAGCGCCACCCGCACCGCGACCTCGGTCATGTTGAGACGCGACGCGGTGGCCGCGATCGACTGGCCGTCGAGCGAGATCGACTGGACGATGTCGCGCTGGCGCGGGTTCAGCGTCTCCATCAGCTTCTTCGCGTCGCTGAGTGCGTGCGGGTCCTCTTCTTCGGGCGCGGGGAGAAAATCCTGGAAATCCTCAAGCGGCTCGGCGCGGCGCGCGCCCCTTCGACGCATGGCGTCGATGATCTTGTGGCGCGCAATCGCGTTCACCCAGGGCCCGAGCCTCTGGCCGGGATCCCAGGTGTGGCGCTTCAAGTGGATCGCCAGCAAAGTCTCTTGCACCGCATCCTCGACATCCGCATCGCCCAGCCTCGCCCTTGCGAAAGCGGCGCGAGCCATTGCCCGAACCGAACGGCCGAGCTCCTCCAGCAGGCGCCGGTAGACGCCCTCGTCGCCCGCCATCGCGGCCTTCATCATCATCGACCAACGGTCGTCCGCGGGATCTTCGACCGGCAAAGCTCCCATACGGACTTCGCTCCGACGCGGCTTGTGTTACGCTTCCGCCGCCGATTTTTGACGGGTCGGAAGGTGAGGGCGCGACCCTCGTCTAGCACGGCCGCCGGCCGCCTGCGAAGGCGATCGCTCCAACGGCGAGCGCCGTCATATCGCAGGTTCCGCCGCCGCCGTCTTTATGACGGAATTGCAACGGTTTGAGCCTGCTCCAGACTATTGACGGCCCGGGAAAGCCGTGGCTTTAAGCCCGCGCGTGACGCGGAGGGTCGCTCGTCTCCCGACGGGCTCATGGCGTCGACGATGAGGAGAAACGACGCCATGTCGCATTGGCCACTCTACGGTCGCATCGAGGGCGCGATCGTCATGATCGGGTTCGGATCGATCGGCAAGGGAACCCTGCCGCTGATCGAGCGCCATTTCGAATTCGACAAGGACCACTTCTACGTCATCGACCCGAACGACGCGGACCGGAAGCTGCTCGACGAGCGAGGCGTCAAGTTCGTCCATCTGGGGCTCACCAAGGACAACTACCGTCACGTTCTCCCAAAGTACCTGAGGGCCGGCAAGGGTCAGGGCTTCTGCGTCAACCTCTCGGTCGACACCTCCTCGCTCGACATCATGCGCAACGCCCGTGAGCTTGGCGCGCTCTACGTCGACACCGTCGTCGAACCCTGGCCGGGCTTCTACTATTCCAAGAATCTCGGCAACGAGGCGCGCACCAACTACGCCTTGCGCGAGACGATGCTCGAGGAGCGGCGCAAGAACCCCGGCGGGACGACCGCCATCTCCTGCTGCGGCGCCAATCCCGGCATGGTGTCCTGGTTCGTCAAGCAGGCGCTGCTCAATCTCGCTGCCGACCTCGGCGCGACGACGCCTGACCCGAAGACCCGAGAGGACTGGGCGAAGCTGGCGCAGCGCCTCGGCGTCAAGGGCGTGCACGTCGCCGAGCGCGACACCCAGCGGGCCAAGAACCCGAAGCCGCGCAACGTGTTCGTCAACACCTGGTCGGTCGAAGGCTTCCTGTCGGAGGGCATGCAGCCGGCCGAGCTTGGATGGGGCACGCACGAGAAATGGGCGCCGGACAACGCCGGATTCCATAAAGCCGGTTGCGGCGCGGCGATCTACATCAACCAGCCCGGCGCCAACACCCGGGTCCGCTCCTGGACGCCGACGGCGCGCGGGCAGTTCGGCTTTCTTGTGACGCACAACGAGGCGATTTCGATCGCCGACTACTACACGGTGCGGAACGAGAAGGGCGAGGCCGTCTACCGCCCGACCTGCCACTACGCCTATCACCCGTGCGACGACGCGGTGCTGTCGCTGCATGAGCTTTTCGGCCGCGCTGGTCAGACCCAGAGCGCCCAGCACATTTTGACCGAGGCCGAGATCGTGGACGGGATCGACGAGCTCGGCGTGCTGCTCTACGGCCACGAGCGCAACGCCTACTGGTTCGGATCGCAGCTCTCGGTCGAGGAGACGCGCGACCTCGCCCCCTACCAGAACGCGACCGGCATGCAGGTGACCTCGGCTGTGCTCGCGGGCATGGTCTGGGCGTTGGAGAACCCGAACGCGGGCATCGTCGAGGCCGACGAGGTCGACTTCCGCCGCTGCCTCGAAGTCCAGCGCCCGTACCTGGGCCCGGTGGTCGGCGTCTACACCGACTGGACGCCGCTCGAGAACCGCCCCGGCCTCTTCCCCGAGGACATCGACGAAACCGACCCCTGGCAGTTCAAGAACGTGTTCGTACGGTGAACTGCAGACGGCGTCGGCGGCCGCCGGGCGCGGTCCGCAGGGCGTCTGTCGGCACGCCCGTCATGGGAGGGCCGTGGATTGCGCCCAACCGCGCCGCCTCCCGAGGCTGCGTTCGCCCCGCTTGCCAAGACCAACCCGGCTTCGGCAAGAATCAAGGGGTTGCGGCGGCTTTTCCGAACGCCTTGCCGCTTTTAAACTTTATTTCTCTGTTATTTCTGTCACCGTCCCGAACGCCTATTCGCTCGAATACGGCGTCGACGAGATGGAGATGCGCCGGGACGCGGTGAAGCCCGGCGAGCGGGGCCGCAGACGGGCCGACGGGGATTGACCTGCGTCAATGAAGGACAGGCGTACGCCGGCTAGGAGTAGCGCCGTGGACCGGCGCGTGGACCTGACGGTCGAACCGCCGGCGCTCGAACGCTCCTTGCGAGGCTGTCATGCCCGAAACCAGCGCGCCCGCCTTCCCGATGCCCCCGCCGCTCAGTCTTCCCCTCTTCTGGCCCGTCGCCATAGTCGCGGGAATGGAG
>Ga0074045_10004150_pt1 | contig 12896 bp, 18 predicted proteins | sample BogForMeECP23OM2_FD_94442 | JGI IMG/M metagenome (GOLD analysis project Ga0074045, IMG submission 94442) | Bog forest soil microbial communities from Calvert Island, British Columbia, Canada - Bog Forest MetaG ECP23OM2 | ecosystem: Environmental > Terrestrial > Soil > Wetlands ... | reverse complement strand
GATTTGGAGGGAAGAACCAATCTGATCACCGTCGCGCTAGCCGCGACTGGAGCCGAGACCGAAATCGGCCGGGCTACACCTTAGAAGGCGGCTCCGGCTGTCCCACGTTCGGGGTCCACCTCATACCACCGATAAATAAATCCTATGGCCGAAAGGCCACGCCTAAGTTTGTCAGGGAGATGAACACATTCATAATACAAAGCGCTGAAAGTCTCGTGCTATCGTCCGCGCAGAGGCCGTACATCCTGCCATGTGTCAGGAAATATCGAAATTGGCGGGTGTCCACGGCGGAAAAGATTACAATCCCGGCTGTGGACGGGTACTACGAAGTAGTGCGGACGCGCGCATGTCCGATGAGGTCGGACATTTAAATTCCTCTCGGCTTCACGTCCGCACCATAAAGGCGCTCGGCGGAAGAAGGCTCTCCGCAAGCGAGTAAGTAGGCAGCTTCGTGCTGGTAGCGCACAAAGCGGCTGCCCAATCTCCGGCGCTTCGGAAATACGAAGTGGCCGACGGGCAGGAAACCGGCTTCCTTGAAGGCGGCGGATAGCCTCGCGATGTGCGCCCAGCCGTAGAAGCAGGGAGGCAGACCAGAAAAAGGTCCGCAGTCGAAGACCACATGCTCGAACTGGAGCAGCACAAGAAGGCCCTCGCCCCGGGCATCTACGAAGCCGGCGGCAACGCCGCCGCGGCACTCGAAGCGATTGACATCGAGCGCCCCTTCGAGCCGCTCGGGTGATCTACTCCCCTGCCACCGCCAATCTGCCGAGGCTGGGAACGGCTTCGATCGGGCGGTCCGGGCGGATCCAGTAGGTCATGACGATGGCGAACAGCAACAGACAGACCGAGACCGCGAACGGCAGCGTCCAGCTGCCGGTGCGGTCGAGGATCCAGGCGAAGGCCACCGGCGAGAGAATGCCGGCGACGGCGCCGGAGGCATTCATCAGCGAGCTCGAAGTGCCGGCGTAGTCGGGCGCGATGTCCATCGTCGCGGTCCACAGCGGCGAGATCGCAAAGCCGAGAAAGAACACCGTGACCATGAAGCCGGACACCCCGATAACCATGTCGTGGAAGAGGATCACCGGCACCAGCCCCGCCACGGCGAGAACCCAGCTGCCGGCGATCATCAGCGAACGCGCAATCTGCAGGCTCCCGGTGCGGCGCAGCAGGGTGTCGGTGGTCATCCCGCCGATCAGCTCGGCGAGAAACCCGGAGAACAGCAGTGCCATGTAAAGGAATGCCGATTTCTTGATCTCGACACCATAGTTTTTCTGCAACAAGGACGGCATCCAGGTCACAAACAGCCAGCCGGTCCAGCCCTGGCAGAAATAGACGATCATCAACGGCGCCACGCGGGGGATCAGGCGCCGCCACGGTACCGGGCCGGAACCGGCCAAGGTTGCGTGATCAGTGGCTGGCAATGCGGCGAGCTCGGCGCTGGTGATGCGCGGGTGCTGGCGCGGATCCTCGTAAAAATACCACCACCACACGACCGCCCAGACAGTCGACAGAATGCCGACCGCGACGAATGAAAAACGCCAGGAGAACCAGGTGATCAGAAAGGCGACGATCGGCGCCGCCGTGCCCGCGCCGAGGCGCCCGGCGGCGTGGGTGGCCCCGATCGCGGTGCCGCGCTTCTCGATCGGGGTCCATTTCGAGACCGCACGGGTCGCCGCCGGCAACGTCGCACCCTCGCCCATGCCGAGCACGAGACGCACGCCAAACAGCGAAACGAGTCCGGTCACCGCCCCGGTCGCGATGGTCGTCAGCGACCACGCCAGGCCGCAGACCGTCAGCGTGCGCCGCGCGCCAAAGCGATCGGCAAACCAGCCGCCGACTAGCTGAAACGGGGCATAGGAGTAGTTGAAGGCCGAGAAGGCGAAGCCGAGTGCCAAATTGCTGAGGCCGAGGTCCTGCTGCATCACCGGTGCCGCGGCGGCCAGGTTTACGCGGTCGATAAACAGGATGTAGTGCATCGACACCAGGAGGATCAGGAAATTTCTGGTGGCGCGACCGTTGAAGCCGAACAGCAGCATGTTGCCCTCTCCTCCCTAGGAAGAAACAGTCCCCCCGGGGTCACACCTGTCCGCGACCCCGAGTGCGCCGGCTCCTCACACTATTTCAGTTGTCATTGCGAGGAGCGCAGCGACGAAGCAATCTCGATCCGATTACCCGCCGTCGATCGAGATTGCTTCGCTTCGCTCGCAATGACAGCATCTCCGCGCAACTGCCTATTTCGGGAACGCTTCGCGACTCAAGCCAGCCGATAGACCCGCTTGGCCGTGCCGCTGAACAGCATTGCCTTCTCGTAGGCCGAGGATCCGGCTGCCAGGCGCTTAAAAGCGTTCCACAAGATCGGATAGCTCGAGGTGGCGCCGTCCGGCGGGAAGTTGCTCTCGAACATCGAGCGATTCACTCCGAAGGCCGCGATGCAGGTTTCGATACAGGGCCTATAGGCCGCCTCGAGGTCGGTCGAGGAAGGCGGTTTCTCGTGTGAATAGAAATCGAACATACCGAAGGTCATGCCGAGCCCGCCCAACTTGACGACGACGTTTTGGGACTTTGCGACCTCGGTGATGCCGGCCTTCCATTGCGCAAAGGTCTCGGCCTTTTGTCCTTGTAGGGTCCGATCCCGACCGGCCCGCCGACGTGGTTGAGAACGATCGTGGTTTGCGGGAAGGCGCGGGCGAGGTCGGCAAGATCGGGGAGCTGGGGATGGTAAAGCCAGGCCTCGAAGGTAAGCCCAAGGGGTGCGAGACGGGCAAAGCCGGCGCGCCAAGTGGGGTCGTACATCTGCCCCTTCGGCGAATTGGTGCGCCCCCTCGACAGCACATCGCTCGCATCCCAGGTGACGGAGTGGCGGATGCCGCGAAAGCGGCCGTCACCGGCAGCGATCTGGGCCTCCAGCACACGCGCAGCCCCGTCACCCAGTCGCAAATCGGCATGACCGACGATGCCGCGGCAAAGCCGCGTCGGCCCGTATTGGCCGCTGGCACTCATTGCCGCCGTCCCGTTGACGAACTCGGTTTCTCCTACGGGCTTCATTTCGACCGGGCCATCGGCGCGATACATCGAGCCGCACTCGATAAAAACGGTCTCGGTAATGTTGTGGCCGCTGCCGGTGTCGGCGAGCAATTGGTCAATCAGAAACCGGTTGCCGGGGCGGACCCACAGATGATGGTGAGGATCGACGATCTCCAACCCCGGTTCTATGATCTCCTCCTGCCGCAGTGCCAGCCAGGCCGGATCGGGGGAACGCGGGCTGGCTGGAGAATTGGCTGTCGAGCCCGTGCTCGCAGGCGGGGCGTTCTGGGCGAGTGCCGCGCCGGACGACAGCGCCGCCCCACCTAGTAGCCCGGCCGTGCCGCTCAGCAACGTTCGGCGCGATACGGATTGCCGTCGAACAGTCTTTTCGGTCATCTTTCGTTCCTCCCAAGGCGGCTGAATTCGGGCGCTTGTGAACCCGCTCGCCGGAATGATAGAGGCATCGGCAGCTCGGAGTCCGCTGCCGCTTGCACCTCAGCTATGCGCGCTCCCGGCTGACAAGAGGGGTGAGGGTCATCTGACGCGATCCGCCAGCGGACGGGCAGGCAAGGCGATTGACGGAACCATTGCGGCGAGGACCATGAGGTCGCCGCAACACGCTGGCGGGAGGTGAGACGAGTGTGACTCGCCATCTGGTCGACGACCACCCTGCGCGAAAATTCGACGCATGCGGAGATGTTCCGGCGCCAGCTCGAAGAGGTTGAGCTCGCCGAACGCATCGGCATCAATCAGATCTGGTTCTTCGAGCATCGTCTCCAGCCGACCGCGCCGGTGCCGTCGCCCAATCCGCTGATCGCCGCCGCGTCGCGGACGACGCGCCATATCCGGTTCGGCAGCATGGTCAACATCCTGCCGTTCCGGCATCCGCTGCTCGTCGCCGAGGAGGCGGCGATGCTCGATAATCTGACCAGCGGGCGCTTCGACATGGGCCTCGGCCGCGGCCTGCGCCCGCCGGAATTCGAGGCCTTCGGAGTCGACCAGCAGCGCTCGCGCGAAATGTTCCTCGAATCCTTCGACATCATCCGCCGCGACTGGGCCGAAGAGAACTTCATCCATCGCGGCAAGTACTGGACGGTCCGGAAGGAAGCACCGCTGCCGCCACCGATGGTGCAGCGCCCGCACCCGCCGTTCCTGGTCAGCGCGCAGAGCGAGGAATCGCTGCGCTCGGCGCGATGCCCTACGACATGGTCGAGCGCTCGATGACCACCTTCGGCGAAGAGGTGGTGCCGAGGATCTGCCACCTTCTCAACCGCGATGCCGCCGCCAAGCGTGCCACCGCCGCACTGGCGCTGCACGTCGCATAAGCCCGGGACCAGGCCCCGAGGCCGGTGGCGTCTAAAATGCTGTGCGAGGGGAAGTTGTCAGGCCGACCGACTATCTACTTCACCACACCGGCAGACGGGTCCGGCCTTCGGCCGCCCCGAGGACAGGCTCCAGGCCGGTGCCTATAGCTCGGGGATGGGTCCCGGCCCCCTGTTCCCTGCCGGGGCAGGCTTCGCCGGGAAGACAAGGAAATATTACGGTCACGGTGTTAATCTCACTTTTGCGCTAGCGCGCCGAGATGCTTGGCGTCTAACTACCGGTGTTCGCTCGGCACGAACACCGTGCTCGGGCTCGTGACAAATCGGTCGCTCGCGCCGTTACCCAACTGCGGCGAGCTAAACTGAAGCGTTGGGCCGCCGGGTTGTCCGAAAATGGTTCCTCCGGACTGCCCGTTCGACATTTTGTCCGCAAGTTCGTCCGGGTCGGCGAGGCGGTTGCTCATGGTCACCGGATTGGCCGGCTCCGTCGTAAATGCTGATGCCCCATAGGTCCCCGACAGAAAGGCACCTACTGCGGCGATCAGAACAAGCGGCTTACACATCGGAGCCTCCTTCGAATCGAGTGGTTGTACGCTCGCCGCGGGCCGGTCATCCCTACAAGGCGGTCTGCAGGCGAGGGTATCACGGAGGGAAGCGGCCTTCACGGCTTTCGTCCAGATTGCCCTCCCAATGAACCTTGCCGGCGAGATCGAGAATTTTCTTCTGCCTTTTGAGCCGGATCCTGTGGAGGCGGATCAAAGCTTTTAACCCTGCCTCCACCGCGGCGCGCTTGGTCTTGAGCCCTGAGACCCGAAGGGCCTCCCGGATGAGCTCGTCATCAATTTGGATGTAGGTCCGCATCGCCGGGCTCGTTGTGTACCATTTGGCTATTCTGTTCGGATACCGATGATGGGCGCCTCCCGCGAGGGCCGCGACCTCGCCCGGTGATTTTCGCCCTTCTGGACCCCGCGCGATTTCGGTTGTTATTCGGTTGTTAGGGCGGCTTTAATTCGTTGATCGCACGAAATATTCCGTTGATCCGCTAAGTAACGAATTTGTGTTGTAAGTTTCTGATTACCATTCTATTTTCACGGCGATTCTACCGATTTCGTCCCAGAAAACGCGATTTTCGCTGTTTTGGCAGGCTCAGAACCCCGAAAGTGCCTCGCGCAAGGCCATCCAGCGGGCGAGCTTGGCCGCAAAGTCCAGCCGGGCGTGCGCCGGGCTGGTCGAGGGCAGTGCCAGATAGGCGAGATCGCCGCGGCGCGCGAAATGGCGGTCGTAGAGGCGCCGTGCGCCGCTGCCGTTGAAGGCGACGGCGCGGATCAACGGGTGGGCATCGAGCAGCCGGTCGATCGCGTTCGGCCGCTCTCGGCGGATCGTCGAGTCGGCGCTAGCATCGCGCTCGCCGAACTCGCACACGTCCCAAAGTGCCATCCCGTGCGCCGCGACAAAGGCCAGCCTCTCCGCGTAGTCGATCGCGGGGGTGGCGTCGAACAGCGCAAAGACGATCGGCCAGAACAGGTTGCGCGGGTGAGCGTAGTATTCGCCGCGGCGCAGCGACTCTTCGCCGGGCAGCGTGCCGAGCACCAGAACCCGTGCCCGCACGTCGGCGATCGGCGGGAAGCTGCGCTTGGCGACGCTCGGTTCGAGCTGCCCCCTCACGCGACGTAACGGCCGAGGCGGACCGCGGTCTGCCCCTTGACGAGGCGCCGCGACGGCATGATCAGCACGCAATCGTCGTAGGGGGTGAGCACCTCGCGGCCGTCGTCGCGGCCGATCAAGGTCCCCTGCTTCGGCAGCACTTCGAGCCCGCGGAAATCCTCGACGAACTCGAAACGAGCGCCGGTGATCGTGACCGCTTCGGTCACTTGGATGACGCGCTGGCGGGGGTGCGAGTCGAAATCGGGCCCGGCGAGCACCTGCGCGTCGTCGCGCGACAGGGTGCCGACGGCGATCAGAAAGCGCAGCATGACATCGGTCGCGACCTCGGCGGCGCGGCGCTCCCAGTGCTGCCCGGCCTCGATCAGGAGTGCGGTCTTGGCCGAGGTGGGATCGCCGAAGGCGCCATAGTCGCGCATCCGCGGCCCCGCCGCGTGGCCCGCGTCGCACATGATCAGCTCGGGGATCCCGACCCGTCGCGCCAATGCCAGCGATCGATCGAGCGTGCCGGCCAGCATCAAGGGTGCGGTCACGTATTGCATCGAGTGGATGTCGAGCAGGAAATCGGCGGCGTCGACAAAGGGGCGCAGGGCGCGGGCGCGGGCGAGCTCGGTCGACTGGCGCTCGCCGTCGAGGGTCGCGGGCGACCACAGCCGGTTGAAATCCTCGTCGACGAAGCGCGAGGCGGTGGGCACCCGGCGATCGAAGCTCTGATAGGCGGCGACGTTGTCGAAGGCTAAGGTCAGCTTGCCTTGTCTCGGCCGCAACCCGGTGCGAAACAGCCGATCGAGCGCGATCGCGCCGCAGATCTCGTTGCCGTGGGTCAACGCGGTGACAAGGACGTGCGGTCCGGGTGAGCCGCTGTCGAACGTGGTGACATAATCGATACCGGTATTGCCGGCTCGGTACGGCTCGATGTCGGGCGGGGTCAGTTCGATCGCATAGGTCGGCTCAGGCACGCGGCGCTCCCTTACTGGAAAGGGCCTGGGAACGCCATCTTGCACCCGATCCGCAGCGTCGTCACGCTGGCAACGATCCGTGCCCAGCGAGAGGGGTGAGGAAGCTTGCCCGGCGATGGGACCATGCATAGATTGCCGACTTCGCACACGAGATGGCTCGACCGGACATCTCGTCGATATTACCAGATGAGCTTGCCAGGATGAGTTTCGAGATCCCCGGCGTGCTGTGGCGCCGCGACCCGCAAGCGGCGGAGTTGCCGCTTGTCTTCGACTCGCCGCACAGTGGGACGAGCTACCCGGAGGATTTCCAATTTTCCTGCCCGCTCGATGTTCTGCGCACCGCCGAGGACACCTATGTCGACGAGCTCTACGGCGCGGCACCGGAACTCGGCGCGACGTTGATCGGGGCGGTGTTTCCGCGCAGCTACCTCGATCCGAACCGGGCAGTCGACGATCTCGATTCCGCGCTGATCGACGGGACGTGGCCGTCGCCTCTCGCCCCATCGCACAAGACGCGGTCCGGCCTCGGCCTGGTGCGCCGCGTGGCAAAGTCCGGCGTCCCGATCTACGACCGCAAGCTCGGCGTCGACGAGGTGCTGGCACGCCTCGAGCGCTATCACACCCCCTATCACCGCGTCCTCGACGAGTCGTGTCAGCGCGCGCACCGCAAGTTCGGGGTCGTCTGGCACGTGAACTGCCATTCGATGCCGTCTCAGCGCAGCGCCAAAAAGGGAGGGCACTGCGTCGACTTCGTGCTGGGCGATCGCGACGGCACGACCTGTGCGCCGGAATTCACCGCTTTTGTCGCCCAAGTGCTGCGCGAGCGCGGCTACACGGTCTGGATCAACGAGATCTACAAGGGTGTCGAGATCGTCAAGCGGCAGGGGTGCCCGGCGATGCAGCGGCACAGCCTGCAGATCGAAGTCGACCGCTCGCTCTACATGGATCAAAAGACTTTCGAAAAGAGCCCCGGATTCGACCGCTTGCAGGCCGACATCACCGGGCTGATCGAGGCGCTCAAGAGCTTTGCGGGCGCGCGCCTCGAAGAGCGCCAGTCGAGAACCCCGTTTGAATCCCAATAGGGAGAAAGCCGTGACGACGATTCCGAAGATCCTGCAACCGCACATCAACACCGCTTTCCCGGCGAATGTGTGCCTCGTCGGGAGCGTGCTGCCAAACGGGTTCGCACAGGTCAGCCCACGCGGCAGCACGATGGTGTACGACGACACGCATATCGCGCTGTGGGAGCGCGGCAAGGGCTCGACCAACGAGAACCTCGCCGACGGAACCAAGCTCACGGTCTTCTTTAGGAAACCGCAATTGCGCGAAGAAGGAGTCCTGCCCAAGGGCGGGATCGCCCGGTTCTATGGCCGGGCGAAGATTTACCGGGAGGGACCGGTCTACGAGGAGGTGTGGCGCCGGCTCGTCCAGCCCGAGAAGGATCGCGACCCGCAAAAACAGGGGCACGCGGTGCTGATCGAGATCGATCGCGCCGAGGAGTTGGACGGAGCCCCGCTGAACCTCGATTAACCGCCGAGCGGCACTCAGCTCGCCCCAAGCGGCGCCGATAGAGCGCGATCAGCCGCTCCCAGTGCCGCTCCGCGGCGGGTTTTTCATAGCACCAGCGCTGCGGAAACGCGAAGCCATGGTGGACGCCGGGGTAGAGCTCGATCTCGCCGGCGGTCCCCGCCCGCCGAAACAGAGTGCGCAGCTCCTCGACCATCGGCAGCGGTGCCAGCGCGTCGTGTTCGGCGCACGCGATGTAAAGCTCGCCCTCGATCTTGCCTAATGTGAGATGCGGGCTCTCCTCCGCGTCGCTGACGAGCCAGGTGCCCTAAAACGAGGCGGCAGCGGCAATGCGGTCGGGATACCGCGCCGCAGCGGCCAAGGCGTAGGGGCCGCTCATGCAGTAACCGTGGCACCCGACCGGCCCCTTTTTTACCTCGCTCTGCCATCGGTAAAGGCGAGCATCGCGGCGAGGTCGTCCATGATCGGGGGAATGGTCATCTTCGTGCGAACGACGCGCATGCGCTCGCGCTCCGCGCTACCCTCCTCGAGCACGTTCGGCCCGAACATCGTGTCGCGACCGGCGCGGTAGTAGAGATTGGGCAGCAGCACGTAATAACCGACCGTGCCGAGCCGGCGCGCCATGTCCCTCAGCTCCTCGCGGATGCCCGGCGCGTCCATCAGCAGAAACACCGGAGGAAATGGGCCGCCCCGCTCGGGACAGCAAATAAAGGTCTCCATCTCGCCGGCGGCGGTCGTGATGTCGCGGGTCTGTTCGATCATGTACAGCTCTCCTCGAGGCATGCTGGCGCCGGCGATCGGCTGCGGGGCTTTCCCCGCCTCCTGGGTTATGGCAACGGCACGCCGGGGTGTTGAGACGAGCGCTCAGCGTATAGCTCCGATGCGTTTTACCCCGATGCATTTTTCTCTCCCGGCGTTCACACTCCGTGCGCCGGGCACGACGATCACGCGCAAGAAGAAATCGCGCCGGGGGAGATGCGCCGCCCACATCGAGAGAGTGAAACCAGCCAAACAACAAGACCGCACTTCTAGGAGAACCCACGATGCCGATGCCGAGACGAGTCGAATATCCCGACACTATCGAACCGTTGGTCCAGTTTATCGAGGACACGCCCCCGGGCGAGATTCTGGATCGCGCCCTCGACAAGCTGCGTGCCGGGGTACCGACGCAGACGATGCTGACCGCCTCGGCGCTTGCCGTGACCCGCTCCACCGACATGCCGCCGGGTCATCACGGCGGCGCGCTGCACGCGTTGGCAGGCCTCTACGCGATCTCGAAGACGGTCGAGCGCCTGGAAGGCGAGCAGCGTTTCGTCCCGGTGCTGCAACACCTGGCGCTCACGAACAAGCACATCAACCACCCGGCTATGGGGCCCTACCAGCTGCTGGAGTTCGAGCCGCTCGATGCCGGCGGGTTCGAGGCGGCCAAGGCGGACTTCCTGATGGCGGTCACGCGCGGCGAGTGGAACAAGGCGGACCATCTGTTCCAGTGGATGTGGAAAAACGCGCCGGCAATCGAGGTCTTCGATCTGTTGATGAGCGTGGCGATCCCGAAGAATTTCCACGACGACCATTACTTCATGTATCCCGGCACGATGTGGCGCGCCTTCGAGACCGGCGTTCTCGACAAGGCCTATCTGCCGGTGCTGATGCGTCCGGTGGTGCGCTTTGTGACCCGTAATCCGGTCGCTCCGAACAATCCGATGCCCTCGCCAATACCGGCGATCGAGGCGCTGATCGAGGAGCACCAGCTGTTGGGCCGCATCCTCCGCCAGCGGAGCGGCGAGGATGAGACGGCTGCGATCGGCGAGCTCGGCGAGGCGATCGGGGGCGTCGACGTCTTTGCCGATATTCCGAAGCTGATGGCCAAGGCGCTGGCCGACGGGCTGTCGCTGGAAGGCGGCGGCGAAGCGCTGTCGATCGGAGCTGCCGGTCTTTTCCTGCGCTCGCTCGGCGGGAATCCGATGGATGTCCACCTGCACACGAGCATCAATCTGCGACGCTACCTGCTGCGGCTCGACGGGCTGAGCATCCGCAACAAGGTGATGCTGCTGTTGACTTGGCAGTCGGGCCCGGAGATCCGCTCGACCGCGATGCGGATGGAGCCGGCGCCGCAGCCCGATAAGGCCGCCGTTGCCGCGCTGCCACCGCGCACGCAGGACGAATTGCTCGACGCGATCGCCTACAGCATCTACCACCAGCCGCCGACCGACTGGTCCACGGTCACCAATCTGGGCCTGATGCGCGCGGTGCCGGAGGTCAAGGAGACGGTGAACCTGGCCACGCAATACGTGCAGAGCGGCTACGACCCGCAGGCCTACATCGCGCGGCTGGCCGAGATCGTGTGCCACGACAACTTCACCGAGATGCACGCGTTCAAGCATCACCAGGCGATTGTCGAGGAATATTACGCGACGCACGAGCCGTGGCGGTGGATGCATCTGGTGTGCGGCGCGCAGGCTGCGGCGATCTCCTTCGGCAAGAACATGGCGGTCTACGAGGAGTATCTGGAGCTGCTCCACGCCGCCTAGCCGAGTTAGGCAAACCGGGAGGCGCGCTGTGCCTCCCGGGTTAAGAACCCAGCTTTCCGGCACCCCGCGGAAAGCAGCGGGCCGATGGTGGAGCGGAGCGGGTGATGGCCTCAGGGCCGAGAGCGGCCCTGAGGCAATCGACATCGTCCGCCAAAATGCGTACCGCCTGCGATGAAAATCGCGACCTTCAACGTCAACGGCATCAACGGCCGCCTTCCGGTGCTGCTGCGTTGGCTCGTCGAAGCCAAGCCGGATGTCGTCTGCCTGCAGGAGCTCAAAGCACCAGACGAGAAGTTCCCGGATCCGGCGATCCGGGAGGCCGGTTATCGCGCAATCTGGCAAGGCCAGAAGAGCTGGAACGGCGTCGCTATCCTGGCGCGCGGCAGAGCGCCGACGGAGACACGCCGCGGACTCCCGGACGACCTGGATGATGCGCACAGCCGGTATATCGAGGCGGCGGTCGATGGGGTGTTGATCGGTTGCTTGTACTTGCCCAACGGCAATCCGGCACCCGGCCCGAAGATCGATTATAAGGTGCGCTGGTTCGAGCGGCTGGCCAAGCACGCCGCGGAGCTTCTAACAACAGGCATGCCCGTCGTGCTTGCGAGCGACTTCAACGTGATGCCAACTGACCTCGACGTGTACAAGCCGGAACGCTGGGTCGACGACGCGCTGTTCCGCCCCGAGGTGCGGGAAGCCTTCCACCGTCTGCTCACGCAGGGCTGGACCGATGCGCTGCGAGCGCTTCATCCGGGTGAACGGATCTACACCTTCTGGGATTATTTCCGGAATGCGTGGGTCCGTAACGCGGGCCTTCGCATCGATCATCTGCTCCTCAGCCCATCCATCACGGAGCGTCTCGTCGCGGCGGATGTCGACCGTGATGTGCGTGGTTGGGGAAAGGCGAGCGATCACGCGCCGGTCTGGATCGAACTCGGGCATTCCGGCAGGAGCACAAAACTGCGGCAACGAATGAAGCCGGCCTGAGATGGAGGCAGCCGATCCCTTCGACCTTAAGCGCTTCGTGACAGCGCAGGCCCCGGTGTTCGGCTCTGCCCTGGAGGAACTGAAGAAGGGGCGCAAGCGCACCCACTGGGTGTGGTTCGTCTTTCCGCAGCTGCGCGGGCTCGGGCCTTCGTCAATGGCCACGTTCTACGGTATCGGATCCCTTGAGGAGGCGAGTGCCTACCTCGGGCATCCGCTGCTCGGACCGCGACTGGTTCTCTGCACTGAAACCGTCCTGGCCATCAAAGGCAAGACGCTCCGCGATATTTTCGGATCATCAGATGACATGAAGTTCCGGTCCTCTGTGACTCTTTTCGCGCGAGCATCGGACGATGACGGGGTGGTCTTCAGGCGAGCGCTCGACCTCTACTGCCAGGGTCGCCCGGACGACCGAACGCTGGCGCTTTTGGAAACCGCCGTGAACTAGACCACTTGTCCGACTTTTTAGATCTGGCTCATCGAGTGCGCCGAAAGGAGCAGGAATAAGTCTTCGTATAAGCGCATGCTTGCTTGGCTATCGCCACTCGGCGCGGTTTTGCGCCTCCCACCCGGAGACGATCGCCGAATTTCGCCCGCGCGCCGAGGCAGCGCTGTCCTTTGTCGACAAGACGATGAAGGACCAGCCGTTCCTCGTCGGCGATTATTGCACGATCGCCGATATCGGTTGCTGGGACCGCATGGTGTTCATGGCCGAAGGCGGGTTCGACATCGCCGCATGGCCCCATCTCGAAGCTTGGGCGGGACGCCTCAAGGCGATGCCGGGCTTCGCACTACCCTATGATCTGATCCCCAGCAAGGATCGCGAATTCGATCCGGTCTGATCAGCTCCCAGGCAGGGTGGGGTCCGACGGCATCCAAACACCGCT
>Ga0074045_10004149_pt1 | contig 12898 bp, 12 predicted proteins | sample BogForMeECP23OM2_FD_94442 | JGI IMG/M metagenome (GOLD analysis project Ga0074045, IMG submission 94442) | Bog forest soil microbial communities from Calvert Island, British Columbia, Canada - Bog Forest MetaG ECP23OM2 | ecosystem: Environmental > Terrestrial > Soil > Wetlands ... | reverse complement strand
TGATCGTGGGTGACGAAGACGCCGGTCAGATGCAGCTCCTCGTGCAGGCGCCGCAACCAGCGCCGCAATTCCTCGCGTACCTTGGCGTCGAGCGCCCCAAACGGTTCGTCGAGCAGAAGCACGCGCGGTTCGACCGCGAGCGCCCGGGCCAACGCGATCCGCTGACGCTGGCCGCCCGAGAGCTGCGAGGGACGGCGGTCGGCGGCCCATTCGAGCTGCACCAGCGTCAGCAGTTCCAGCACGCGCCGCCGTATCTCATTTTCCGGCGGACGCTGATGGCGTGGACGCACACGCAGGCCGAAAGCCACGTTTTCGAACACGCTCATATGACGAAAGAGCGCGTAGTGCTGGAAAACGAAGCCGACGCCGCGCTCACGCACGCTGCGCGCGGTCGCCTCCTCGCCGTCGAGCAACACCTGGCCGCTATCGGGGATCTCAAGACCCGCGATGACGCGCAACAGGGTCGTCTTGCCGGAGCCGGACGGCCCGAGCAACGCGACCAGCTCACCGCTCCCGATCGTGAGACTAACGTCTTCCAGCGCATTAAACTTGCCGAAAGTTTTGCGAATGTTACGAACTTCAATACTCATGCGGCTTTGCGCTCCACGGATTCGTTTTCGTGCGGCATCGATGAGGCTTCGACCCTGCCACCGATGATCCGTTTGGCCACCAGCGTGGCAAGTGCGAGCAGGGTCAACAGTGACGCCACCGCGAACGAGGCGGCGAAGCTGTAGTCGTTGTAGAGGATCTCGACATAGAGCGGCATCGTATCGGTCAGTCCCCGGATATGTCCCGAGACGACCGAGACCGCGCCGAAATCACCCATCGCGCGCGCGTTGCAAATGACGATGCCGTAAAGCAGACCCCATTTGACGTTGGGCAGGGTTATCCGCAAGAAGGTCTGCCAGCCATTGGCGCCGAGCGTCAGCGCGGCCAGCTCCTCCTCCGTGCCGGCCGCTTCCATCAGCGGGATAAGCTCGCGCGCGACGAAGGGAAAAGTCACGAAAGTGGTCGCCAGCACGATTCCGGGTGTGGCAAAGATGATCTTGATATGATGGTCACTGAGCCACTCGCCAAACCATCCCTGCGCCCCGAACAGTAAGACGAAGATCATTCCCGCGATGACCGGCGACACGGCGAACGGCAGATCGATCAACGTATTCAGGAGACTGCGGCCGCGAAAATTAAACCGCGTGAGGGTCCACGCCGCCGCGAGCCCAAATATTACGTTGAGCGGCACCGCGATCGACGCCACCAGCAGGGTCAGGCGAATCGCGCTGCGCGCCTCCGGATCGGTGATCGCGGCAAGATAGACGCGCACCCCCTCACGCAGGGCCTCAACGAAGACCGCGGTCAGCGGCAGCACGACGAAGAGACCCATGAATCCCAGCGCGACAGCGAGAATGATCGTGCGAGCCCACGGGGGGTCGCTGGTGGCGCGCGGCGGGACGCTGACTTCCACAGCGTTCTTTGCGGTCACGCCCGCGAGCCCCAGCGGGCTGTATTCAGCTTCGTCAGACGCCATCGCGGAGCGCACTCCGGCTCTGCTGCAGATTGATCAGCAAGAGCATCGAAAATGACAGGATCAGCATCACAAGGGCGATCGCGGTCGCGCCCTGATAATCGAACTCTTCGAGCTTGGTCATGATCAGCAACGGGACCACCTCCGTGCGCATCGGCATGTTCCCCGAGATGAAGACGACCGAACCGTATTCACCCAGTGCGCGCGCAAAAGCCAGCGCGAAACCTGTGATCAGCGCAGGCGCGAGCGCGGGCAGGATCACGCGACGGAAGGTCTGGGAGCGGGTTGCGCCCAAGGTCGCCGACGCTTCCTCGAGTTCAGCTTCCAGATCACGTAATACCGGTTGTACGGTGCGCACGACGAACGGCAGTCCGATAAACACCAGTGCGACGATCACGCCGAGTGGCGTAAAGGCGACCTTGATGCCCAATGGCGCGAGCAAGCGGCCGACCCATCCGTTCTCGGCGTAAATTGCGGTCAGCGTGATTCCGGCAACCGAAGTGGGCAGTGCGAACGGGATATCGACGATCGCGTCCAGGACACCCTTGGCCGGAAATTCATAGCGCACCAGCGACCAGGCCACCGCCAGCCCGAAGATCACGTTCACCGCCGCACCGATCAACGAGGCGCCGATACTCAGTTGGTAGGCCGCCAGAACGCGGAGCGACGTGATGGTCGTCCAGAAGTTGAGCCAACCCATGCCCGCCGTCTTCAGAAAAATGGTCGACAGTGGAATCAGGGCGAACAGGCCGAGATAGGCAACCGTGTAGCCCATTGCCAAGCCAAAACCCGGAATCACCCTGCGCCGTTCAGCTTTCATGGAGTCCCGCGCCCGCGCGTTCCTATTTGTGCTGATAAATCTGATCGAAGACGCCGCCGTCTTCGAAGTGGGTTTTCTGCGCTTTGCTCCAGCCGCCGAAAACCTCGTTGATATTAAAAAGCTTCAGCTGCGGAAAGACCGGATCGTCCTTCGCCGCTGCGGGCGGCTTGCGCGGACGGAAATAGTGCTTTTGGGCGAGGGCCTGTCCTTCCGGGGAATAGAGGTATTGCAAATAGGCTTCGGACACAGCGCGGGTGGCATGGCGATCGACGTTCCTATCGACCAGCGCGACCGGCGGTTCCGCCAGGATGCTGCTCGATGGGTAGACGATCTGGAACTTGTCTTTGCCGAACTGATTAATCGTCAGGTACGCCTCATTTTCCCACGCGAGCAGCACGTCACCGATGCCGCGTTCGGCGAAGGTGCTGGTCGAACCGCGCGCCCCCGAATCGAGCACGGGCACGTTCCGGTAGAGCCGCGCAACGAAATCGCGCGCCTTGGCCTCGTTGCCGCCGGGGGCCCGCAATGCGTATCCCCACGCGGCGAGATAGGCCCAGCGCGCACCGCCCGACGTTTTCGGATTAGGCGCGATGACTGCAACTCCGTCCTTTACGACATCCGGCCAATCCGCGATTTTTTTGGGGTTCCCTGCGCGCACGACGAAAACGATCGTCGAGGTATAAGGGGAGCTGTCATCGGGAAGCCGGCTCTGCCAATCAGCGGGTAGGAGCTGCGCCTTTTGGCTGATCGCGTCGATATCGTAGGCCAGACCGAGGGTGACGACGTCTGCTTCGAGTCCGTCGATCACCGCGCGCGCCTGCTTGCCTGAACCGCCGTTGGAGACGTTGATCGTGATATCGTCACCCGTCTTGGCCTTCCAGTACTTCGCAAAGGCGGCGTCGTATGCCTGATAGAACTCGCGCGTCGGATCGTAAGAGACGTTGAGTATCGTCTGCGCGGCGGCGTGCGCGGGCCTGGACGATACGACGACCCAAGCCAGGATCACGACCGCAGTCAGCAGTCGGTGGGATTTGTACATTTTCCTCTGGATATTCATGTTGCAGGGACAGCAAGGCCGGCGTAGTGGTCTACGCCGGCCTTGCGCCTTGAGTTATTTCAGTAGGCGAACTCGACATTAGCGAAGATCGAGTGAGTATCGCGCGGCACCAAGTCGGGAATCGTGCCTCCGGTCCCGAGCGCGGTCGGAACCGTCTTGGGCAGCAGCCAGCCGTTGAACTTCGCCCCCGGCTGGTAGCCGAAGCCGCTGGCCTGCGACGGACTCAGCCCGAACTGGTTGTGGTAGAAGAGCAGGTTCTGGCTATCCACCGCAAAGCGCACGTACTCGTTGTACTGGTAGCTGATTCCCGCGACGAAGCGCTGGAAATCCAACGGGTCGGGATTGACGTTGACGTTGGGCAGGAACCACTGGAACAGCCCAAACGCGGTCAGCTTGGTGCCCGGGATGTGGTAATGCCCAAGAATATCGAAACCGAACTCATACGACCGGCCATTGTTAAGCGCGGCCTGATAGATCGCGGTCTGCGGGCCAAACGTGCCGAAGATGTTGTAGCAGGGATACGTCGACCCGATGGCGGCTTTCGAGCAAGTGGTTGAAGTGCCGCTGGTATTGCCGAAGCCATCGGCGGGGCCCTTGATACTGGTCACCGCCGTGCCCGTAGGGGTGCCGAAGGCGTCGGCGGGCCCGCTGCCACTGAACAGGTTGCCGAGCTGGAAGGCGTTTTTGCCCCAGTCCGCCTCGCCCAGCACGTTCCATTGCTCGGCCGCGTAGGTGAGAATCGCGGCGATGCGCTGGAACTGCGCGCGATTGCCCTTGAGGACTTCCGTCGCGCCTTCGTTATCCGGCGTGGTGTTGCCCCAGCCGTAGTTCCAGAAGCCCGTTATCCCGAGTCCTTGGTACTTGAAACTCGACCCGAACGGATAGGCCGTCAACCGCCCCATCATCTGTTTGGTATTGGTCTGCTCCTGCGTCCGGAAACTGCCGTTGTCGTAAACCCCCGCTGCGTAGTCCAGGTAAGTCTTTTCCGTACTGCCGAAGTTCACCGGCCCCGCCATCTGCAGGCCGATCTGGCTCGAGGAGAGCCCCAAATAGTTCCACGGTGACAGGTAGACAAAGCGATACTGGCCGAAATCCTCTTCCCACCCGAGGAGTGGATTTGGTTGCGCTCCCAGCGTAAGGGTGTCGCCTTTGAGCAACGGCACGTCCTTGAACAGGTTGGTGTCTTGCAGGTAACCGTACTTCAGCCGCACGTTGAGATCGCCGTCGAGGTTCGAGCCGACCGCGCTGGTCGAGCCAAACTTGTCATTGAGCGAGCAGGTGCCGCCGGTGGCCGTCGCGCAGGTGCTGCCCGTCTGGTTGGCGCCGTTGGCCCGATAGATTTCCGGCGTGAAACGGAAAGTCAAATCATTGGTGGGCGTGAAGTAGGTGTTGAGGTAGACCCGGTTGATATCGAACGAGTTGAAGCCGTTGTTGCCGGGGCCGGGCGGATCCATATTCTCGAGGAACTGCGGGCCAAAGCCGGTGTGAGTATAGAGTGAGTAATCCAGATAGGCCAGCGCGCCCAGCCGGAATTTGTTCTGGAAGCTGGTGAGGTAGTTCTGCCAGGCCGGTTTCATCTCGCCCACCTGCTGCTGCAGAGCGGCGGTCTGGATCTGCTGTTGGGCTTGTGATGCGGCGACCGCGGCGCGCACCTGATCCTGGGTCTTCGCCTCGACTTTTTGCTCAATCGCCTGTTGATCGACCGCACCGCCGATATTCAGCGGCACGCGGCCGTGTCCCGGCCGCACAAAGACCTGCCCCGTCTTCTCATCGACCCACAACTTCGTAGCGGTCGTGATCGACGAATCCTGTGCCCACAGCGGCCGTACGTATCCGCATAGAAGCCAGCCTGCCAGAGCGGCTATCCCTACTTTGCTTGCGCGTCCCATTTGGAGCTTCTTCTTCCCTCTTGCGTGTTCTGCGGTTAACCGTGTGACGGTTGTTCGTGCAGGCTGTCCAATTCCCCGGTTGCCGCCGGCCCACCGAAATCATTCCGGCTTCCCGCCCATGCCCTCTGCGTTTCGAGCCAGGCGGCCAGCGCCAGCCAACTGAACATTCCCAGCAAAACTCCAATGATCAGGCCTGCAACGAATTCCATGAACGAACCCTTCCTGCTTTTTTCTACGGTTTCGCACCCGCGCCGTTGCCGTTGCGGATGTCGGCGAGCTGTACGGCGGTGTAAATCTTGCCGCCGCAGACAAATCTGGTCGGGGTTGCCTGCTGCAGCAGCATGCAATCCTCGACCCTTGGCGACGGTCCCGAGCTCAGCAGGGGAAACGGATTGCTGGCCCCACAGCCGGCCAGGACCAGCATCAGCCCCGCGCCGATCAGCGCGCGACATCCTCCGGCCGTGTTGCGATCTTCGTGATGCACGACTTTCTCCTTGGGTTGTTCAAGTTATCCTATCAAGCAAATAGAATAATGAGCGAAAACGAGCGGCTTGAAACGTAAATCACTCGCACGACCGTTTGAAAAAACACCTGCTCAGAGGATATAGGATAGATACCCGATGAAATTGATAGACTAACTGTTGACGAGAGTCAATACATGCAGACGCGGCGCCGGCGTCGAGCGATTAATGGTGGCCGAAGAGAGAGCCGAAGAAGCTACCGATCGGACCAAAGACATTGTTTCCCGCCGGGCTGGATGACGCCCCTGGAGCGGAGGCTCCCGTGGGCGCGGCGGAGGACGCCGCGCCAGTTCCACCCGCACCAAGCGACGGCGCGAGCGCAGCCGCCGCCGCGAACAGTCCGCCATGCAATGGACAGGTGCGGGTGGGCTCGGTGCCGGTCAGGAAGGGCAGCGCAGCCTGACGGGGGCAAGCGGGCGTCGCGATCCCGCCGGAGGACGGGTCGATCGTGACCATCGTAATCCCCGGCGGCGGGTCGCCGAAGCCAAGTTGTGGTTGCCGCTCGGCGTCGATCATAAAGTTCACCCAGGCGGGCAATGCCGCCTGCGCACCGCTGAGCCCGATACTCTGCGGCTCGTCGAAGCCGACCCAGACGCCGGTAACCAGCCTGCGCGTATAGCCCATGAAGTAGGCGTCGCGATAATCCTCGGTCGTACCGGTCTTGCCCGCGGCGTCGAAAGTGAGCCCCAGCTTTCCGGCGCTCTCCGCCGTGCCGTACTTGAAGACGGCCTGCAGCGCGCCGGTCATCAGGTAGGCGACCGCCCGGCTCATTAGCCGGACGGGCTGGTTCGGATGCTGGTAAATCAGGCGGCCTTGTCCGTCAACCACCGCCTCGACCGCATAAGGGGAACGCGCGATCCCGCCGCTCGCGAAGACCTCATAGGCCGCGGTCAAATCCAGCAGGGTAACTTCACCGGCGCCGATCGCGATCGGCAGATAGTTGGGCAGGGTGCCGCGAATCCCCATCAAATGGGCGGTGCTGACCATCGCCGGCGGACCGAGCAGGCTGCCGAGATACGCGGTCGGGACGTTCAATGATTCAGCCAACGCCTCGGTGACCGTGACCTGACCCTGATAGGTGCGCTCGTAATTGGCGGGGGTCCATTCGCCGAAGGTCATCGGCCGATCGGGCAGAATCGAGGCGAGAGTCACCGGCTCCGGGAGCGGCGACAGCGCGGGATCGAGCGCGGTCAGATAGACGATCGGTTTGAAAGCCGATCCCGGCTGCCGCTCGGCGGCGACCACGCGATTGAATTGACTGGCCGGATAGTCGCGCCCGCCCACCATCGCGACGATCCGTCCGTTGCGCGGATCGACCGCGACCAGCGTCCCTTCAAGCCGTTGTTCGTTCACCGCCCGGCGGAGCCGCGGATGCTGTTGCTCGATCCGCTCGAGGTTGGCGACGACCGCGTCATGGGCGCTCTCCTGCAGCTCGGGTTCGAGCGTAGTATAGACGTGGAGTCCCGCCAGATGACCGGCTACTCCGGGCAGCCGCGCAATTTGATCGATAACGTAGTCGGTGAAGTAGGGCGCCCGCCGGAGGCTCGGGGCCGGCGCTGTGACGACGGGTGCGGCAATTGCCGCCGCGAATTGCGCGTCGTCGATCAGCCGGCGGCGATGCATGATCGCCAACACGGTGTCGCGCCGCGCGCGGGCGGTCGCGGGATGACGCCGCGGGTCGTCGAGCGAGGGCGCCTGAATCATGCCAATCAGGATCGCCGCTTCGCCCGGCGTTACCTGGCGGAGGTCCTTGTTGAAGTAGTAGCGTGCCGCGAGCGGCATCCCATAGATGGGCGTGCCGCCATATTCACCCATCGCGACGTCGTTGACGTACCGCTCGAGAATTTCATTCTTGGAGAGGCGCAGCTCAAGCACCAGCGCCACCGCGAGCTCGCGCGCCTTGCGGCGAAAATTGCGCGAGCGATTATCCATGAAGGTGCGCGCGAGCTGCTGAGTAATCGTGCTCGCACCCTGACTGAGGCGATGGGAATGAAAATCGATGATCGCCGCCTCGATGATCCGAATCGGATCGAAGCCGGGATGATAATAGAAATAGCGATCTTCGGTGGCGAGCAGTCCTTGGGTGAGATAGGACGGCAGCTCCGCGAGGCTGACCTCGACCCGCTCGGCCGGCGCGTCGGCCAACAGGCGTCCGATCACTTCGGGTTCGATCGCGGCCTGCGGGAGCGCCACGCCAAATGCATCCGCCACGCCGGCGACGCGATCATGCGCGAAGGTCAACTTGACGACCGTAGCGGGACTGACGTGGGTTCCCACGGCGAACTCGCGCACGTCGATCGTCATCGCCCCCGGGGTCATCGCGTACTCGCCTGGATGAACCGGCGTTTCGGTGCGTGTATAGCTCAGATGGTTGAGACGATCGATCAGGTGGAGCGGTGCAATTTCGTCGCCGGGGCTGACGACCAACGGTGCCGAATAGATTGCCGACGTAAGCGCCGCGCGCCGCTGCTCGATCAGGATCGAGATGTCGCCATAGAGATTCGCGACATAGAAGCCGATCGCGAACGCTGAGCCGAGCAGCACCAGGAGTGCGCCGCGCCGCCAGCCGACACGCCGGAACGCCGCGCCGCCGTACGCCATCGCACGGCGGCCGCGTCCGCTCGCCGGCCTGGCGCGCTTTTTACCCGGCTTGCTCATGCCCCGCCCCAACCTCGCCACCAATTATAACCCAAAGTTGTGCAGCAAACGCCGCGCGCTCATTGCTTGTAGCCGAACCGCCGCAACATCGCATGGCGCTCGCGTTGTTGCGTTTCACCCTCGACGCCCTGGGGTGCGGCGCCGTCGATCACGCCCAGGATGCCGCGACCGCCGGCATGCTCCGCGACGACCACCGTGAGCGGGTTCGCCGTAGCGCAAAACACCGTGCAAACTTCGCTGATAGATTTGATCGGATTGAGCACGTTGACCGGGAAGGCATTCCCGAGGATCACCACGAAGACATGCCCCGCGCCGATCGCCTCCGCGGCTGCGACGGCCGCGTCTTCGAGTTCGCGATCGGTGCCCGTATGGCGGATCAGACAGGGCCCCGACGCCTCACAAAAGGCGACGCCGAACCTGACGCCGGGCACGGCTTGGACCATCGCCTCATACAGATCCTCGACCGTCTTGATGAAATGGGCCTGGCCGATGATCACGTTGAGGTCGGGATTGGGTTTGCTGATGGTAATCGCTTTCAGTTCCATCTGGTGCGCCTCTCGCCGGCGCGCGAGCCGATGTCCTCGGGGACGTTGCATTTTCGCGCGCGCGACTTCACGATGATAATGCCGTGGCGGCGGGGCTTAAAGGTAGTCGGGGAGCGAGTCCGGGGACGGTAGCACCCGTCGGCGAAGTCCGCCGGCCTGCGTACTTCAATCGGCTTTCCATGCACGCCCAGCGGATCTATCTGGCGAGCGACGCGATCGACCGGTTTGATCTGGTGGCGAGCCGCACGGCGCTGGAATTGAGCACAACGTTGATCCGGGCGCTCGAATCGGGAGCCCCCTCGACAGTGCAACGCACCGCGCAGGCCCTGCTCGACGAATTGTGCCGGTTGACCCGGCTCGCCGGCGTGCAGCTTCAGGTGCGTAGCGTCCGCCCGCACAACACCAAGGGCGAGCTGCACGGCATCTTCTATCCCCGTGGTACGGGCCGGCGCGACGCCAATCCCTATGAATACTCCAGCGCCAACGGGGGCGGTCCGCTGATCGTCCTGTGGATGCGCACCGCGCAGCGGCACGACGTGGTCAAACCAAAAACCTTCCTTCGTACTCTGATGCATGAATTCGGACACTATCTCGACTATGCTCTGCTGCGGCTTGGCGATTCGCCGCATACGGCGGGCTTCTTCAAGCGGGAGTCGTTCCTGGTGCGGATGCTGAATCAGGGCTCGCCGCGGGACTGAACTATGGGAATTATCGAAGCTATCCGCACGTCCATGTCGCCGCGCGCGGGGCTGCTGCGCCGGCTCGCCGTAATCGCGGGAGAAAGCGAGCGCCTCGCCAAGAGCCTCCAGCGCCATGCGGCCATGTGCGACTATTCGGGACTGAAGTCGGGGCTCGCCACCGCCGCCGTCGCGGAAGCCGCCGACGCCCAGGCGTTACGCGTGCTGCTGCTGGCGCATGACGTATGGCCCGCGCTGCCCGAGGTCGAGCTGCGCGAGGGCGCCAGTAATTGGGCCCGGATCGGCTCTGACCTGGCGGCCGAGATCGAGCTGGTGCGCAGCCTGAACGCGGCCGTCGCCGAATGGGAGGGTGTCGATCGGGGAATCGCGGAAAAGCTGCGGGAATTGGGCATCGGCAAGGACCAGACCCTTGGACTCCTGCGCGATCTGGGGCTGAAATGTGACCCGCAAGCCCTCGACTGAGAAGGCGGGGAAGTTTTCCTAGAGATAACCCTCCAGACCCAGCCGCCGGAGCTCGTCGAGCGCGCGGCCCACGTCCTGCGATCGCGAACGGTGCACGATCAGAATGGCGTCGTCCGTATCGATCGCGACCACGTCTTCGACCCCGAGCAGAACCATCAAGCGCTGGCCGCCGCGCGCCATCACGCCGGTGCTCTCGATCGTCACCACTTTGCCGGTGGTCACGCTGTGTGTGTCGCCGCGCAGTGCTTCCCAGAGCCCCTCCCAGCTGCCGACGTCGTTCCAGCCGAAACGCGCGCGTACGCCCAGCAGATTGCGGCTTTTCTCGGCGACGACCCGATCGAATGAATCGAGCTTGAAGCTGCCGTACGCGGCGCGCAGCTCCGCCGGCTTCATCGTCGGGAAGCGCGCCATCGCGGCGGCGAGCGCCGGTGCGCGCTCCTGCAGTTCCGCGACGAGGGTTGACGACTTCATCACGAAGATGCCGCCATTCCAGAGGAACTTGCCCGAGCGCACCATGCGGCGCGCCGTCGCCGCGTCGGGTTTCTCGACGAACCGCTTAACCCTGAAGCCGGTCCCGACAGGCTGCCCGATCGCCTGATAGCCGAAGCCGGTTTCGGCCCGGGTCGGCGTGATTCCCACCACGACCACGGCGCCCGGCCGTGCGGCAAGCGTCGTCGCCTCGGCGATCGTCGCGCGAAATTCTTTGGCTTGCGGGATGAAGTGATCGGCGGGCATCACGGCCACAGTCGTATCCGCGCCCAGCCGGCTTGCGATGATCGCGACGCCGTACGCGATCGCGACCGTGGTGCCGCGCCCCTCCGGTTCTATGATCAGGTTGCGGGACGGGATGAGATCCTTGATCGCCCGCCGGAAGACGGCCGCGTGCTCGGCCGCGACCAGCACAAAGGTTCGCTCGGGCGGAATCGCGGGTTGGACCCGGGTGATCGTGTCGGCGAGCAGCGAGCTTTTGCCGTCGTGGGCGAAGAGCGGCTTCGGCCGATGGGTGCGCGCTTCGGGCCAGAACCGCGTCCCCCTGCCGCCGGCGATTATCAGGGCTGCTGGACGTTCGCGTCGTGGTTGTTTCATGCCTACTCGATGAAATAGCCGGCCACGCGCCATTCGCCGTTGTTGTCGAGCATGGACGTTACGACCTCTTGGGCGCTTTCCTTGTTCTTGAACGAACTGTCGTAACGCGTCACCACGTATTGGCCGTCGGGCGCGCCCGGCAAACTCGTTGCAATTTGGGTACCGACCAGCTTGCGCGAAAGCACGGGTCCCAACGGCTCACGCACCGCCGCAACCTTTTGCGTCCAAGCGTCGGCACTGACGTTCTGCTGGAATAATGTGCTGGCCGTTTGCCAACTTCCCGCATAATCGCCGCTGTCGACCAGCTTGAGCCAGCTCTCCGCCGTGCTCGTTGCCTTCGTTACGGCGGCATCGTCGGCCGCGTATCCCGCGGTCGTGATGACTCCGTAAGCAAGACCGATCAACGCCAACGCGAGTAGCGCCTTTCTCATCACTTTATCCTCTGGAGGAATTCGCGAATAGATCGCTGGCGATCGCTCAGACTTTGGCGCCCAGCTCAGTCAATTTACGCTCGAAAATCCCGCGGATTTCGCCGAGCGTCCGGTCATCGTTGGCCTCGAAGCGCAGGACCAGTGCCGGTTGCGTATTCGACGCCCGCACGAGGCCCCATCCGCCGGGAAAGTTGACGCGCGCGCCGTCGATATCAATCGTTTCGTAGTTGGCGCGGAAATACTCGGCCGCCTTGCGCACGACCTCGAACTTCTGGTCGTCCGGGCAGTCGAGCCGAATCTCCGGCGTGAATTTGGTTTGCGGCAAATCCGCCAGGATCGCGCCGAGTCCGCGACCTTCGCGGCCGAGGATCTCGAGCAGGCGGAAGGACGCGTAGATCGCGTCGTCGAAGCCGTAGTAGCGATCGTTGAAAAACATATGCCCGCTCATCTCGCCCGCGAGCGCCGCATTTTCCTGCTTGAGCTTCGCCTTGATCAGCGAGTGGCCGGTCTTCCACATGATCGGGCGCCCGCCGTTGCGCGCGACATCCTCGTAGAGGCGGCGCGAGCATTTGACGTCGCCGATAATCGCGGCTCCGGGAAGCTCCTTCAGGATCGAACGCGAGTAGGCCACCATTAACTCGTCGCCCCAGACGATCCGGCCCTTTTCGTCGACCGCGCCGATCCGGTCGGCATCGCCGTCATAGGCAATACCGATTTGCGCGCCGCTCTTTTTCACCGCCGCCTGCAGGTCGCGCATGTTTTCCTCGACCGTCGGGTCGGGATGATGGTTGGGAAAGTTGCCGTCCATCTCGATATAGAGCTCGACGGTCTCCAGGCCCATCGCGCTCATCAGGGGCGCTGCGATCACGCCCCCGCAGCCGTTGCCGCCGTCGACCGCAACCTTCATCCCGGGTTTCAGCGTAATGTGCGTCTTGATGTACTCGTTGTAGTCGGGGATTACCGGCCGCCCGGTAAGCCTGCCCTTCGTCCCGGTGGTCTTGAAGCCGTCGGTTTCGATAATCTGGCGGACCCGCTGGATCTCCTCGCCGAAGATGGTGCTCGGGCCGACCCCCAGCTTGAAGCCGTTGTATTCGGCGGCGTTGTGGCTGCCGGTGATCATCGCACCGCCGTCCATCTTCCAGTGCGCCACGGAAAAATAGAGCAGCGGAGTCGGAACGATCCCGATATCGACCACATTGATTCCCGCCG
>Ga0074045_10004148_pt1 | contig 12900 bp, 8 predicted proteins | sample BogForMeECP23OM2_FD_94442 | JGI IMG/M metagenome (GOLD analysis project Ga0074045, IMG submission 94442) | Bog forest soil microbial communities from Calvert Island, British Columbia, Canada - Bog Forest MetaG ECP23OM2 | ecosystem: Environmental > Terrestrial > Soil > Wetlands ... | reverse complement strand
ACGGGCGCTGTTTATCGGATTACAGCTGAGCCCGAGAACATTCCCCAAGAGATGGCCTTCCAGCGAATGAGTTCCGAAACCGAGTACGGGCCTGTCCCGATAAGCGGGAAAAGCTACCTGCTTCCCGTGAAGACCATCCTATCGTCGGCCGCAGGAGCGGTTCTTTTCCGGAACGAGTCGGCATTTCGCGATTACAAGAAGTTCGGCTCCGAGTCGACGATCACGTTCCCCAAGGATCAAAACTGAGAACTCTCCGGAAGCACGAACGCCGGCGTTCGTGAAAAGACTCAACTTCCCGTCAGCTTAATGGTGACTGCCGCCGCCGGCGCTGGAACTGTGGCCCGCCATGGGGCTGCTGGAAACTGACGGGGCGGACGTTACGACACGTCCTCCACCGGAGTACCCGCCGCCACCGGAGCTAAATCCGCCCGAACTTCCACGATTGGCTGACACACTGGAATGGATCACAGAGAGGCTCGTCGCGCTCTGGAAGCGATTCTGCGCATTATTGAAGCCAGAGCCATTGTTGAAGCCTGAGCCGTTCGCTGCCGGTCCAGCATGCGCCAGGTAAACGCTTTGCGGCACTGACACATAGGAGGGTTTGGAGGACAGTACGCCCGTGTATGCCGGGACTTTAAGCATTGCGTTAACCGGTGTTTGATTGCCTGGAACGGTGGGAGCCGTACCCGGCTTTACGGGCTTGACCGGGTTAACCGGGGTGACCGTACCACCTGAGTAGTTAGACACGCCGTACCCACTGCCATAGCCGTATCCGTAACCGTTGCCGTAACCAAACACAAACCCATTTGCGATGATGCCAGGCGGCGGATAGTAATAGGGGCTGCCTCCATACATGAAACCGTTGTTAACGCCGAAATAAGTAAAGCCGAACGGGCTTGCAAACTGACCGCAGGGCAAATAGGCATACATGCCGACGGGCTGCATGTAATACCAACTATTTGCGAAGCACGATGAACCTGTGTCGTACATGCTCTTCGAAACCACATTGGTGGCGTAGGCACTGTCTGCCGACCTCGTCTGGCTAAACAGGTAAAGATCGTCGGTCTTCTTGTTCAGAACATATTTTGCCGGTTGAGGCACGGCAGCCGACAGCAATACGGATTTCCCGCTCGAAACCGTCATGTTCGTTGAATCAGCAACGAAGGCATCCCCCTGAATCACCGAAAGTTTGGCGGGATCGAAATCAATCCGGAACACACCCTTTTTGCGAACCTCAACCTCGTGGCCGCTGACCAGAAACGCCACACTGTTGTCCTTAGAGATCTCGTCGCATTCGACCATGACGCTTCCCTGAAGTACGCTCACCCTCGTGTCTGTAAGGGCTACGCTGTCCATGCGGATTGCGGAGTTCTCCACCATGCGCAGAAACACACCAGGTGTCAGCAGAACCTCCGCGGCGCCGTCCGCGCCGGTGGTGAGAGTCTCACCCTTCTTCACGCCCAAGAGGTTCGTTGTCGTCTTCAGGACTGGTTTGTTTTCAATCAGAACCGAGCCCGAGGTGTACTGGAGTAGACCAGAATGAAGGGAAATTGCCGATTGCGCCGAAAGGAGACAACAGGCAAGAAGCAGCACCGAGGTGAGGCAGAAAGACCGGTTGAGCATACATGCCCCTTTCCTGAAGCGAGAAGCCCGGTAGGGCTAGGCTTCTATCTATCTATAGAGATGTTAACAAATGTTGACCGGTAACGGGCGACGACACTTTCCCGTTGTGCTCGCTGATCCTATACTTCAGAAAGGGAGGTCGCGTGGCCGAGCGAAGGCGACTTCCCGAGAACCCGACGTCCTTGGGAGCGGTTTAATGTCCGTAAAGAACAGTATGATCGTCTCATTTCTGCTGGCCGGCAGCCTGTTCGCGGGCAAAAAGATCATTTCTCCTACCTCGACCGCCGGGAACGACAACATGGACATCACGGTGACTTTGACCTTGGCCGAGGCCGAGGTGACGGAGAAACTGGGAGTCGACGCAGGACCGGGCATCGTGTTGGCGGAAGTTCGGGTCTCGAACAAAACCGACCATGCAATCCAGGTCAGCCCGGACGATTTCATCTTGCTCGCGCACGATGACGGCGAACGGTATCACGCTTTCACGCCAAACGAGATTGCGGGCAAGGGGGCGATGGTTCTGAAGACTGCGCCCGCTCGAACTGGTTCAATTGGCGCTCAGCCGGCCTCCACGGTCGTCGCCGGTATCTACATTCCACGAAAGACCGCGCCTACCAAGGATTCTAAGGACGGCGGGGACGGGTCCGGCCAAATGGACGACAAGAGCACGGGCAACGAGAAGTTGCTGGAAGCGCTTAAGGCAAAACAGTTCAAGGGTGGGGACACCACGGATACCGCGGAAGGCTATCTCTATTTTCCATTGGATGGCAAGCACAAACTCAAGAACATGGCAGTCCTCTACCGGGGTCCGGCTGGGAGGTTGGATTTGGAATTTGAACACTAGTAGGCGGCCCGGGGAGCGAAAGGCGTGAGGGCTCTCCCGATAAGCAGAACAACCCGAGTTGGCGGCCCGGGTCGTTCGTACATCGAAATTGAAAAGCTAAGGGCGGTTACTTGGAGGCGGCGTCAATTGATGAGGCCGAGATCGTATCGCCGTTCAGGGTACCTGCCACCTTCACGGTCTCGCCAGCATGGGAAGCGGCTTTCGCCTTCGAATCGGCGTCGAATTTCAGAACCTTTCCGTCGCCTGTGACAAGCACCGGATCTGCCCCTCGCTTGATGCAATTTTTGGAGCAGGTAGAATCCTTTTCGCCATTGGCGCCAGTATGGGCGCACTTGGAGTCACCGACGAAACCTGTCCAGTCGTCCGCCAAGGCAGCTACTGAAAACAGCGAGGTCAAGAGCAATGAACTAACGAACAACCTTTTCATAGATTCCTCCCTGGAATGGTACGGGAACTAGTATACGACCATTAGGACGAGAATGGGTGATGCTTGGCTTACCACTTCTTGGATCTTGATCTGCTGCATCAAACTAGACTTCCAGAATGACCGGCATGATCAGTGGCCGGCGTTGGGTCTGCTTGGTGAGAAAACGCTTCAGATCCGTGCGGATCTTCTCCTGCATCACGCCCCAGTCACCCCGCTCCTCGGGTGACGAAGACTCAAGGGTTCTGGCAACGACCGCGCGCGCTTCTTGCAAAACTTCTACTGCGTCACTTCCCATAAAGCCTCGGCTCACTATCTCAGGGAGCCCTTCACTCTTACCAGTGTGTTTGTTGATCGCAATGATCGGAAGGACGAATCCGTCCTCAGATAGATGACGGCGGTCGCGGATAATCATGTCTTCGACCACGTCGTCCAATGAACCAGAATCGATGCAGACGCGGCCTACCGTCACCCTCTCACCCCGGCGAGCGCCGGTATGATCCAGTTCCAGTGTTTCACCTGTTTCGAGTACGAACGTTTCCTCAAGTCCAGCAAAGCGCAAATGCTGGGCAAGCGAAGCATGCTTGGACAAATGCCGGTATTCCCCATGAACCGGGAGAAAGTAGCGCGGGCGGACGAGATTGAGGATCAGTTTGAGTTCTTCCTCACTGGCGTGCCCGGACACGTGGACCGGCGGATTCATGTTGCCGTAAACGATCTCGGCTCCGCGGCGTGCCAGATGATTCAACAGGCGGTAAATTGCCTTTTCGTTCCCAGGGATAATTCTCGAGCTAAGGACGACCGTGTCGCCCGGTTCGACGTAGAGGCTCTTGTGATTGTCAACCGCGACGCGAGAGAGTGCAGACATCGGCTCGCCCTGGGTGCCGGAAACGACGACGGCAACCTTCTCGGGAGCCATTTGCATGATGTCCTGCGGCCGAAGCAGCACGGAATCCGGGATCGAAAGAAGTCCGAGGTTGTGGGCAATCTCGGTGACATTCAGCATGCTCCGACCAAGAAAGGCGACCTTGCGCCCGTACTCGTCCGCTAAATCGAGGATTTGCTGGAGCCGGTGAATGGAACTGCTGAAGCATGAAACGATCAGCCTCCGCTCGCTACGGACGAACAATTCTTCAAGACGGGGCCGAACTGCCCGTTCGCTTTCGGTGTAGCCGGGGCGATCCACGTTTGTGGAATCGCTCATCAGCAGCAGGACCCCACGCTTACCGTATTCGGCGAACGTGTGGAGATCGAATAACTCGTTGTCGGTTGGAGTCGGATCAACCTTGAAATCGCCGGTGTGAATAATGACTCCAAGCGGAGTCGTGATGGCAAGCGTTACACAACTTACAATATAGTGTGTTACTCGAATGAACTCGATCTTGAACGGACCTAACTCGATGCGATCGCCGGCCTTGACTGTGTTTAACTTCGCATTATCCAGCAGTTCATGTTCTTCGAGGCGGCGCTCGACGAGCGCCAGAGTGAATTCGGTTCCGTAGACAGGAATGTTGAGGACGCCAAGCAGGAAGGGCACGCCACCGATGTGATCCTCGTGGCCGTGGGTCAGGATGAGTCCGCGTACCTTTTCGGCGTGTAGCTCGAGGTAGTTGAAGTCCGGCGTAACGATATCGACGCCGAGGAGCTCGGAATCAGGGAACATCATTCCGGCGTCGATCACAATGATGTCGTCGCCGTAACGCAGTGCCATCGAGTTCATTCCGAACTCGCCCAGTCCGCCCAACGGCACTATTTGTAATTTGCGATCTGGCATGTGAATGTCTAAGAAGGATCAGGGTATCACGCAACGCGGAGTTGACAGGCGTGGAGTGGCCTAACAAAGACAGGGCGGGGGTGCCCCCCCAACGGTCAGGCGACCAATGGCACCGTCCTGTGGTGTCGCAACCAGGCTTGCAGAGCACCGACGCCGCTTGGCGATCCTGACCGCCTCAGGCAGGCTGTCGAGTAGAACACCGCGTCGCGAGTTAACTGCTGAACTGAGTCAGCTCCCATCGCTTTTCCGCTTTGTTGAAAGTGAAGACCGCCCTGGCGTCGAGGGCGCGAGGGCTGCTTGTGACGCGACAATTCATGATGTGCGCAACTTCGACCTCAACAGGGTGGTTTGACTGATCGGGCAGATCCATCTTCCACTGGCAGGTTGAATCCTGCTTACGTGCGTAGGTCATCCAGCCCTTCGCCTTGTTGTCGTTCTCTAGCAGTGCGAATGCGTTTTCCGGAGTGAGTGCCGGCGTCACCTCTGGTGGCGGCCCACAAGCCACTGAAACAATTGCGATTGCTGCGAACAGACCGGCTATTTTCATCATCCGCACGCATGGTAGCACTCCGCAACTGACAAGTAATCGGGCCCCTCAATTCCTTTCCCCGGGGACATCCCTGCATCACTTGCCGGCCGCGGCGACCAGGAATGACTTGCCTAAGCAACCCTCAGGCTTCTCGCTTGCTGAATGAAAGGCGGCAGCGGGTAACCGACCAGACAGTATTGATCGAGCGCAAACAGGACAACCGATTCCATTCCCTGCGACTGCGCGAGGTCTACTTCCTTGGGCCAAGGAGAAGTGACGTCCCCGATTCCGACGAGATGACTACGAGCCCCATTGGCAAAGCCTTTCTTTGCACTGGTCTGCATGGAGGCGAGGCTCGCGTCGAGATTTCGCGCATAAGTGTAAGTGAAGCTTTCCGTCTTCAAACAGGTGAGACTAGAAGGATTCCAGTCGGTAGGGTAGTTAATGATCTGATTGAAGGCAGTTGCATTCGTGTCTGTTGGGTAGAGAACCTCGAACCTTGAAGTCGGGTAAACACCCCGTACCGCGTCTTGGATTGCTGCCGTATAGTTTCCAATCAAGCTGGGCAAGAAGACAACCTCATTCGGGTAATCGGCTGGGTCGGCATCGTTAGTAAGGATTTGGCTTATTTGCTTACCATAGAGAGCGGTAAATTGCTGCTGACTATAGGAATCGTAAAATGGCATGCTGACAGATGCCTCACCCTCCTGGTTCCATGGGAAGTACCACCATTGCACCTCGCCGAATTGCAGGTAAGGCGTCAGCCCTGCATTCGTCTGTAAGGTGGCCATTTCGAGGTAGATCTGTGTCCAGAAGGCGGTGCTGGCCGGGGAGAAGTTCGTTTGAACCGCTGGCGTGTTTACAACTACAGGAGTTCCATCTATTCGACGCTGTGCGAGACCGATTGCGGCGTTGGGATCGGCATTCTTTAGCTCCGTGCTGAACGACGCTACTCCATCCATGCCATAGGCTTTGAGAGCGGTAAAAAACGCTTGCGACCAATCGCGTGCAGCACGATTGATTCCAGCGCTCGTATCGGTCCGCCAGTATTGCGTGATCGGGTAAAGGTAAGCGTCGGTTTCAGGGTCGTCATACGGAATACCCGCTGATCCGCCAGTCAGGATTTCGCTCGAAAGAGTCGCTGCAAATGATCCTGGCGTTACACTGATCGCCAGCGTATTAGTCAGATCGAGGTTCCGAGGGGTCATCTGACGATTCGTTATCGTAAGTATATTGTCAACCACCGAAGCCCAAATTGCCGTGTACCCCTGATTGATGACATTGGCGAGGCCTAGCGCGACGGTTTCCGGACTGTCGTCGGGGAGGTTGTAGTGTCGAATGGCAGTTCTCTGATTTTGCGGAATGCTGGAGGGTCCTACGACCAGCTCCGTGTATCCACTAATCGTTGTTCCGGTCAAAGCGAATGTAATGGTGGCCGACTCGTAAACGTGTCCCGGCATAACCAATTCGTAGAACCACAGCGCCCCCATGTAGTGATTGACTCGGCCATAGAAACCGAGCTTCTGAATCATCCACGCGGTACGTTCGGCAGGCAGCGCCTGCGAATGATAGGTATCGTAATCCGTGGCCAGCGACAACTGCGTTTGTGGTCCGAAATCCGGCAAGTTGGTTGACGGATAACAAATCTCGAGAAAATCGACGAATAGTGAATACGGGCCACCGGAAGTTGGACCGTCGTGCTTCACGACGACCGTGTGTACGCCGGCTGGCACGGTCCCGAGCGGCAAACGGACCAAAACGTCCTCGGCCGGTAGGGCTAGGTTAAACGACTGCGTCGTCTGCGCATCGATCGAGACCGAGATTGCCGCGCCGTTGGTGAGCAGCCTCGATCCCAGGAACAACGAGTGTTCGCTGCCCTCGGAATAGGAAAACGTCGCCGTGTCTCCGTATTCCTGGGTCAGTTGGATTGAGCCGCTCGAGTAGTTTCCGGGGCCCTGCAAGGACCAGTTCCCATTGAAGCTGACGGTTGGGTCATCATCTTCAATGCGCCTGCTACCGGGACCTGCAACCTCCCATAGCGTATTCTGACCGGTTACTTGCCAGTCCGACACAAGGACCTGAAACTCAGTTCGAGTGAAGCTACCTGGCTGCAAGTCCGCTGCCCAAGTCCATCGCAGCTTCCGGACGTTTGTCGTCGGAATGGGCACCATCGTTGAAGGATCAGCGCCCGGTTGGTCCTGATAGCCGAGGAGGCTTCCAAAGCTCAAGGAGACCGCGTAGGTCGATGGGAAGGATCCTCCCGAAAGAGTAACCGACGGGATCACCCAGCTTTCGGTCGCACCGGCGCTAGTAAAGCCATATACGGCAATGCGATTCCCGTTGGCCCCCGTCAGACCAGCCGACGCCCCGGCCCCATACCAGACTAGGCGGACCGAGGTCCCTTGGGAAGTGGCCGTGAAATCGAGTTTGCTCGCATTAATGGCAGCGGCCACTCCAGCCGCAATCGATGCGAGACTGTCGCCGGCTTGCACCGTGTAGTAATAATACTGTTCTGGACGTCCGGTGCTGGCGGGCGCCACGGGCATCGTGATGCCGACGTCATCTCCCGTTCGAGGAGAGCCTGTTAAGGACAGAACGCCGGCGGCGGACTCATAGCGTTCCCCTGGGAGAGGGGCGGCATGTAACAAAATAGGGACGAAGTAGACGTGCTCCACGCCGTTCGAGCCGGTCGCCCATACCCGCAAATAGGGCCAATCAACTGTCGGGAATAGATTCGACTCAAAAGGGACGCAGTTAGTCCTCTGTTCCTGATAATTCAATTGAATGCCACTCAGGTCGCCGTCGGGCAGATATCGAAGGGCAGGATGCTCATAGACGTTGTCGCGGTTCCACTCAACCACCGCCCAATCGAACTGCTGGCGCCACGATCCGGACAGGGTAAAACCGCTTTCCGACGACTGGCTCATGGAAGCAATTGCGGAGGGCGTGTTGAAGAAGCACTGCAGGTCGCGGTTTGGGGTCAGTTTATAGATCTGCTCCGGCATAGATATACCCGTCAGGCACTAAAGTCGAATGGTCACCGTCAAATCGCGGCCAGGACTACTCGTCCAACCAGTTGGAACCGCAGTGATATCCAGCCGTAACATCGAACCGGCAATTAGGGGAGGCAGAGTAACTCCATCGATTACGGGCGATGCGGTTGCGCCCGCGGGCACCTGAAGACTGCAGTACACCGTCGATCCTTGCCACAGGGTCAAGCCAAGTGCGGACCCGACCGGCGCCACCCCCACGGTGGCGCGCACGTCTTCAACGGAATGAGAAGCCTCGATAAACAAAGGCGGCGTTGCGTTCTGCTGCACCGCGAGAGTACCTGACACCTGCATAGACAGTTGTCCACCCGAAAGTGTTCTGATCCCACCGCTGGACGCGGTTACGAAGCACTGAGTCCCGGTTTGACCGTCGCCTCTAACGTTGGTCATGTAGAGCTGGGTTGCCGCGACACAGATATCGGGTACGTGAACAGTATGAACGTAGCTGGCTGAGGCGGGATTTCCGAAAAACCCCGCTGCAAAGGGCAGAATGTAGGTCTGCTTCTCGAGGGTCGTGATCACCGCGCCGGCCGCGTGTGCCGCGCCCGCAGAGCCCAACGCCCGCCGCACAACTGAGCATACGCCGGTATCCCCGGCCAAGGTCAATATGATCATCATTTCCGAATCGATTAGTATGGCGTCCCCTTGAGCAAGTGCACTCGATTGGGTCACCTGAATGGTCGTTGTCACGGCATCGATGGCATCCAGCAGGGTGCACCCAGTTACCGGCTGCAGTTCGTCGCGGTACACCAGCTGCAGAGTGCCTGCCGTGATCGACTCGGTATCGACTAACGATGTGAATTGAATCGCGGAAATCTGCAGGTCCCCTGCGCCTAACGCCGTGACTACATATTGGGGGGCCGGAGGTACATCCGTGTCCGGCGAATTTAGACCCTGCCCGCCACCGACGATCCAACGGGTGATCGGACACAGGTCGGCTGAGCATTCCAGGTCGTATACATTCGCCGCACGCCCTGAGATCTCGATGACGGTTCCAGCCTGATTCGGCACTTCGAACCGCGCGGGACTGGTTACGGAAACTGCGCCGAAGCGCCACGATGCTTCGGTTATCACGAACTTGCTCGTTCCGTCCGGCACAACGGACCATGCCGGCGACACGGTCAACGTTGTCTGGTCGTTCGCAACAATCTTCTGCTCCTGTCCCAGCCCCGTCCCGCCAATAATCCGGCACAACATACCCGCAAATTGTGCGGCGGTGGCGCCCATATCGGCGTTTGCGATTGTCGTCATCGAAAATGCGGTGGCCAGGAACGGCCCGGCGAGTTCCAACCGGTAACTAAAATTAGTGTGATCATAGTTTGGATCCGGTGGGCCCACCGGCAAAATTGCTAAACCAGTGTCGACAAATACTGGGGCTATTGCCTGACCTGACTTAATCTGGTAGATCAACTGAGGGTTGGATCCGCGGTAGACATTGAACGCGGCAGCTGTCGATGGGAAGCTCAATTCGTTTAGTGTCACAGCGTTCGTCGCCGTGCCGGCTGGCACCGACGCGAGCACTGTGAAGGAAGGGGTTCCTTCGTTGCCAGCGGTATCGACAGCAGTCACGGCATAGTAAAGGTTGACACCGCCCGGAAGAGTTCCGCCAGTCGCGGCTATGGTCGGTGCCAGACTAAGCAGCGGCAGATTGGTCATGGCAGTGGAGACCTTGGACGGCTCGACAAAACTGACGCTCAGAGTATCGGTTACACCGCCATCCGCGCGCTGCGCGGTCTGCTCCTGAACGGCGAACTCAGTGTTGCCGTTCGCATCGAAGGTCGTGCCGAGAAGTGGCCGTGGAACGGTTACGCCTCCTCCGGGCTGGCGCCCCGCGCCAGATATGACGTTTGGGTTATCGCTGTACCAGTCATCGTCGTGAATCTGAGCCAGCACCTGCACCATCCGGTAATTTATTGACGGCGAGAGTTTCGTAACCCGAAAAGGTACCCGCTGTAGACCTTCCTTGGCATAAGTAACGGTAATGATGTCTCCAGGCCGTACCTTAAGTGCGCGGAAGCTTGTGAGGAACTGAATGTAAGTGTTGCCTTTTGTGAGCTTGTCGAGCTGGCGGAGCAAAACGCGGTTGGCTTGATTGAAGTTGGGAATGCCGAGCGCGGTCGAGGTGCTGCTAATCTCGTAGCCAATCAGTGCGGTGTCATCGGGGTCAACCAACGACAAGCTGTCCTGCTGATATTCGTTGGCTTCATCCTGAAACTCAACCGATAGCCGATTGGAAGTTTCAGCTAGGCTTCGGGACAACAGACTCACGCTTGACGAACCGTTGTCCTGTCTCGCGATGCCAGAAAACGGACCCGTTCCATCGCTGAATTCGTACGCCGGCCAGCCACCCGCGAGCGTCTCGGTACTGTTACAGCCATCCGGCAATGCCGGCTGCTGCAGGGCAATCGATGTCTCGTTTAGCAGTTCAAGATAGCCATTCGCACCGTAACGTAACATCAGGCCCGCAGTGACTCGAACGCCTCGAACCACCACCGCAGAGCTCTGACGCTTAGTCAATTGCAGATTGCAGTGAAACCGTGGAACTTGAATGGGATTCCCGTTTAGATCCGTACTTGAAATTAACTCGTCGCAGTAGGCTGCGGATTGGGCAAAAGTCGTCAAGTTCAGATCGGACATCGCCCACCCCGCCCTTCTGAGAATATCCAGGATGATCCACGCAGGGTTGTTCGTGAACGACGTGTTGAGGTATGTGCCGTCGAGGTTATATGTATCCAACAGGAGGCCCTGCAGAAGAACCTCTATACGGGGCAAGGTGTTGCCGTTGTTAATTCGATTTGGAACGACGACCAGGAGCGTCATCATACTGCCGTAGGGATCGCCAAGCGGATTGCCTTGCGAATCTGAGAAATCTGAATCGAAATTGCCCGTAACGCCGCCATTGGAGATGAGGTTGTACCAGCCCGTGCTGGTCATGTCTTGCCCAGCCACTCCAGCAGGAATTTCTACATCGCTTACGACCACCTTCAGAACGCCCTGCATGACACCGGCGCCCAACAAGACTTCCATGTGAGTCAAGTTGCCGTCATTTCTGGCGAATATAACCGGGGCCTTGAGCCATCCTGTCCCGTATATCAATGGAACCGGGTCGTTGTACTTTGCAACGTTCTCTTGAACCGCAGACAACTCGCTGGCCTTTTGGCCGAACCCGCGAACGAGATACGTAGACGGAACGTACTCAATTCCTCCAAATCGACGGGTCGTATTGCCGGAGGCATCCGCAGAGAACATTCCCCGCTGCACGCAGCTCGTTCTGGAATAGTCGCAACTTCGGTAGGGCGCAGACCCGTTCAAGCTGCCGAGTCCTCCGCTCTGGTCAGGCGAATACCCGCAGGGATAAAACACGTTGTATTTGTTGGCATTACTGCTGTCGCAAGCACTCGCTCTTTGTTCACTTGTTGTCGGAAACGACCAGGGACATTGCCGCTGAATCCGAGTTGCGGGGAGCGCGATGCGCTGCAAACTTAGTTTGTTCGTGAATGTAACTTTAAGGCTATCTTCGGCAATTTGGTCCGGATCACCGGCGACACCCCGGAACAGAATGGTGCTTTCAGTTGTAATCGCTCCTGTTGTGAGGTCGGCAAAGGCAAAATAGACCGTAAGCTGCGCGCCTTTAAACCCGACCTCTGCTTCTATTTCGGAAAGAATGGAATCTGCGTTCGCCAACGTCAGCGACAGTTGGGACATCCCGTCCATGGCATCGTCGGCCGATAACTGAAGATCAAAGAGATTGTGTTTCAGTACTCGCGCCGAATACTGGTTGCCACCAAAGACAATTGCAGTGGAACTCCAGCGCTCTACATCACCCGATGCAAGCGTACACTCGAACAACAAGAGTGGCGTGTCGGCTTGTTCGAGTTCTTTTACGATGTTGATCGTATTCATCCGGTCACCTAGAAATAAACCTCGACGCTCGCATTTGTGGAAAACACGCCCGGAGCCGTCTCGACAAATGCAACTTGGTCTGAGGCCCAATGAGCATTCGGATACACTCCGCCCTGTGCCGCAGTCGCTCGATAACGCGACGGCACGAGTTGAGGCTCCAGTTGCAGCCCGAATAGCGCTAGCTGCTGTCCGGGCAGGAGCCGGATTCCCGCAACAAAGTTGTCAGCGGCCTGGGTTAGTTGCGAAGAAGTAGCCATTCTCGTCCATGCTGTTCCAACCTCGAGTTGGTCCTGGACGATTTCAAGTGTGCTTTGACGAACGAACGTGATTGAAGTTGCTGCGGTGCCTTTAACGTAGGCGCTGCAACAATACTTGAATACGGCTGGAGCGTTAATTGTCTGTCCGAAGTCGATAGGCACTTGGCCGGTATTCGTCAAGTTGAAGGCGGCCAAACCTCCCAGCGGGTCGCTCACTCCTGTCTGAATCGTTATCAGACCTTGTGTTTGCCACGCTGCGGCCGTCAGATCCATGCTGAACCCGAACATGTTGCCGGTCGGATCAATGAACGTGAATGGCGCCCACCTCCCTGAACAGCCGTCAAAGAGACTTTGCAAGGCTGCCACTTCGGCCGGATTCAATGCCGCGTACGATAGGTCCCACCTCAGACAGCCGCTATTCGGGTCAGCGTAGGCCAAAACCGTTCCATCTTCGAGCACATTCGTGACGGTATGGACCGAACTGGACTTACGAATT
>Ga0074045_10004146_pt1 | contig 12902 bp, 9 predicted proteins | sample BogForMeECP23OM2_FD_94442 | JGI IMG/M metagenome (GOLD analysis project Ga0074045, IMG submission 94442) | Bog forest soil microbial communities from Calvert Island, British Columbia, Canada - Bog Forest MetaG ECP23OM2 | ecosystem: Environmental > Terrestrial > Soil > Wetlands ... | reverse complement strand
CACGTAGCCCAGCTGATCGCCGTCACCGGCATCGTAATGCTGGTGCCCTCAGTCTCAGCCGCAACAGTAATGGTCAATACCAGAGCACTCGTCTTCGGTGGCCTCGGAATTGTCGTACGCGTCCTGGTAGCGTGGTATCTCGCGCAAGCAGAAGTTGCGGAACAATTTCACCGCAAATAGAAGATGCACCGTGCCCCAGGTGCGCGCCCCGAGTCGGGGCCCCCAGACGGCGCGGGTTTCGCCGGCTGGGGTGATTGGGGGCGCTAGCCTGGAAGCCGCAGCAAACTCTTCAAATCGTCCGGATGCACCGCATACTCCACCGCCTCGTCCTTCTCCAGATGCCCTTGCCGCACCAGCCGCGCCAGCGATTCCTCCAGCGTGATCGACCCCTTCCCCTTGGTCATCGTGATTTCCTGGTGCAGATGCTGCAGCGCGTTGCGCCGTATATGCTGCCGCGCGCCGTAGCCGACCATCAGCATCTCAAGCGCCGGAACGCGTCCGCCCTTGCGACTCGGCAAAAGCATCTGCGACACGATCGCCGAAATCGCCATCGACAATTCCTGCCGGATCGTGTTCTGCCGCTCTGCAGGAAACGAATCGGAAATCCGGGAAACCGCCGACGCCACATCGGTCGTGTGCAGCGTCGATAAAACCAGGTGCCCGGTCTCGGCCGCCGATACCGCAATCGCCATACTCTCCGGGTCGCGCATTTCGCCCACCACCAGCACATCCGGAGCCTGCCGCAGCGCCGCCCGCAGCGCGGTAGGGAAGTCGGGTGCATCCGTTCCCACTTCCACCTGCTCAATCACGCTGCGCACATGTTGGTGTTCATATTCAACCGGGTCCTCAATGGTGAGGATATGGCGCGCGTCGTGCTTGTTGATCTCGTTCACCAGCGCCGCCAGCGTGGTCGATTTCCCCGCTCCGGCAGCGCCTCCCACCAGCACCAGCCCGCGCCGCAACCCCGCCAGATGGCTCACCTCCGGCGGCAGCCCCAGTTCCTCAAGCGCAGGCACCTTCACCGGAAGCGCGCGAATCGTCGCCGCCGCCTGTCCCCGCTCGCGATGCAGATTAATGCGAAACCGTCCCACGCCGGCAGCGCGATAAGAAGAATCCGCGATCTGCGTCTTCCGGTATTGCTCCGCCGCCACCGGCGAAAGCACACCCTCAATCAGCTCTTCAATCTCCGCTCCCGTCAGCGGATGATCCCCAATCTTCTCGACCTCGCCATTCAAGCGAACCGATGCCTCGACGCCCCCGACCAGCAGCAGGTCGCTAGCCCCCCGCCGAGCCAGTTCCACAAGCAGTTCTCTTAGCCTTTCGTTCTCAGCCAATCGCGCCCCTCATCAATACCCAACACAATGATCGCAGCCCACGCGTGTTCTTGCACGAATACATTCGCCCGACCTTTCTCATTCGCACGCGGGCGAACCCTCGGTGTACACTTTCCTGCAACTCTTGGGGTCAAGAAGAAGATTCCGGTGAATCACCACCTATCCGTGAGGCCGCCGATGACAGAAGCGGAGTTCAAGAAACACCTCGATGCCGCCGAGAAGAGCCCAAAGCAGATTGCGGCTGCTGTTTCTGGTCTGACGGACAAAGTTCTGCGTTACAAGCCTTCTCCCGAAAAGTGGTGCGTGCTCGAAGTTCTCGGTCACTTAGCGGATGCCGAAATCATCTATGGATATCGCTTGCGACAGATGCTGGCCGACACCAAGCCCGTGATCGCCCCACTCGATCAGGACGCATGGGCCTGCAATCTCAACTATCTGGATTCTCCGCCTGCGGAACTGGTCGCGTTCTACGGCTTGGCGCGTCTTCACAATCTGCGTTTGCTGCGAAGTCTGAAGGCGTCCGGCCTTTCCAAATCCGCCTTTCACCCAGAAATGCAAAAGGAAATCACCGTCTCTGACCTCGTAGAGAGGATGGGTGGCCACGGCGCCGCGCACCTGCAGCAGATTGAAGAATTGAAACGAGGAGCAAGCGGAAGATAGTTTTCCCAGGCGCGGGCCGCGTCGCCAAGGGTTCGAGCGCCAAATGAAGTGCCTTGCCTATATCACAAAACTGACCAAACCCCGCCAAAATTCTTAGGCCATTTTGTCTACTTTACTACCCAATACAAATCCACTTTCGTACGCCTCCACGAAAGAGGACGTTCTGTGGGCAAAGACTGCCCTCTTTCGTCGCTGCACGCGGATCATTTCGCCCGTCGGAAATCCAGCGCCGAAATCTCGGCATCAAAACCGCCTTAACTCCAATCGCATGTCGCGGTTGCCGTCATTTGTACGTACACCACTACATGCACAAAATGTTCCACGTGGAACATTTGCGCCGAACCACGCTGCCTTGGTGAGAATTACTTCCGCGCGGTAGCTTTCTTCTCCCCCACCCGCTCGCTCACCTTGAAGGTCATCTTCCCCGCCTTCTTGTCAGCATCCACGACCACGTGGTCCCCGTGCAGCACCTCGCCATCCAGTATCTTCAGCGCCAGCGGATCTTGTACCAGCTTCTGGATCGCCCGCTTCAGCGGCCGAGCTCCAAAGTTCGGGTCGTAACCTTCAGTAAACAAGAGCTCTTTCGCCGCGTCCGTCAGCTCCAGCGAAATCTTCCGATCCGCCAGCAGGCGGCGCAGATCCTCGAGTCGCAGGTCGACGATCTTCACCAGTTGCTCCTTGCCCAGCGGACGGAAGATGATCACATCGTCGACGCGGTTCAGGAACTCGGGCTTGAAGTGCCCGTGCAGCGCCTCCATCACCTGCTTCGACGCCCGCTCGAATGCCTCGTCGGAGCGAATGTTCTCCGCCTGCAGGTACGACGACCCCAGGTTCGAAGTCATAATGATGATGGTGTTCTTAAAGTCCACGTGGCGGCCCTTCCCGTCGGTCAGGCGCCCGTCGTCCATAATCTGCAGCAGCACGTTGAACACGTCCGGGTGCGCCTTCTCAATTTCGTCGAACAGCACCACCGCATAAGGCCGCCGCCGCACCTGTTCGGTGAGCTGTCCGCCCTCTTCATATCCGACATATCCGGGAGGCGCGCCGATCATTCGCGACACGGCATGCTTCTCCATGTACTCCGACATGTCGATGCGGATCATGGCCCGCTCGTCGTCGAACAGAAATTCAGCCAAAGCCCGCGCCAATTCGGTCTTGCCGACGCCGGTAGGGCCAAGAAAAATGAACGACCCAATCGGCCGCTTGGGATCGCTCAGCCCAGCCCGCGACCGCCGGATCGCATTTGACACGCGTTCCAGCGCCTCGTCCTGCCCAATTACGCGTAAACGCAGCCGGTCCTCCATCTTGACAAGTTTTTTGACCTCGCCTTCAAGCATCTTCGCAACCGGAATGCCCGTCCACTTCGAAACGATGCGCGCCACGTCTTCTTCATCCACTTCTTCTTTAAGCATTCGTGTGGAGCGGGCGACCTCGCCCGCTTTGCCGTCGATCTGTGAGGTAACCTTCTTCAGCTCTTCTTCCGTCTGCCGAATCAGCCCGTAGCGAATCTGCGCCACGCGCTCCAGGTTGCCCTTGCGCTCTTCGGCCTGCTCTTCGAGCTTTAGTTGCTCAAGTTTTTCCTTCAGCGTGCGCGCTTTGGCTATGACATCTTTTTCCTGCTTCCACTTCGCCTTGAGCGCGTTCGACTTCTCGCGAATTCCGGCGAGTTCCTTCTCGACCGCTGCGAGCCGCTCTTTCGAGTTCGTGTCGTCTTCCTTTTTCAACGCCTGCTTTTCGATTTCGAGTTGCGTGGCGCGGCGTTCGAGCTGATCGATCTCGGTCGGCATGGAGTCGATCTGGATGCGCAGCGATGCCGCCGCTTCGTCAATCAGGTCGATGGCCTTATCGGGCAGGAAGCGGTCGGAGATGTAGCGATGCGACAAGGTCGCAGCGGCCACAATGGCTGAGTCTTTGATGCGCACGCCGTGGTGCACTTCGTATTTCTCCTTCAGCCCGCGCAGAATGGCGATGGTGTCTTCCACGTTCGGCTCGCCGACGAAAACGATCTGGAAGCGGCGTTCGAGCGCGGCATCCTTCTCGATGTACTTGCGATATTCGTTGAGCGTGGTCGCGCCAATGGCGCGCAGCTCGCCGCGCGCAAGCGCCGGCTTCAGCATGTTCGACGCATCAATCGCGCCTTCAGCCGCGCCTGCGCCGACCAGCGTGTGCAACTCGTCAATAAAGAGAATGATCTGGCCCTGCGCGTCTCCGATCTCTTTGAGCACGGCCTTGAGGCGATCTTCGAACTCGCCGCGATACTTTGCGCCAGCCAGCATCGCTCCCAGATCGAGAGAGACGACGCGCTTGTTCTTCAGAGCTTCGGGCACGTCGCCGGAGACAATGCGCTGGGCAAGCCCCTCGACGATGGCCGTCTTGCCGACTCCCGGCTCGCCGATGAGCACGGGATTATTTTTCGTGCGCCGCGAGAGCACCTGCACCACGCGGCGGATTTCTTCGTCGCGTCCGATGACCGGGTCAAGCTTGCCTCGGCGCGCCTGTTCGTTCAAGTCGCGAGCGTAGCGCTCGAGCGCCTGGTATTTCCCTTCCGGATTCTGATCCGTGATGCGCTGCGATCCGCGGACTGCGGTCAGCGCTTTGAGCATGGCATCGTGCGTGGCGCCGTGACGGGCGAGGAGTTCCTGCGCCGGATCACGCTTCAGGCTGGTGATGGCGAGCAGCAGGTGCTCGGTGGAAACGTATTCGTCCTTGAACGAGTCAGCTTCCTTAAAAGACTTCTCCAGCAACTGATTCACCTGCGACGACATCGTGGCCTGGTTCGCGCCGCTGCCGGAGACTTTGGGCAGCTTCTCAATCTCCTTGTACAGCTCGGCGAGCACGGCTTGCGGGCCGATGCCGATTTTTTCCAGCACAGGCGGAACGATACCTTCCTTGTCCTCAATGAGCGCGGCCAGCAGGTGCACGGGCATCAGTTCAGGATTGCCGTGCTCGGAAGCAAGCTCATTCGCGCGCTGCACAGCTTCCTGTGCTTTAACGGTAAATTTGTCCCAACGGATCGGCATGTGATGACTCCACTATTATTCTTCCCCATTCTGAGCGCAGCGGAGGGCCCATGCAATTGGCGGCGGAGAAGAATACAGGGATCCTTTGCTTCGCTCACGACAATTATCGCGTTAAATGAAACGGGAGGCGCTGTGTGGCGCCTCCCGCTGAGTTTACAACTGCCGGGCTTCGCCCGGGAGCGGACAGGAGTGCCCGCTCCACACGAACACTTGCTTACGCGGCCTTGCCGGCGCTCTTCCCTTCGCTCTTGGGCTCTTTCCCTTCGAGTGTTTTCTGGCTGCCTACGTTTACCTTGATCTGCTTGGGCTTGGCTTCGGCTTTCTTCGCCAGCTTGATCTTCAGCACACCCTTGTCGTAGTCGGCCTGGATGTTCTCCGGGTCAACGGTTGAGGGCAGTGTAAACGTGCGGGTGAAGCTGCCATACTGGCGCTCGACGCGGCGGTAGTTCTCTTCCTTTTCTTCTTTTTCGAACTTGCGCTCGCCGTGCACGCTCAGCGTGTTGTTTTCGACCTGGACATCGATGTCCTTCTCATCGATGCCGGGCACTTCGATCTTCAGAGTGATGTTGTGTTCATCTTCGTAGACGTCGACCGGCGGAGCAAAGGAAGTTGTGGTTAGCGATTCATCACGCCCTTCCGGCGCATAGAAATCGCGAAACATGCGGTTCATGCGGTCCTGGATGGTGCTGAACTCACGGTTAGGTTCGTAACGGGTAAGCAAAGTCATAACTAAATCCTCCTACTTAAGTCTGGTGGGAGCTGCGTCGCGCCTCGACGGCTTTGGTTTCGCAAGAGCGAGGGCAGGATGCCCTCGCGACAGCCGGCGGGACGCCGGCGCTACGTTTGATTGCTCCCTGCTTTCAATTAAGCACAACACGATAATAAAATATGAGCGTATCATTGTCAACTACATTATCATACATATTTTCAATTGTTTACATCGAACATCATGCACTTCAAGTAGCCCGTTTCGGGCACACTTAGCAGGATTGGATGGTCTTTGGCCTGGGTGCGGTTCTCCAGTAATCGAAGAGTTTTGTGGGCGTCGATAGCAGCGGCGGCGACCACTTCGAGCAGGTCAGCGGCGCTAACGTGGAACGAGCACGAGCAGGTGACGAGGATGCCGCCGGGAGCGAGCATCTTCAGGGCGCGAAGATTGAGTTCCTTGTATCCGCCGCGAGCTTTGTCGAGGTCGCGTTTGGTCTTGGCGAACGCGGGGGGATCGAGCACGACCGTGTCGTAGCGATGGCCGGCGTCGGCGTAGTCGCGGAGAAGGTCGAAGGCATTGGCTTCGATCCATTCGACCTCGCGGCCGTTGAGGGCGGCGTTCTTGTCGGCCATTTCGAGGGCGGGGCGGGAGCTGTCGACGCCGGTTACGCTGGCGCAATGTGGGGCAAGGTGGAGGGCGAAGCCGCCCTGATAGCAGAAGGCGTCGAGGGCCTGCCCATGGGCGTAGCGCGCGGCGGCGGCGTAGTTCTCGCGCTGGTCGAGGAAGGCTCCGGTTTTCTGACCTTCGAACGCGTCATAGTGGAAGCGGACGCCGTTCATGTTAATCACGGTCGAGGTCTTCGTTCCCCAAAGCAGGCCGGATTGGCGGGGCGGCAGTTGCTCCAGGTCTCGAATGCGGGGGTCGACACGTTCGACGATGCTTGCGGGAGACGCGCTTTGCTCGGCAGGACAGCCGGGGGCGGCTGTCCCTGCGTGAGCGGTTTCGAGAAGCGCTTGAATGACGGCTCCGCGGACGGGCTCGGCGTCCATGGCCTGCGTCAAGATCTGGACGGAGACGACATCGTTGTAGCGGTCGATGATGAGGCCGGGGAGGAAATCGGCTTCGCTGAAGACAACGCGGTAGGCGTCGGTATCGGCGACGAGTTGCTGGCGATAGGCGGTGGCGGCGCGGATGCGGTCGGCGATGAGTTTGGGCAGGTTGGCGATTTCGGCATCGTTCTTGGCGATCATGCGGATGGCGATCTGCGACGAGGAGCTGTAGAGAGCCGTGCCGAGGACTTTTCCTCGCTGGTCGGCGACATGGACCATCGCGCCGGGTGCGACGCCATCGGCGGCGGAGATGTCGGAACGATAGACCCAGGGATGTCCGGATTTGAGGCGGGCTGCGCCGCGCGGGGAGAGCTTTACGACGGGCAAGGAAAGCGTGTCAGCCGTGGTGACCTGGTTGGATGCGAAGGATTTGTTCGGCATGAAGCGATGTTACATGGTGCCCACGCGGAGCGAGCCATTTGATCGGAACACTCAGGCTCGAACGGGGAGATCGCCATTGCGCAGCTTGCGGACGGGCTTCGCGGATGACATGCTTGCCGTCACTGTGCCGCTCATCACTTTCTTTAGCGCGGCCTGGAATTGCTCCATCTCGCCCGCGGTGCCTACAGTGATGCGCACGTGGGTTGGCCAGACGGGCCAAATGCGTCCGATGTGCACGTGCTGTGCGGCCATGGCGTCGATGACTTCTTTGCCGTTGCGCTTGGTGTCGAGCATGAAGCAGTTCGATTGCGAGGGGACGTAGGAGTATCCGTTGCTGTCGAGCCCGGCGAATACACGCGTGCGGACCTCGGAGTTGATGCGCTTGCGCTCGGGCACGAGTTGCGTGTCCTTCAGGCTGGCCGTGGCCGCGACCAGCGCGGTGATCGGCATAAAGTTCCAGCCGCCGTATTTTTCGACCTTCTCAATCAGGTCGGGACGGCCAAACACCGCGCCGCAGCGCAGGCCGGCCATGCCATAAATCTTCGAGAACGTGCGAAGGACGAGCACATCCTTATCGGCTTTGACCAGGTCCATCGCGGACGGCGCGTCGGAGAAATGGATGTAAGCTTCGTCGATCATCACGACGGAATCCTTGGGCTTGTTGGCAACGAGGTATTCGATATCGGAATGGCTGGTAAGAGTGCCAGTGGGATTGTTCGGCGTGCAAACGTAGAACAGGCCGGCGTCGGGCGCGGCGGCGATCATGGCGCGCACGTCGTGGGCGTAATCCTTGGCGAGCGGCACCTTGACCACGCGCGCGTTCGTCGCACTTGCGGCCGCAAACATTCCGGCTTCGTAGCCGGGATCGGCGGTCACGTAGCTGCGCTGGGGCGAGGTAAAGGCCGCGACGGCGTGATGCAGCGGCTCGCTCGATCCGGGATAGAGGCGAACGTATTCGGGCCTGAGGCCTTCGAGTTGCGCCAACAGGTTGATCAGGTCTTCGGTCAGCCAGTCGGAGTAGCGGCCGCCCTGGGGGGCGATGGCAATGACGGCTTCTCGAGCGGCGGCGCAGGGGCCGAGCGGATTCTCGTTGGCGTCGATCATCACGCCTTCGTGGATCAAATGGCGGGCGGCGTGGGCCAGCATGGGCTCGGTGACGATGCGCAACGCGAGCGCTGCGGACGCGGCGGCGGACACTCCCAGGAAAGAACGGCGCGATGTGGAGAGAACTGGACCTTCAGACATGAGTCACCCCTTGCCGGGTATCTTACAGGAGAATGCGCTGGCGGAAGCGCCCTTTGCGGCGGCTGGAGCAAGCGGACTGCGCGGCACACCATTCACCGGTTTCGGCGGCACGCGGCAAATCGCGGTGTCGGCGATCGCATTCTTGTGGTACGCTTCGATCCTCGACTTTCCGCCATGGAAGCCGAGTTTGGTCGTCACTCCAGGAGGCCCTATGAAGCGCCCGTTCGTTGCCCTGATGATTTGTCTGGCATTCGCTCTCGTCGTTTTTCTTCCCACCATTCGGCCGGTTGAGGCCGGCAGCGGCCCGCAGGCAGCGGCGCCGGCGAGCGCGCGGCCTGAGAACACGGTAGCCGCCGCGGCCTATTGCGTGAGCAAGGGCGGCGAAGTGGACACTCGCCAGCCTTACTACAATACCAATGCCGGCGAGCCGGACTGGTTTGCCCTTTCGGGAGAGCGCAAATTCTGCAAATTCACCTCGAAAAAAGATGGCTCGCGGATTCACGTGCTGCTCTCCACGCTCTACACCGACCAGCCTAGCCTGGCCGCGCTGGCCTACTACGCAAAGGTACAGATGGGAACCTGCCAGGGCAATCCGGCGTCATGCTACTGCTCACTGCTTGGGGGCACGGATCTTTTTGGCGGAATCAATCTGAACGGCGGTGGTTGGGTGCAGAAATCCGATCCCGTTGATACCGTGCTCGAAGCTTGCATCCTCCCGGACATGTCTTCGATCGATTCCTGGGGCTTGGCGTACCATTCGGCGGGAATTATTCGCGGCAAGGACTTGAGCAAGGTGCTGCGGTATAAGAATCCGTACGGAACGAAGTAGCTCTTAACCGATAACCGTGCTGGCGGGACTCACGCGTCAACTGGCGGCGGTATGCTCGGCTGTGGCGTGGGAATGTGTCTTGTGAGTTTTCCCATGTTCGCGCTGGGCAGCGCGCAGGTCGTTGTGCAGCACGTCGAGAGCGCTGCTTGGAATCTCCGAACCCCATTCCTGCATTTCTTCTTCGTCCCAGTGGCCGTTCAGGCGGATGGCGGTATCGGTTAAATCTTCAGGGAACGCCTGCCGGTAGCTGCCTTCGCGGTTGAGTGCGTCTCCGAACTGGCGGCCGGAATGCAAATCGTAAATGGAGCGAGTGGCCGCGCCATTGGCGTTCGTAAACACGAGCAGCACTTCTCCCGCCTCGCCGTAATCAGGACGATAGAACCAAGCCTGTGGTGCATCGGCCTTGGGGCGCGGACGACGCCGGGCGTGCCCAGGTTTTTCTTCCTCCGGCTCGGGCTTGACCTCTTTCGCCGGATCGAAATAAAGCACCCGCTGGCAGGAATCGCAATAGACGATCTCGACGCCGTTGCCAACTTCGTTGAAGGTCTGCGGCCGCAACATGACCTGGCAGCCCATGCATTTGTGGTCGCGCACCTCGGCCAGGCCGCTGCCGCGAAACTTCATGACCCGCTCGTAGCGGCGCAACAAGTCGGCCTCAATGCCTTGCCGCAGCCCGTCGCGCTTGGCGTTCCACTCCGCGAGTTTTTTCTGATCTTCGGCCGTAACCCGGCGGGCCTCTTCCTTTTCCTTTTCGATCTCGGCGGTCTCGGCCTTCAGTTCGGTTTCCGCAGCTTTGACTTCCTTCTCGCGCACTTCGACGTTGACCATCACTTCAAGGATGCGATCTTCATTAATGCGGATCTCCTGCTCGGCGAACTGAATCTCGTGCAGCAGGGCTTTGTATTGGTCGTTGGTTTTTACGTCGAGCGACTGGTCGCGGTACTTGGAAATCTTGCCTTGCAGGTCCTGAATGGCGGATTCGAACTTCTTCTTATTGGCGTCGTCGGCCTTGGCGGCGGCGCGCGCTTTTTCGAGCTGGGCTTTGGTTCCGGCGAGTTTCTGTTCGATCGCCGCCATGCGTTTGGGCAGCTCGGCGATCTCCTCCTGCAGTTTGCGGATCTCCTGATCCGCCATCTGCAATGCGAGCAGTTTTTCTATGTCAGGCAGCATCGGCCAGAAACTTTCCCCGCGTTTGATTTTAGCACGCGAGAAACGGCCTCCCGCGAGCGCACCGCCGGATGAAGGCCGATTGTGATAGCCTGCCCAGTTTGGTCCGGCCCGCCACCCAAGGCCGTAGGAGGTCCTACCGTGAACCCCGTTAAGCCCAGTTCCCATTCGCTTCTGAAAGCAATTTCTTTTGTATTCATGCTTTCTTTTGCAGCCGTACCCGTGCTGTGCCAACAGCCAGACGCAGGCAAACTCGCGGACAAAGTCGTCGTCGATCGCGTGGCCGATACAGCGTTTGTGCTCCTGCGCGCGCCGAGTTTCCAGGTGCTCACGCCCCGCCAGCAGGCCCTCGGCTATTGGCTGACGCAGGCTTCGATTGCCATTGACCCAATCATCTACGACCAGTTCTCCGCCTATGGTCTGCGGCAAAAACGTATGCTTGAAGAAATCCTGGCGCATGATAAGGGAATCGACGCCGCGCTGCGAACGACGCTCGCCGACTACGCCAAGCTCTTCTGGGCCAACCGCGGCAACCACAATGACATTACGTCGCAGAAATTTCTGCCCGGCTTCACCTTCGAGGAGTTGAGCCTGGCCGCGTCATCGGCCCAGCGAAATGGGGCTTTTCAAACCTCCTATGCCGATCTCCCGCCGCTCAAGACCGCGACAGATCTGAAACGCGAGCTCGATGAAATGCGCGCCTCGCTCTTCGACCCATCCTTCGAGCCGATGGAAGTCGCCAAAAGCCCCACGGGCGGAAAAGACGTCATTCAGGCAAGTTCCAACACCTTTTACCCAGGCCTGAGCCTCGACGATCTCAAGGGCTTCCAGGAAAAATACGCGCTCAACTCCCGCGTCGTCCGCGGCCCAGAGGGCAAGCTCACCGAGCTCGTCTATCGTGCTGGAACCCCCGACGGCAAAATTTCGCCCGGCCTGTACGCGACGTTTCTAAAGAAGGCGGACGATTGCCTGGAGAAAGCGCGCGCCTACGCCGATCCGCAGCAATCCGAAGCCATCGGCCATCTCATTCGCTACTACCAGACCGGCGAATACGCTGAGTGGGTCGCCTTCGGAATTGCCTGGGTGCAAAACGACGCGGCGGTCGATTTCGACAATGGTTTCATCGAAGTCTATCGCGATGCGCGTGGGGCGAAGGGAAGTTCGCAAAGCTTCGTCACGATCACCGACAAGCCCGTGACCGCGGCCATCACCAAGCTTGCCGAGAACGCCGCCTATTTTGAAGAGAAAGCGCCATGGCTCGACAAGTACCGGCGCACCTCGTTCAAAGCGCCCGTGGTGAAGGCGGTCGAAACGCTGATTGAATCCGGCGACTTCAACGTCTCTACCATCGGCGACAATCTGCCCAACGAAGACGAAATCCACGAAAAATACGGCTCGAAGAATTTTCTGTTCACCGGCAGCAGCCGCGCATTGAACGCGGCTAGTGGAAAGACCTTGATTGCCGAGTTCGGACCCGATGCGGCCACCATCGAACGCGATCGGAAGTATGGCGACCAGGCTCGCAGCCTGCTGGTCGCCATGCACGAAGTGATCGGGCACGGCTCGGGCAAACTCACCGACCGCGTCCAGGGATCGCCTCAGCGCTTCTTGAAGGAATATTTTTCGACGCTCGAAGAAGCCCGCGCCGACTTGATGGCGCTCTGGAACATCTGGGATCCCAAACTCAAAGAACTAGGCCTCGTCTCCGATCAGGAAGAAGTGGCCAAGGCGATGTATTACAACCAGGCGTCCGTCGCGTTGACCCAGTTGCGCCGCATTCCGCACGGCGACACTATTGAAGAAGACCACGAGCGCGACCGCCAGTTGATCGCGCACTACATTGCCGACCAGGTCCCCGGCTCGATCGAGCAGTTTACGCGCGACGCCAAAACCTACGTGCGCGTGGCCGACTTTGAAAAGATGCGCAAGGGCGTCGGTATGCTGCTCGCCGAGCTGATGCGCATCAAGGCCGAAGGCGACTACGACGCGATCAAGGCGCTGGTCGAAAAATATGGAGTCCACTTCGACCCGGCCGTGCGCGACCAGATACTGGCGCGCTACCGGAAGCTGGACTTACCGAATTATTTTGCGGGTATCAACGCGCACCTGACCGCGAGCTTCGATAAGAAGGGAGAAGTTGAGAAGGTCGAGGTTAGCTATCCGGAGGATCCGGTCACGCAGTACATCAGTTACGGTGCGATGTACGACGCCGGGCTGACGCGCTGAGATGAAGTTGGGTGGGGTACATCAAAGAGCGTATTGGCGAATATTCACCAAGCAACCGCATACTTCCGGTTGATGGCCCGCCCTAATCCTCGCCCGAATCCTCGCTTGACAGAGAGACCACCAAGCCGTATGCTGCAATGCAACATTTGCTGATCGAAGTTCCATCCCCAGGGCAAAAACTACCATGAGTAATTCGTCCAATATTGATTATGCTGCCGCCTT
>Ga0074045_10004145_pt1 | contig 12902 bp, 7 predicted proteins | sample BogForMeECP23OM2_FD_94442 | JGI IMG/M metagenome (GOLD analysis project Ga0074045, IMG submission 94442) | Bog forest soil microbial communities from Calvert Island, British Columbia, Canada - Bog Forest MetaG ECP23OM2 | ecosystem: Environmental > Terrestrial > Soil > Wetlands ... | reverse complement strand
GTATGGCGCGGTCGCTGCGCGAGCCATGGCTAAAGCCATGGCCTACCAAGCCGCGCCCTTTCAAAGCATCCGAATCAGGTCCGCGCCACATTCATTCCTCGCGCAGATGGCGGCCGGTCAGGCGGACGAACACATCTTCCAGACTGGCCTGCCGCGTCGTCAGATGCTCCAATTCTCTTCCCTGCTCCCCGATTACGTCGAGCAGTGCGGGGATTGTCAGATGTGGTTCCTTCACATTGAGCGCGACCAGGCCATCGTCCTCGCGCACCGACTCGACGCCGGGCAGAGCGCGCCAGACTTCGAACGCTGACGCGGAATGCTCCGAGCTTGGCTCTGATATTGGCCCCGAGCCGTTGCTGCTGACGGAGAACTCCACCACGTGATGTCCGCCCAGGCGGTCGATCAAATCCGCGGGAGAGCCTTCGGCGATGATCTGGCCGTGGTCCACGATGGCGAGACGATCGCAGAGGCGCTCCGCTTCGTCCATGTAATGCGTGGTCAGCAACACGGTGCCGCCGGCGCGCTGAAAGGAGCGAATGATATCCCACAACTGGCGGCGGCTTTGCGGATCGAGGCCGGTGGTGGGTTCGTCGAGAAAGAGAATCTTCGGATTCGAGACCAGCGCCGTGGCCACGGCCAGGCGCTGGCGCTGGCCGCCGGAAAGCTTGCCCACCCAGGCGTCAGCTTTTTCGGTGAGCTGCAACTGCTCGAGCACCTCGCCGGTCGAGCGGGGCTGGCGGTAAAAGCTGGCAAAAAGTTCTATGGTCTCGCGCACGCTGAGCTTTTCCGAAAGCCGGGTTTCCTGCAGCGAGATGCCCAGCCACTCGCGCATTTCGCGCTCGTTCTCGTGCCAGGAGTGTCCGAAGATCGAAACCTGGCCGCTGGTCGGCGCAAGCAGGCCTTCGAGGATTTCGATGGTCGTGGTCTTGCCCGCGCCGTTCGGGCCGAGCAGGCCGAAGCATTCCCCGACCTGAATTTCGAGGCTCAGGCCGCGCACGGCCTCGACCTTGCCGTCGTAGGTCTTGCGCAGGTCGCGGCACTGGATGGCGGCGGGCACACAAGCATTCTATCGTGCAGGTATAATCCTCGCACTCTATGACACTGACCGTGGGCACAAAACTGGGGCCGTATGAGATTGTCGGAATCGTGGGAGCGGGCGGGATGGGCGAGGTTTACCGGGCCCGCGACGGGCGCCTGGGACGCGATGTCGCGCTGAAAATTCTTTCCGAAGCATTCGCCAGCGATCCGGAACGTCTGCGCCGTTTTGAGCAGGAAGCGCGCGCGGTTGCGGCGCTGAATCACCCCAACATCCTGGGGGTGTATGACATCGGGGCGCAAAATGGCAGCCCCTACCTGGTCTCCGAACTCCTGGAAGGACAGAGCTTGCGCGAAATACTGCGCGCAGGGCCGGTGCCATCGCGAAAGGCTGGCGACTATGCAGTGCAGATCGCCTCCGGCCTCGCGGCCGCCCATGAGAAAGGGGTGGTTCACCGCGACCTCAAGCCGGAGAACCTTTTCATCACCAAGGATGGACGGGCAAAGATTCTCGACTTCGGGCTGGCCAAGCTGACTCAGAGCTTTGCCTCAGGCGCGGCTGGTTCCGATGGCGTAACGCTCACCAGTTCGCCGACGCTGGCTGGAGTGGTGATGGGCACGGCCGGCTACATGTCGCCGGAACAGGTGCGGGGCGAAGCGCTGGATCATCGCACCGACCTGTTCGCTTTTGGCGCAGTGCTTTACGAAATGCTCTCCGGCCAGCGGGCGTTTCAGCGCGACACGGCGGCAGAGACGATGACGGCGATTCTCAAAGACGATCCGCCGGAACTGGGCGACCGTACAAAGCTGGTCTCTCCGGCGCTGGAGCGCATTGTGCGCCGCTGTCTGGAAAAGCGTCCGGAACAGCGCTTCCAATCCGCGCAGGATCTCGCCTTTGCGTTGGAGGCGCTATCGGGCACCGAGTCCAGTGGGGCGGCCCGGGCCACGCCTGCGCCACGTACCAGCCGGCGGTGGCTGTGGCCTTCATTGACGCTGGTGTTAGCGGGCATTCTGCTTGCCGGCTGGCTCTTCACCAGAAAAGGACCTGCCGCCCAGCGCATGCAATTCGCGCTGCCGGTTCCGGGCGAGGTCACCCAGGTGGCGCTCTCCGCGGATGGGCAGATGCTGGCGTTCGTTTCGCCCGACGACACCACGGGTGCGCCCACGCTCTTCGTGCAGCACATCGGCTCACCCCCCGCGACCGAATTGGCCGGAACGGAAGGCGCGAACTTTCCCTTCTGGTCGCCGGATGATGCCTACGTCGCGTTCTTCGCCAAAGGCAAACTGCTGAAGGTATCTGCTTCCGGCGGGCCGCCTCAAGCCCTGGCCCGAGCCAGTCTTGCCCGGGGCGGAGCGTGGGGATCGACGAACGTCATCGTCTACAGTCCGGAACCCCAAGGCGGGCTGTGGCGCGTTAATGCGGACGGGGGCGCTAGCGCGCCTCTCACCACCCTGGGCAAGGACGAGCAGTCGCATCGCTGGCCTGTATTTCTGCCTGACGGAGATCACTTTTTATTCTGGGCTGGAAATTTCATCGGCCTCAGCGATGACCGTGTCAGCGGCATCTACCAAGGCTCCCTGGATGGCAAGGAAAAAACGCTGGTGGTCCTGACGCACTCCAATGCGGGAGTCGGGCAGGGCCAGATCTTTTACTCGAATGAGAAGCGCCAGTTAGTAGCTTCGGCATTCGACATGTCGAGGCGAATCATCTCCGGCGAGCCGCGGGTGGTCGCAGAATCGGTTGGATTTCAGCCGTCGATTTTCTGGGGCGCCTTTTCCGCTGCCGCCAATGGAAACCTGATCTATTCCACCAGCACCGAGACCACCTTGTCGGCCCTGACTTGGGTGGACCGCGCGGGCAAGGAACTGGCTCGCGTGGGAGAACCCGGCACGCTTTCGAATCCCATCCTCTCTCCCGATGGCAAGCGCGTGGCCGTGGACGTCGCAGCGGTGAAGACTAACAACGTGGATGTCTGGCTCGAAAGCCTGCAAGGCGGCTCCAACACGAGATTCACCTTCGATACGACCGAGGCTGTCGTGGGGATGTGGTCGCGCGACGGAAAAACCATTGCTTATCGTACAGTGGGGGAACACGTCAACCTTATGTCGAAGGCAGCTTCAGGGCTGGAACGGGAAAAGCCGCTGTTCTCGGGGGAAATCGCCGGGGATGTGTTGCCGAATTCCTGGACAGTCGATGATCAGCAAATCCTGTGCACGATGTTCTTTCCCCATCCCGTCGGGGACCGCGTCACCGGCCTTGTTCTAATACCGGCTGCGGGCGGAAAGCCCGTTCCGTTCCTGGAAACCAGGGGCTCGGAAAGGAATGGCCAGATTTCTCCTGACGGAAAATGGGCGGCCTATGCATCCAATGAATCGGGCGAGTGGGAAGTCTATGTCACCACGTTTCCCGCGGGAGCCGGAAAGTGGCAAATCTCGCGCGGCGGCGGCACCGAGCCCCGCTGGCGCGGCGACGGCAAGGAGCTTTTCTACATCGCACAGTCCGGAATGTCGATGGCGGCGCCGGTGGCTAATGAAGGGACATTCTCCAGCGGAACGCCGGCGCCTCTGTTCCAGGTTCGCGGCCGCGCCCCGGTTTCCTCGACCGATACATTCACTTACGATGTCAGCAAGGATGGAAAGCAATTTCTCGTGAACCGCTACCTCAAGCCCGACCGCCCCAGTCCGCTGACGATTGTTTTGAACGCGACCGCAGACGCACAGAAGTAGGCATATCGGAAGCAGGAGCACCGGGGAGCTGCGCAAAACTTCCGATCCGCCGGACCGGCTGATCAGTGGCCGGCGAAGGTGGCGCCCGGGCCGGAACCTCCCGAGGGTTGGGGAATGTCGGGCGGCGGCGTGGGAGGCAGTGGGGACACAGTGTCGGCGGGTTTGGGCACGTTCTCCTGATCTTCCCCGGGACGGCGCAGGCTGGGGGCGTTCGGCGGGCGCTCTCGCTCTTTCTTAGCCTGAGCTTCTCTGTCAGGCCGATCGAGGATGACTTCTTTTTCAGTGCGCACAATTTTCTCGCCGCCGACTTTCATGGTCTCGACGCGCACGACTTCGTCGCCGACGATGCGAACGAAGTCCACGTCCTGGGGCGGTTCGCCGTAAATCCACTCTTCGTATTCCGTGCTGCCGTCCTTCTCGCGAACTTTCTTCGGCGGTCTGCCCTTGGCGTGCAGCACCATTTCCGAATCCATGCCGACGAGCACGTAGTGAGCCTGGATAGCTTCTTTCACCTTGGGAGGAACGCTGTCGAGATAGGCCTCCTCTTTGTTTCTGGCGTTAAAGTCGAGCACGGGAAACAGCAGGTCGCGTAATTGCTGGGCACTCATCTCCGGGACATATTTCTTGTCGAAATAAATGTCGAGATAGCTGCCATGCGCGTTCTGCTGGGTTTCATTGGGAGACAGCTCAACCGGCATGCCGCTGGCGCCGGCAACCTGGATGTGCTGATACCACTTTTTTCGGCGGATCGCGCCACCGTTAATGTCGAAGTGAATGTGGTCGTCCTTGATCTGCACGAAGGAGATCTGGGCCGGGTCGCCGGGCCTGAGCGCCGGGCCCCAGACAGTCAGCAACTGCTCGAGTTCCTGGCCGTTGGGTGTAGTCACGCCATCTTTCAGACTGATTCCCTTGGTGCCCATGGGGAAGGCCGTGCGGGCGTAGACGAGTTGAGTCTCGAAGTCTCGAATGATTTCGTAGCGCGTCTGCTTCGACATGTGGGGAGCGTTGGCGGGAATCGGGGCAGCAGGCTTTTGCGCTGGCGGCGCCGGACTGGCCGGGGCTGCCGCGGAGGTTTGGGACGGGACCGGTTGCGTGGTCTGCCCGGGCAGCGCCGCAGGACTCAGCAACAAAACCAACAGGAAGGACACGCCGCGCGGGCATTCCATAAACAACCCCAGGCCGAATCTACTTCATTATAGCGCCGTCTGGGACAGCCGCAATTGAGTCATCCCGAAGCCCCGTGTTTTCACCAGCGGGGCGAGGGATCTCCCGGTTAGATTCAGATTGCGAGGGAGATCCCTCGCTTCGCTTGAAGAACAGCTCCGCTCGGGATGACGCCTCACAGGAGGATGAACTCAAACTGGCGCACCGCCCGGAGGGAAGAACAGGTTTCTCGACTTCGCTGAGTCGCCCGGTGACCAGGCGCGCTTCTGCTCCGCTCGAAATGACAAACTTAGAGGCTGACGCCTGCTTTTACGCCAGGTTCAGGGCTTTGCGCATCGTGCCACGCTCCTTCTGAATCTTTTCCTGCAGAAGGGTGATGGCGTAGATGAGCTGCTCCGGCCGTGGCGGGCAGCCGGGCACGTAGACATCGACGGGAATGACCTGGTTGACGCTCTGCACCAAAGCGTAATTGTTGAACACGCCGCCGGAAGTGGCGCAGGCGCCCATGGACATGACCCACTTGGGTTCCGGCATCTGCTCCCAGAGCTGGCGGATCACGGGCGCCATTTTGTTGGACACGCGGCCGGCGATGATCATCAGATCGCTCTGCCGCGGCGACGGACGAAAGACTTCGGCGCCGAAGCGGGCAATATCAAAGCGCGCCGCGCCCATGGACATCATTTCGATGGCGCAGCAGGCCAGGCCAAACGTCATGGGCCAGATCGAACCCTTGCGCATCCAGTTGACGGTGGCATCAACCGTGGTGAGGATGAAACCTTCCGGCGTGGGATTGCCGAAGGTCAGTTCCTTGACGACCTTGTGGCCGTTCTCGATGTCAATGTAAGGGCCGAAGTCGAGTTCGCGCGCCATGGGGATATTTTAAACCACAGAGGGCACGGAGGGCACGGAGACGACCGTGTTCGGGGTTTTGAGCGCTAAGGCCTGTTGGCAGAAGTTACGCGCAACCACTTCCGCGTGATGCAAAGAAAAGCCGCCCAGGCTGCGGGCGGCATGATATTTGTTCCGATTCGTCATGTTCTGCACTTTTGGTAGGGCGTGTTCGGCACCTTCTACCAAATAATCTTGCCCCCTAACTGGATGTGCCGTGAGCCCCCGGAGCCGATCACGGGATTCGCCGCCCCGATGTCCGGGGTGTAAACCGCTGTTCCGACGGTGGTGGGGCTGGAGAGGTCAGTGCTCAGCCCGGCGAAATTGGCGTGGTTCACAATGTTGAATACCTCGCCGCGCAATTGCAGCTTGACGCGTTCGTTCAGCCTCCACATCTTCGACAGAGAGAAATCCCAGTTAGTGAAGTCCGGTCCACGGAAGATGTTGCGTCCCATGTTGCCCTGCGTCGTGTCCGCGGGAGGCGTGATCACGGCGCTGCCCTGGTGATAGCAGCCATAGTAGTAGAGGTTGTCGGTGGTTCCCATCGCCGTAGCCTGGGCCAAGCAAGCAGCGTCGCTGTGCTGAGCATCGGAGAAATCGAAATAGGGCAGCGCTGCAATGGGTGACCAATGGACGTCCTTGGGATTGCCGGTCATGTTCCAGCGGTCGTTAAGTTCGCCGGTGTAACTGATGTCGTCGTAGTAGTCGCCCAGCGTATAAGGCTCGCCGGTTTGCAAGTTCACGATGCTTGTTAGCTGCCAGCCTTCCAGCATTTGCCACTTGGTCTTGACCGATGGCAGCTCGTAAGTTACTGAAACGGTGAAGCGGTGGCGAATATCGTAGTCGCCGTTGCCGCGCTCTTCGTTGTAGTTGTTGCTGTCGGGCGGAACGCCGGCCAGGTTGCTGGTGGCCGTGTCGATAGCATGACCGTACGTGTATCCCGCCAGCAGATACAGTCCGTGCGAATAGCGCTTCGTCAGTGTGACCTGCAGAGAGTTGAAGTTCGAATTGGAGCGGTTGCTTAGATAGCTGAAGAATCCCAGCCCAGGGAAACACGGACCGCCAAAGCCTTGTCCGAATCCCAAGTTAGTATTGACCGGGCAGTTCGTGGCCAGAGGTCGCCCAATCGTCTCCGATCCATCGTCATAGAGCGGGTTCACCTGATTGATATCCGTCACGCTGTACAGCTTCACCCCATGGTTGGCAACATAAGCAACCTGCAGGAGCGTAGTCGGGGTCAAGGCCTGCTGCACATTTAAGTTCCAGTTCATCACGTATGGAGTCTTCAGGTGCTGGTCCACCGCGAACACGTTGCACTGGCTGCTGACGCTGCAGATGTTCCCGGACTTCGCGGTGTTGGGGAAGATGGTCGGAGTTTGGTTAAGCGCAAGCCAATTAATCTGGGTGCCGTCGCTTGACTCCTGAAGAAAGGAGGTGATTGTGCCGGTCGGCTGCTGTGTAACCCCGTTGGGGTCCATATACGGGATGCCAGTCGGGTTGAGGTTCAAGCCTCCGCCATTAAACATGAAGGTTCGGATGGAAGGCTGTTCGAAAATGAAGCCGAATCCGGAACGAACCACGGTTCTACCGGTGCCAAAGACATCCCAGGCCAGTCCTATACGCGGTGACATATTGTTGTAGTTGACCGGGTAGGGTGTACTGAGGCCTTGTCCCACCTGCACCAGGCCAGTGGTGGATGTCGGCACGTAGTTGGCCAGCAAGTTGTGGGTGTCCTTGATTGCGCCGGTGAGATCGTAGCGCAGGCCCAAGTTCAGGGTTACGCGCTGCGTGGCTTTTACGTCGTCTTCGAAGAAAACGCCCATTGATTTTAGACTCACCTGTCGACGGGGATCGCCGTAGAGGAAGCGCCAGCGGCGAACGTCCCCTGACATGAAGTTCCAGAGATGGCGGAAGTCGACGCGTCCCCGTCCATACCCCGCGCGATAGTAATCCACGTCACCATAGCGGAACGTGCCGCCAAAACGAACGGTTTGCCGTCCGCGCGTGTACGAGGCTGTGTCGCTGAAGCTATACGTTTTGATCGGGGTCGTATCCAAGGGCCAGCTTGAGTTGCCGCCCATATAGTCGAATCCATCCCCCCCTCCAGCACTGATGCGCGGAAATCCAAACAGCCGCGGATCGGTCACGCCCGTATTCAGGCCGTAGTAGGTCAGGGGATTGCGGTTGTGGTCGACCGGCAAGATGGATTCATTGAAACTGTTGTAGCTGAAGCGCACTTCGTTCGACCAGGCTGAGGTTGGAGTCGAAGCCAAACTCACGCCGAAAACCTGGGTGATCGGACTCGTGGTGGACAGCCACTCCGGCCGCAGCGGATAGGCATCCTCCTCGATCTGGTTGGTATTGCCGTAGATGAAGCGAGCGCTGAGAACGTTGGTCTTGTTTAGAACATAGTCAGTCTTGGCAACCAGGTTGTCGCTGCGGTCGTTGTTGTTGAAGTCGAAGTCGATGGCGGCCGGATCGCTCTGGGAAGTGGTGAAGCCCGGATTGGGAAGCAGCAACTTCGTTAGTTGCAGGCTGAGCGGATTTATCGCACAGACAGAAGTGGAATCGTAGTTGTCCGGATCCTGGCAATACTTGATGTCGGCGGCATAGTTCTTGTACTGCGGGTCAAAGTACGTTTCCGCGTCCGGGATGCTGTACAGGGCGGACTCGGGTGTGCCATCTGCCGCAGAGACCCCGTCTGGAAATAAGCTCGTCACCGAGGCCAGTGAACTGGTCACTGGACTGTGCACAATGCCCGGATTGCCCACCTTGTCGCGGATTCCCTCGTAGTTCACGAAGTAGAACCATTTGTCCTTCTTGATCGGGCCGCCCAGGGATGCACCGAATTCGTGCATGATCAGCGCCGCGAGAGGCTGGGGGGCAGGATTGAAGTAGTTGCGGGCGTCAAAGGCGGCGTTGCGGGTGAAGTAGTAGGCCGTGCCGTGGACCTGGTTGGTTCCGGACTTAATACCGATGTTCATCACTACGCCTGGCTTCACGCCGTAGTCGGCGGTAGGACTCTCCTGGGTGTTGAACTCCTGAATCGAATCGAGGGGCAGGAAACTCGCAGGAGTGCCCTGAATGCCGGCATCGTTAACGACGGTCTCCCCATAGTAGGCATCGTTGTCATCAGCGCCATCGATGAAGAAATTATTGTCGTCGGGCCGGTTCCCGTTCGAGGTCACGGAGTGGAATCCGCCGCCCGGGGTGCGCTGCACGCCGGGATGCAATTCCAGCAGGTTCTGAAAATCGCGGCCCTGCACCGGCAGTTCCGAGATTGCTTTGTTCGAGAGCACGCCATTCAGGGTGGCATCGGTGGTATCGATGAGAGATCCCTCGGCGCTCACCTCGACGGTCTCGGTGACGGCTCCTGGCTGGAGTTTCAAGTCCATGCGAACGTCGCGCGAGACTTCTAGAATAAACTGAGTGCTGACGGTCTTCCTGAACCCGGTCGCCTCTGCCGCCACCCGATAGGGCCCGGGATCGAGGTTGGAAGCGACGTATTCCCCGGCGCTGGTCGTGATCAGTTGGCGACTTACGTTAGTGGCTGTATTGGTGATCGTGACCTTGGCTCCGGCAATTACGGCACCAGTCTGGTCAAATATCGTCCCCAAGATGCGGCCCTGCGAAGTCTGGGAGAGTAGAACCGCTGCGAAGACCAGAACTATTGCGATCATGAACAGTATGAATCGCGTCGCCTTCATAACACCTCCTTGCCGATAAATAGATCGAGAATAATCACGTGCAGCATCAGCCGCCTCTGAGGCGCCCGAGGTGGTCGCCTTCATGAAATCAGCTGGTGTTAAGCCGTGCGCGCGAACCTCGGCGGGAACAAGCAGACACAACATCGCGGGTCGTTGTCAAGTGTTTCTGGTCACATTGGCCCGGCCAGCAGTTCAGAAAATCCGGCGTCAGTTGGCGATAAATCGCGATTTCACTCATTGACAATATGACGGGTTTCCGCTGGCGCTAGGGATTCACTACCACTTTCCCGAACATCTGACTTTTCTCCAGATATTCGTGGGCGGCGCGGAGGTCGCTCAGCGGGAAGACGCGATCCACGACCGGCTTCAGGCGTCCGGCGAACACGTGGGCCAGCACCTCGTACAACTCGCCCATGGTTCCCATGTAAGAACCGAGCAGGGTCAACTGACGGGCAAACAGATGGCGCAGATCGAGTCCCACGCTGGGTCCGGTGGTCGCCCCGCAGGTCACCAGTGTGCCTGCGCTCTTGAGCGAGCGCAGGCTCTCGTCCCAGGTAGCGGCGCCGACGTGCTCGACAACGATATCCACACCTTCCTTGTTGGTGATCCGGCGAACTTCCTCGGAAATTTTCTGCTGGTAGTGATTGATGCCGAAATCGGCGCCCAGCGCGCGGGCTTTTCCGAGCTTCGACTCGTCTCCGGCGGTGGTGATCACGCGGCAGTGGAACAGTTTCGCGATCTGGATGGCGGCGATGCCCACACCGGAGCTGGCGCCCAGCACCAGCACGGTCTGCCCCGGACGCACGCCGGCGCGTCCGACCAGCATGTGCCATGCGGTGAGAAACACGAGCGGCACGCTGGCCGCCTGGTTGAAATCGAGTGAGTCAGGGATTGTGATCACGTTCGCGGCCGGAACCGCGATCAGCTCACAGTTGCCGCCGTCAACCCCGTTGCCGAGAACGGTGAACTCGCGGCACTGATTTTGCAATCCGGCGACGCACTTGGCACAGTGTCCGCAGAAATGCATGGGCGCGATCAGAACTCGGTGGCCGGGTTTGAATCCGGTGACGTACTCGCCGACTTCAGCAACCTCTCCGGCAATGTCGCTGCCGAGTATGTGAGGCAGCTTTACGCCGGGCAGTCCCTTGCGCACCCACAGGTCGAGATGGTTGAGGGCACAGGCTCGGATGCGTACCAGCACCTGGTCTTGGCGGGGCTGCGGGTCGGGTACGTCTTCGTAGATGAGAACTTCCGGTCCACCGAATTGATGAATGCGAGCGGCTTTCATGGGGCGCGGACTCCTGTGGCGGCGATTGAAGAGTCTCAAACCTACCATAGAGATCGATGTTTCTCATCCCGGAAGAAACAGGTGGGGGTCTGAATAAGGAAGGTCGCCTCGCGCTTACTGCGACGCAAATTACGCGTCGCGGCGCGGTGGCTCCCTCAGGTCCTTCGCGAGACAAACAGCGTCTCGCTCAGGATGACAAGCAGTCCGGATGTAGAATTCCCAGTATGAGGATGACCATCATGCACGGTTTGCCATTCTTTTCTTACAACTCCTGGATTTCTTGGCTCCGACGACTTTCCGCAGCTCTTGTGTGCGCCGTCATGCTCGCTCTGGTCGCGATCGCCGCAGCTCAAGAGGAAGAAGAGCCCGGTCCGCCGACGCTTGCCATCGGCTCCGCCGCTCCCGACTTTTGCCTTCTGGGAGTGGATGGGAAAACGCACTGTTTGAAGGACTATGCGGCCTCCAAGATCCTGATGATCGCGTTCATCTGCGATCACTGTCCGACCTCGCAGCTCTATGAAACGCGAATCAAGCAGATCACCGCAGACTATAAGGACCGGGGCGTGGCTGTGGTCGCGATCGAGCCCAACAATCCCAATGCGGTCCGGCTGGATGAAATGGGATACACCGATGTTGGCGATTCGTTCGAGGAGATGAAGATTCGGGCCGAATACCGGCATTTCAATTTCCCCTATCTCTACGATGGCGCGGACCAGAAGATTTCCAATCTGTACGGGCCGACGGCTACGCCGCACGTGTTTATCTTCGATGCGGAGCGCAAACTGCGCTATGAGGGCCGGGTGGATGACAATCCGAGGGAAGCGTTGGTCACGCAGCGCGATGCCCGCCTTGCCCTGGACGCGCTGCTGGCCGGGAAACCAGTTCCGGTCGCCAAGACGCCCGCAGTGGGCTGCTCTACGAAGTGGCTGTACAAAGAGGAGGGTCGCCGCGAAGAGATGGCAGAGATCGAGAAACAACCGGTGAGCGTGAAGCCGGTTTCAGCCGATGACCTGCGTGCGTTGCGCAAGAATTCGACCGGCAAGCTGCTGCTCGTGGACTTCTGGGCGACCTGGTGCGGTCCTTGCCGCCAGGAATTGCCCGCGTTTGAAACCATGTACCGGATGTACGGGCATCGTGCCTTTGACCTGGTCACAGTAAGTATCAATTACCCGGACGAGAGGCCGGGAGTTGAGAAGGTATTGCGAGCGGAGCACGCGACAAGCACAAATCTGATCCTCGGTTCGACCGACCTTTATCCACAACTCGCTGCATTTGATCCCGACTGGAACGCGGCGGTGCCCTATACCCTGCTGATTCGTCCGGATGGAACGATCGCCTACAAAGTGCAGAGCACCAAGGTTGATCCGTTGCGACTGAAACGCCTGATCATTGCGAACCTGGCCGACGATGACTACATCGGGCACCAGGCCTACTGGAAGACGGCGGTGGAAGAAAAGAAGTGACCTTTGTTTGACTCCATCCTGTTAACCGACTGATAATCAGCGTGCAGGCCTGCCGAGCACCGGTTCTGGAACAGCGACCATGGACATCTACGAACAAATCGTCGAGCTTCGCCGTCAAGGGCGGCGGGGCGCGGTCGCGACGATCGTCAACGTGCGGGGATCGATTCCGTCGTTCAAGACAGCGAAGATGCTGGTGCGTGACGACGGATCGATTGTCGGGACAATCGGCGGAGGTTGCGTCGAGGCCGACGTCTGGCAGTCCGCGCGTGAGGTGATGGAGTCAGAGAAGCCACGTACGTTGACTTTCGATCTCAACCAGGATCCGAAGTATGACACTGGCCTAGTTTGCGGCGGGACGCTGGAGGTTTTCATTGAACCCGTCTTACCTCCAGCATTACTTTATGTGTTCGGCGCAGGTCATGTTGCGTTAAGCGTTTGCCAGACCGCGGCGAGCGCCGGGTTCGACGTAATTGTGAGCGATGACCGCTCCTCGTACGCGACCAAAGAGCGCTTCCCGGCGGCTCGCGAAATCTACGCCCTCGACTTCGACGAGGCCATGCAGAAGCTCGATCCGGACGAATCTTCCTACATCGTGATCGTGACCCGCGGACACCGCGACGATATGCGCAT
>Ga0074045_10004144_pt1 | contig 12903 bp, 11 predicted proteins | sample BogForMeECP23OM2_FD_94442 | JGI IMG/M metagenome (GOLD analysis project Ga0074045, IMG submission 94442) | Bog forest soil microbial communities from Calvert Island, British Columbia, Canada - Bog Forest MetaG ECP23OM2 | ecosystem: Environmental > Terrestrial > Soil > Wetlands ... | reverse complement strand
GTCTCCAACAGCTTCGGCTACGGCGGGGAATTCAACGGCGAATTGGAGTACGACCAGTACATGAACCAAGCCACCGTCGTCTATTTCGCCTCGGCTGGCGACTCGGGCTTAGGCCCGGACTACCCCAGCGTATCGCCCAATGTGGTCTCTGCGGGCGGCACGCACATCGTTCGCAGCAACGGCAATTTTACCGGTGAAGAGGACTGCTGGAGCGGCAGCGGCGGTGGCATCAGTACCATGGAGCCTATCCCCAATTACCAGCTCATCATCGGCAACCGCACCGGCCCGCACCGTGGCACGCCGGATTGGGCGGCCGACGCCGACCCCAATACCGGAGTCGCGGTTTACAGCTCGTCGTACTGCGGTGGCTGGTGTCAGGTCGGTGGTACCAGCGTCTCCTCGCCGGTGCTGGCCGGCATCACCAACGCGGCTGGCAGCTTTGCCAACCATACCGCGTCTGAACAACAGAAGACCTACAACTGGTACCGGACTCCTGGGCTCTACCGAAAGTACTTCTATGACGTCACCAAAGGCAGCAACGGCTCGCCTGCCAAAGCAGGTTGGGACGAGTGCACCGGTCTCGGCGCACCGAGAAACCTTGCTGGATTCTAGTACCGTGCCTGATGTGAAATGTTTTGGCTTTGCTTCAAGCCCTGCCGCGCGGCAGGGCTTTTCTTTGGCCGCTCCGTTGGAGAACACTTGGACTTCGGCTACGATCACTTGCCGGGCAGAGGTCGAAAGAAAAGAGGTCTGAAAACAAGCGCGCCGTACCGATGCGGCTAGCACCGGCACGACGGTAACCAGGGCGCCTACCGTTGCTCCAGGCATTCGATATGGCCGCCTCACTCAGGTGCAAGGGGACTGCCCAGCGATGGGTCCAATCGAATTTCGTGAACCGCAGCCCCCTTGCCACAAGCTAGCATGGCGCGGACAAAATGTTCCACGCGAAGTTCAGGGTTGCGTCTGGGCACCCAGGGCATTAAGACGAGATCCCACATACTGCAAGGCTTTTCTCTTGACTCCGCTGAGGAGCAGGTGTTTACTCGCCGTATCATTCACTTTAGAAATCGAGTGTTCCTGTTGGAGGACATCAACGGGACTGGGATCTCACAATTAGGCACGCTGTTTTTCATGGGAGGTATTTATGGCAGGTGATTCGAATCCACTTACATTGACAGCCTATCCGGGCGACGGCGAGGTCCTTCTCGCCTACAGCCTGGATCCCAACGAACTTAAGGCGCATGACCTGGCCGGCTTCGCAATCCAATGCACTCCGCCAAAAGGGGACCCCTATTTCATTCCCAATCGATTGAATTTCACAACGCCGGTAAACTCAGGAACGACACCGCAACAACGTCCCTGGACTTCTTCGCAAGACGCACCAATTCAAAAATTTCACTGGAACCATTTTGCTCCAGATGTCATGCCCGGTGATTATCAATACAAAATTACCGCCCGATACTGCCAGGGCACGACCCTCGTTGACGGGCCATCGGCGACTGCTACCATGCAGTTGGTTCCGGCACAGCGCGGCAACTTCGAACTCGGACTTACCCGCGCCTATATCAGCTCCCAGGCCTACGCTACTAAGTTTGGCAATAAGGACATCCGTCCTGAAAAGAGCCTGGACTACGACACGCAACCTCTTCAGCCAGCGTACCAATGGCTCGGCTTTCATGCGCGCCAGATGATATTCGATCTGCTGAAGGAATGCCTGGACGACAAGTCAATTACGGTGGATATGTTCGCCTACGACTTCGACGAGCCTGACATCCTTAAGCAGTGCGAGGCCTTGGGACCGCGGTTGCGGGCGTTCCTGGACAACGCGCCCTTGCACACCGGGCAAGCGTTAGAAGTGCAGGTTCATGAGCGGCTGGTGAAGTCCGCCGGCGCCGCCAACGTCAAGCAGGGACACTTCAAGCGATTCGCGCACGACAAAATCATCATTCAGAAAAAGAACGGGAAAGCGGTAAAGGTCCTCACGGGATCAGCCAATTTCTCTGTGCGCGGACTGTACGTTCAGGCCAACAACGTGCTTCTGTTTAGCGATCCCAACGTTGCAGATCAATACGAACAGGTCTTCGAGTCGGTGTTCCAGAACATGAGCGCGTACTCCGGATCGGCGCTCGCGGGACAATGGTTCGATTTCCCGAAGCTGGGGAATGGTGTTCCTAACTTCTCAGTGAGCTTCGCTCCCCACAAGGACGCGAAGGTTTCGATGGACAAGGTCGACCAAGCCCTGAAAAATGCAAAATCTTCCGTCATGTTCGCCATCATGGAACTTGCCGGATCAGGATCAGTGCTCCAGACCATCCAGCAATTGCACGTGAGCGGCAAAATCTTTTCCTACGGAATGACCCAGAACGTAAAGGGTTTCAACGTTTACAAGCCTGGTCAGCCCGGGGTGTTGGTGCCATTCGCGGCTTTGATCAAGAATGTGCCTCCGCCCTTCGACAAGGAAGTTACTGGAGGGCCAGGGCAGGTCATTCACGACAAATTCATCGTGATTGATTTCAATGACCAGAATCCCGTTGTCTTTACCGGCTCGTCGAATCTGGCGGAAGGCGGAGAGGAAAGCAATGGCGACAATCTGCTGGCGATTTACGATCGCCAGGTTGCCGAGGTCTTTGCCGCCGAAGCGATGCGCCTAGTGGACCACTTCCAGTTCCGCGCCGCCATGCAGGCAGCCACAGAGGTCAAACCGCTGATGCTAAGTGCGTGCGGTGGCCAGCCGAAATGGTGGCAGCCCCACTACGATCCAAGCGACATGCGCAACGTTCAGAGAGAGCTGTTTGCTAGCGGGCCATCCGCGGTAACATCCTTTCCTAGCGGCGCCCCGCAACCGAGCCCGAGTGATAGCGCCGCCGCCCCCAAAGCAAAAGCGAAGAAAAGTCCCGAAGCTGGCGCAGCTACGGCGGCTCCGAAGAAAGCGTCTGCAAAGGCGGCCAAGCCGCCAGCGACGAAGAAGCCTGCGAAACCGAAGGCCAAAGCAGCAGGCGGACCCACCAAGGCAAAGAAGTCCACTGCAAAAGCCAAGCCCGCGCCAAAGAAAAAGGCGAGTACCGGTCATGGAAAAACCACGGCCACAAAAACTCAGGGGACTAAGAGCACGAAAGCTCGGAAACCAGCAGCCCAGAAAGCTCGTAAGCCGGCAGCTCGGACGGCTGCAAAGAAGAAAACCTCTGCCAAGACAGAGACTAGGCGGAAGGTCGCTCAGAAACAGAAGAAGCGTCGATAGTTCTTGAGTCGTCGCTTGCCAAAACTCGGAGAGGAATAGCACTGGTGCGAAAGGGGGGACTCGAACCCCCACGGGTTTCCCCGCCAGATCCTAAGTCTGGTGCGTCTGCCAATTCCGCCACTCTCGCATTCCTTGTAATATGTTAACTAAGAACGACTTGCATGCCATAACCCTAACCCGCTCTCACAACGACTATCGGGTTGGCGACAGTGCTGGGCACTTCGGCCCACTGAGTTCGCTGAACTCCCTCCGGCACGAAGGCGGTCAACAGCGCGTTGATCGTGACCCGGAGTGAGATGGCAGTAGCGCCATGTCATTGCGCCCGATGCCCAAGACGCTCCCCTACCGTTCACAGATACAACCCGGCCCTCACAAGTCTAGACGCGAATGTGTGGCGATTGCAATGCCGAGAATAGTTTGGGACGCCTGAGTCCTTTCAAGGTGGGTTCTAACCAGTCGATTGCCTCCGCAACTTCTCGCCATACCCTGCAAACGAGGCGGTGCCGGTTTGTGGTGAACCGGAGTTTCCCAGTTGTGCCGCTCATCACATCATGATTTACTAATTCGGCTTGTTCTGAGGAGGGAGTTTTGATTCGCAAACTGATGTTGATTTTCGCTGCTGCGGTTTTGACTATGCCATGCTTCGCGCAAGGGCCGGCTGCAGACAAGAGTTGGATCGCGGCCAGCAACGGTTACGCCAACATGCTGATCGAGGTCGTCTTTAAATACCATCCCGAGGCGGGAACGCAGCAGGGTCTGAGCCAGTACGACAACAAGGTCGCACAACCAACGCTGGCCAATGAAGACCAGGAGCGGAAGGAAACCGAGGCTGTACTGGCCAAGCTGAAGAGCGCGGCCGCGGAGAAGCAGCAGCCGAACGTCGCCGAAGACCTGCAGATCATGATGCGCAGGGTCAACCTCAACTTCAGGCGCCAGGATTTCCAGCGCGCAAACGAAGTCCCATTCTACAACGCGAGCCAGATCGTCTTCAGCGGGTTGCAGGTTTTGCTGGATGAGCAGACGCCTTCCGAGCGGCGTTCTGCGGCAGTGGCCCGCATCCGCGAGTACGCTGGACTGGAGCCTGGCTACACCGCGCTCACCGAGATACTGAAGCAGCGTGTCACCGAGCAGATGGCCAAACCAGGCGTGATCTATCCTGCGCGGGTTGAGATTGAGACCGAAATGGCGCGCAATTCCCACTACGTTGAAGGAATTGCAGCGCTCATGCAGAAATACAAACTGACCGGATGGGAAGATCCGTTTGCCAAGCTGAAAACACAACTCGCCAGCTATGACGCGTGGGTGCGAGCGACGGTGCTGCCCAAAGCGCGAAACGATTTTCGTCTTCCGCCTCAGCACTACGCGCTCGACATGGAAAACTATGGCATCGACATTCCGCCCGAGCAGCTCGCCGCCATGGCACACCAGGCCTTCATCGAGATCCAGGGTGAGATGAAGTCCATTGCGGCGCGTATCGCGAAACGGCGCAATCTGCCCTCGCTCGATTATCGCGTGGTGATACGCGACTTGAAGAAGGAGCAATTGGTCGGCGATGCCATCCTGCCGTTCTATCAGGAACGTCTGAAGCAGATCGAGAAGATCATCGCGGAGCAGCAGATTGTCTCGCTGCCCGATCGCCCGGCGCGCATCCGCATCGCCACCGCGGCGGAGACGGCGCAGCAGCCCGCGCCGCACATGGTGCCTCCACCGTTCATCCACAACACCGGGCAGAAGGGCGAGTTCGTTTTGCCGTTGAACATTCCGGCGGCTGCGGGCCAGACCGCGGCTGAGAAGTACGACGATTTTACTTACGATGCCGCAGCCTGGACGCTGACAGCGCACGAGGCGCGGCCGGGACATGAATTGCAATTCGATTCCATGCTGGAGCATGGAGTTTCATTGGCGCGCGTTCGCTATGCCTTCAACAGCACCAACGTCGAAGGCTGGGGACTTTATTCGGAATATCTCATCAAGCCGTATATGCCGCTGGAAGGTCAGTTGGTTTCACTGGATCTGAGATTACAGCGTGCTGCGCGCGCGTTTCTCGATCCTGAGCTGCAGTCCGGCAAGATCACGCCCACCGACGCCTTTCGCGTGCTGGAGGACGACGTGGTGCTGTCGCACGCGTTCGCCGAGGAGGAGGTCGAGCGCTTTACCTATCGCGCACCGGGTCAGGCGAACAGCTATTTCTATGGCTACACCAAGTTGATCGCGTTGCGCGAGGAGACAGAGAAGGCGCTGGGAGCCAGGTTCAACCAGAAGAAGTTTCACGACTTCATTTTGGCGCAGGGCCTGCTTCCCCCGGACATGATGCGCAAAGCGGCGATGGAGGTGTTTGTTCCCGAGCAGCAAAAACAGACCGCCGCGGGAGGTGAGCACAGCGCTGCCCGCGGAGTTCAAACGCGGATGTAAGAAAACGGCAATCTCTAGGCCCAGCGGCGTTCGGCGGTGCTTCTGCCAACGGCGCCTACGAACCTGAAATCAGCCGGATTGCAGAAGGGTTACGGACACCTCTTCCACAAACCAGTATGGAAGGGTTGCCGATCGACCGGGCGCTATGGTGCCGTGGCGCGAATTGCGATGCTGCAGGTTGCAGCAAGCATATGCACTGTTTTGCTGGTGGGAATTAGGGATGTAACCATTACGGGTTGAACCCCGGAAGCTCCACCCGCCTCGCGATATGATCCTTAATCCAGTGTGCGTCCCACCATTCCTTCGGATCGATCTGGACGCCGTCGAGCTGCATGGCAAAGTGGATGTGGTCGCCTCCGGCCATGCCGGTCTGGCCGCTCACGCCCATCACTTGGCCTTGCTTCACCGTGTCGCCCTCATGGACATCAATCCTGCTGAGGTGGCCATAGATGGTTTGTAATCCATAGCCGTGGTCGAGGACGATGCAGTTGCCGTAGATTCCCAGAGGAGCTGCATAAACGACCTTGCCGTCATTCGATGCTTCGACACCGACGTGCTGGGTAACCGCCAGGTCGTATCCCAAGTGGACCTGCTGATCGATCTTCTGGCCGTGATAGATGTAATTCCGCACGTCGGCAAAGTTCGACTCAGCCTGGGAGTGAGGCTGACGGATGAAAGGCCGGGACCATAGAAACCTATCGGCAGTCTTGAACTGCAGATCGGAAAGCGTTTTGTTGTTGGCGCGGCGCATCTCGCTGTTGACCTTCACGAAGCGCGTGACCGGATCGCCCGTTCCGTTCGGGTCAAGCTCGTGAATCACCTTCTGCAGGAAGGCGTCGCTCACTTGCAGATCATGAACCTTATATTTCGGCTGCTCCTTCTTCGGAAACACGACCACGAGAGGGCTGGTCACGTCGTTTTCGGCACCGTTCGCAGCATAGACCAGTGGTACGGTATCGGTCGGCATGTTCCAGGCGAACGCATACATGGAAAACAGGCCCGGCTTGCCGCCAGGCATGGGCCAGGCGCGAAATTTCTCATCGCCGACGCGCACTCCCGCTTCTGTCCAGCTCCCCGAGACGTTGAACGTGGCCAGGTCTGCCATACCCAGATACAGGTAGTGCTGCTCCGAATCAACGCTGACAGTCGGCGGTTGCGTGACGACGGTCAGGTCGCGTTCGGCGCGGCCTGTCTTTCTAAGCAGGTCGTTTGAAGTCGCTTCGACGATCAACTTCGCACTGCCCGCCTGCAACTGGGGAGTGGTCTTGACGCCAGCCGTGAAGTTCCAGGTACTGTCGGGCGACTTCGACGGCTGCGCCATCGCAAAGACTTGGTACCGGGCACCATTCTGCTCGACGAATGCTTGCAGCCTGCGAATGCCACGCGGATCGGCTACGTGAACAGTGATGGGAGTGGCTTGGCCCAGGGAAACGACTGCAGGCGGGAGCTCGACAACGGGTGTCGCTGATCTTGCTAGCAAGAACACGAGCAACAACACAACAAGAGCGATGACGACAACAATGAGTTTTCTCACACACCAGTGTAGCTCCCGACAAGCGAATTAGCCGGTCGCCAGGGGATGCCCAATCGGATTCCTGCAGCCCTCCTTCGAGCGCCATCGTTCAGGTCAAAATCATCTACAGTTCGAATGGCGAACAGAAAGCGAAAAAATCCAAATTCCGGTGCCGTGTTTATGCCGATCGGAGTACTAAGAGCACCTGGGCCAAAACCAGATGGGTCGGCTTTGACGCTATCGCCGATGCCGTAAGTGGTTGGAAGTAATTGGTCGGGGAGAGAGGATTTGAACTTCCGACCCCCTGGTTCCGAACCAGAAACCAGTTTTCTATCTTGTTGTCCCGCTTAGGTTGGCTCTGCGTACTTTTTGCCTGTTGTTCGCTGGTTTTCGGCAGCCAATGGACCCAAATCGGACCCAAGTTTCTGGCACACTGTTCGTCGTTGCGAATGTGCACGACCGACATCTAACGTGTCAATTTTGAGGTCAACAACTTTACACCCTTTCCTCATCTAGCTTTTCCGCATTCGAGATACCGCAAGAGAGGCCTAGAAATGCCGAGTTTTGATGGCGAATTGATGGCAGCTTTTGTTTTGTGCCGAGGTCCAGGCTCCAAATCATCCCGGTACATATTTGGCCCACACACTCACAATCAGTTAGTGCGCTAATTTGACTCGACTCCTTATAGCGTTTGGAGAGATAATTACGTTATGCGGAAAGAGATTCAGTGCGGCAATTGTAAGGCGCTATTGGCAATCGACGGACCAGTGCAAGGGACTAGAGTAAGCGCGCAGAGCGTGACATGCCCGGATTGCGTAACGCCAAACGAAGTGATGTGGCCGATTCAGAGCGGGGCATACACCGTAACGCTGATTCAGAAGGGAAGCATGGCAAGCGGGTCTGAGTCGGAAGATATATTGCTCTGACGGCGTGAAATAGAAAAGCCCCGGTGCCAGCCGTGGCCCCTATGCAGTTGTTAACTCTTTGAGCTTTCCTTTCAACTTTGCGACGGTTTCTTTGGCATCGCCTATCCGCTGTTGAACTTTGCCCGCTTTCTTTTCGGCTTTCCCTTCAGCTTTCAAGCTGGGGTCATTGGTAATGCTTCCGACGCCTTCCTTGATGGTTCCCTTCATTTCATGGAAACTGCCCTTGAGCTTGTCTTTGCTGGTTTTCATATTTCTCCGTGGCCTCGTAAAGCGCGGATTTCGGTTCTTCCGGGCGTCTTTCAAGGCCATCTCTTTTGTTATCCCGTGATTTTCTGAGGTCTGAGCAGAATTGACCATCTCAGAAAGAGGCCTTGCCTTCATCCCGAAATGGGTCGGGTGGGCGTGGGGAAAACCATGGTGTCGCCGGGACGGTGAAGAACAATGAGGACAGGAGAGAAGATTTGGTTGCCCCGAAACCGAAAGGCCCCACCCAGACTAAAGCAAGGTGGGGCCACCGGCCCGATTACCCCCAATTATGGCTGCGGGGGCGTGGTTGTGGTCGTGGTCGTCGTGTTCTTCTGCACGTGCGTGGGCGCGGGCGTGGTTGTGGTGGTCGTTGTGTCGGTCTGCTTCATCTGCTCGGTCGGCGGCGTGGTTGTGGTGGTTGTCGTGTCGGTCTGCTTCACTTTGTGATGCTTGTTGTACTTCGTAGTGGTATCAGTCGTCTGAGTGGTCGCCTGCGGCGTAGCTGCCGGATCGTGGCTAGTCGTGGTGGTGGTGCTCTGCGCCTGAGCAGCAGGTGGATTCTGTGTCGTCGTCGAGGTGGTGGATTGTGTGGTGCTCTGTGCCATTACTGGCAGAGACAGGGCGAGCACAACGAGCGAGCCCAGAACAAAAGCAAATAGCCTCTTGGATATCATTCAATTCTCCTTTATTACGTCGGTCAGATACCATGGTACAGTCCCGTTACCAAGGAATCTGAGCACAATTGCTCGGTGCCCTGGGGAAGATCCGGCGGAACGATTTGCTCATCCCTCATATGCGGCGAGTCTCGGGCTTGGCCGCTCAGGAACATCAGGACGCAGCCCCCTCAACTATGGCTACTGGGGCGTGACTGTGGTCGTCGATGTGGTGTCCTTCTGCACCTTTGGCGGCGGCGCGGTTGTGGTCGTCGTCGTGTCGGTCTGCTTTACCTTCGGCTGGGGCGTGGTTGTGGTGGTCGTCGTATCCGTCTGCTGCACTTGCGGCTCGGGCGGCGTAACAACCGTATCAGTGGTCTGAGTGGTCATGGCCGGCGACGGCGCTGCTGGATCAAGCGTGGTCGTGGTGGTGCTCTGCGTCTGAGCGGCGGGTGGATTCTGTGTTGTCGTCGAGGTGGTGGATTGTGTGGTGCTCTGCGCCATTACTGGCAGGGACAGGGCAAGCACAACCAGCGACCCCAGGACGAAAGCAAATAGCTTCTTGGATGTCATTCGATTCTCCTTGATTACATCGGTCAGACATCATCGTACGGCTGCGTGATCAAGGAGTCTGAGCACAATTGCTCGCTGCCCTCGGAGATACCGGAGATCAGGAGATGTGCCGTCCCTCCAAACCACAACAAGCGCAAAAGTGGCTCTTGTCGGGGACCGGCTCTTGCCCAGTGCCCCAGACCAGATGCCCAGATCCTGCGGGCTGATGCGTCCTTCCGTGGAGACAGCCGCGCGGGTCGTGCTGGACATGCACTCGACCGAGATTCCGGTCTATGGCCAGCAGGAGCAGAGTGCCTACAACGGGCACTTCGAGTCCACGTGCTATCACCCACTCCTGCTGTTCAACGGCAAGGGTGATTGTGTGGCGGCGAAGCTGCGGCCGGGCAACGTACATAGTGCCGAGGACTGGGAGGAAGTACTTTTGCCGGAGATCGAGCGCCAACAGCAACGAGGCAAGGAGGTGGTGTTTCGCGCCGACGCCGCCTTTGCAAAACCGGAGATCTACGAGGCAAAGCTTTAACCGAAGACGTCTTTACGGATGGGGAAAAGATCAACCATTGAAGCCTTCCTTTACGCCTTGTCAACACACGTGGTGTGCGTGGTTGGCGAACAAGTGCCTTCCCTTCCTCGCCTCAGAGACAGGAGTTCGTCTGTGCCAATGTTCTGCTCGACAGCATGGAGACCAGATACTTTGTGCAAGCGACGCTATTCTGAAAGCGCTCGTCATTGTCCAGGGTCGAGGAGGAGATGTAGTACTCGGTCAGCGCAAGGTCACGGTTCTGGTCAATAAGCCAATCGCTCCAGGTCCGCAGCCGAGTGCTTTGCTTTTCGAGTTCCTGCAATGCCTGTTGATCGGCGTCGTTCGCGACGGAAAGAGCTGCCAGTTTTAGCGCATCGTCAACCTCGGCAAGATCGTTTTGAATCCAGAACTCGCCAAGCGGGAAACCTCTCCTTATGGAGTTTTCGATCTTTCGCTCAGTCAGCTCCATCTTGAAGGCGGCGTTCAGGCCGGCTGCCGCAAATGCTGATGACACTTTGACGGGCTCCGGTCCTTCCGGCCCGGGTTTTGACCACACATTGACCACAATTGTGTGTTCGCCGTTGTCGCTGCTGCCTTGCTGCTCAGTCACAACAGTGTTCGTAGATTGTGCGTTCACGTCTTGCGCTCCCGTCGAAATCACGAGCGCCCCTGCGGTTAAGAATGCCAGCATCCAATGCCGTTTCACATCGGCCTCCTCTACACCCCAAATATCCATTTAGGTTTTAACGGGAAAATGTAGGTTGCGGAAGTTGCGTCGGCTGCATCCCTGTCAGCCGGTTCTCTAAACGCCTTGTACCACTCAAGCGCTGTACAGTAGGCGCCAATAGCAGATTGAAGCGGCACGTTCAGCAAGAACACGCAGTCTTCGAATGAAGCGCCGTGGCAGCCGTGAAGAACCAGAACAGTCCGAGCTAGAACGTCGAGCTGCTGCACGACTTTACCTGCATCCAGCTCCTGGAGCCTTCGAATCTCGGCCCATGAAAGAGGCTCGTGGCCTTTGTGCGAGCAAGTCCAGTCAGCATATCGTTTAGCAGTTTCTTGGATCAATGAATGGACTGCGTTCAGTGCAGTGCGGCAAGTAGCCAAATGTGCCCACAGCACCAGCCAGTCACGAAATTCGCGGCTCTTGGTTTCGGCAAGACCTGTTGCGTTGATAATCGATCGCTCCGCCATTTCGGCAGTTCCCGTGATCATCAGAGCAGTCCAGTGCAGGCTCCCGCTCTGGTTAGCAAAAGGATCCTGGATCTCGGCCGGGCTGAGTACTTGTGTGATTCGTTTCTTTTGCTTCTTTGTCAGGTGCAGCCAATACATGCATCACCTTCGCACCTTCAATCTCCCGACCTTCAGAGCTTGAAAGAGTCGGGGCGACGGACGTAACAAGTAATGCAGCGCGGGTGCCAATCAGCGTCGACCGCAAGTTGTTGAAATCAGGCCGCCTTTGCCAGTGAGACTGAGTCTGCCCTGCCCGAATGAAGGCGGCTGACGAAACTCCAGCAATCAGTGTGGACAGACGAGCGAGCGTCGAAGCGCGACTGGCAAAGAAAGTGGGGCAACCGCCGAAAAGGGTATTTCCTCCAGTTAGTTATATAGCTGACCCTTGCGCCGACTTCAGCACGAACCTGACGCCGCGTTGCCCATTCAGTTTTACGTTCGTCTCCAATTTCGGAGGCGCGCCGCTCAGGGATGCGGCATAGGCGGCGGCCCGCCGGAGGCGGGCCCGGTCCTCGAGGAACGCGTCACCCAGGCGCTCGGTCCATTCGAGCTTCTCGCTCATCGTCGCGATCACCTTGGGATACGCGGCCAGCGCCTGCACGCTCGGATCCCAGTTTTTTTGGGCAAGCTCGTCGTCGAGCGCCTTGCCGCTGAGTCCTGGGTTCTGCTTGAGGAAGCGGTCCGCCTCGACGACCTCGAGTGGGTACGTGGAAGCCATCAGCACCTGGCTGAGTAGGGCGTCGGGATAGAGAGCGATCGGGGTGAGCAGCGCGTCGAGCTCCTCCTGCGAGAACGACTGCGTCGTCGAAGTCGTGCTCGTCGCTTTCTGTACATGCGGCGACTGCTGGGCAGAGGTCGCCACCAGGCTGTACCGCGGGGCAGCAGGCGCCACCAAACTGTACCCCGAATTTGTGGTCCGGTCTGGATAGGTCCCTGCATCCTGCAATCCTGCAGGTGCTTGTAGTTGCATAGCAGGGCTTGTTGCGCCGCCCGAGTTTTGCCGCGCGAGATTTGCGATTGGGCCTTCCGCGGTTTGCACGCCGCCATTCTCCTGAGCATTGGCGGAAATCGCCAGCGCACACGTTAGTCGGAATCCGATGATCCAGCGCGATTTCACTTTAAGTCTCCTCTTACTTGCCGGCCTGAGGCGGATAGTTCTTGAAAAGCTTGGCCATGCATTTTTGCAGAATTCTGTAGTTCTTATCAGGGTCTTTCTTAAGGTCAATGGTTTTGGTGCCGTCTCCGCGCCAGACCAGCTGCTTTCTTGCCGGATCATACAGGTCTACGAGCAGCGTTCCGACAGGAATAGTGGATGTTTGGCCGGTTACTGTACCGCTATTGAGTCCGCCCAAACCGCCGCCCCATCCCCAGGGGCCGCCGCCGGTACCAAAAGCCGACAAGTTGATGCCTTTTTCCCCTCTGACAATGGCGTGATAGCCAACCTGGAGATCCGCGCCATTGTCGACCCTGGTCAGGCCTTTTTGCGCGAGTTGTTCGTCCACTGCCCGCTTAATGGACTGGTCGATCAACTGATCCGGCACCGCCCCGCCCGGGCCCGGGAGGTCGACCCATTGGTAAGTTTTGTAGGC
>Ga0074045_10004142_pt1 | contig 12905 bp, 16 predicted proteins | sample BogForMeECP23OM2_FD_94442 | JGI IMG/M metagenome (GOLD analysis project Ga0074045, IMG submission 94442) | Bog forest soil microbial communities from Calvert Island, British Columbia, Canada - Bog Forest MetaG ECP23OM2 | ecosystem: Environmental > Terrestrial > Soil > Wetlands ... | reverse complement strand
TCCGACCTCAAAACTGAAGCGCAGAAAATGCTCAATTCATACCTGGCCGCTTCCGCCTTGTATGGAGAGTGGAGATGGGAGCCGGCAATTGGTCTGCGCAGGACCAAACGCTTCGGCTCTCCTGGGTAAAACTCCTTGACTACTTCTTTACCCCCAAAACCGCGTCCTTTGCGGCCTTGGCAACACGAAATTTGACGACGGTCTTGGCTGGAATCTTGATCTTTTGTTGCGTCTTTGGATTAAAGCCCGAGCGTGCCTTCCTCTTCTGCTTCACCAGCTTGCCAAAACCGGGCAAGACAAATTCGCCGTTCTTTTTAATCTCTTTGTAGGCGAGCGCGCTGAGCGTATCCAGGAATACTCCAGCGGTTCTTTTGTCGGTCTGGGTGGCTTCGGCAAGTGCGCTTTGCAGTTCTGTTTTGGTCATCTATAGCCGTGGTTTATGGCAGCGGCATCGAATGATTTCAAGGCAATCGCAGCTCAAAAACGCTTACTTCCGGACTCTAAATATAGAAGCCTTCCGCTAGAAAATGCGCTTTTTGATTTCCCAAGACTTGAGTTTAGGGAACCGGAGACCCGGGGCACCCGATTTTTGGCAACCCGGAAAAACGTTGCCTTTCTCGTCGTCGGACGTGCAAACATCTAACCTCATGCTTTGCAAAATCATTTCTCGAGCTCGATGTCGATTGCAGGTAAATCGTAGACCGGAAATGAGCTCCTCTCCCTGGGAGTCTACGATTTAATTGCAAAGCAGATTGCAGTTAAATCGTAGACTTTTGCACGTGAATCGTAGACCATTTGACCCCCCTCAATTGGTCGCACGTTTAAATGCAAAATCGTCGTTCTTTGGAGAACGGATCCCAAGCCGAACTGGAAGAGTCTGTCGACGCGAAGTGGTCACTCGATCCTTTATTGACGCTGGTTAGGGTACCAACGCCCAGAGTCGATTGTGTTGCCAAGGAATCGGGTCGCAGCCGCAGCTTGGTCTTTGCAAACGATCTACGATTTAGCTGCAAAAAGGAGGGTTGGTCTACGATTTAATTGCAACAATCTGACGTCAAAATGTACCGGTCTACGATTTAACTGCAATCGACACCTAGTGTTAGGATCACGGCAATGGGGTTCGATTGGGTTTCAGGAAATGTGGATCGCTGGCGATCAGCGGGCACCAGGTGGCAGCATATAGAGCGTCAGGGCGAAAATCAGATAAACCATTAGCACGAGCACGCCGACGAACCACGCCGAGCGGCCGCTGTTGGTCACGAGCGAGGCGGTGAGGGAGGCGATGAGCATCATCACCACAGCGCCCGGCCAGAAGCGCAGATCCATCGGCGCCGGGCCGATGACGTAACTGAGGAGCACGAGCACCGGCGCCACGAAGAGCGCGATCTGGGAGGCGCTTCCGAGCGCGATGCCCACGCTCAGGTCCAACCGGTTCTTGCGGGCGCCGGAAAACGCCGAGGCCATCTCCGCCGCCGCACCCACGAGCGCCACGACGATGAACCCCACGAACGCGGGCGTCATCCCAAACGCCACCGCGGCCTCCTGCACCGATTCGACGAAGATCTCGCTCACCAGCGCTACCAGCACCGTGACGCCCGCGAGCGTGGCGAGCGCCAGCCCGATCGGCCACGGCTCTTCGCCTTCCTCCCCGTGTGTCACGCTGCCGAAAAACTCGCGGTGCGTCTTGAGCGAAAAGAGCATGCCGAGTCCGTAAGCGGCGATGAGCAGCACCGCGAGTCCCACGCTCAATTTGTTTGTGAACGCCGCGCCGGTCGTGGAATCGGCTTCGGCGACCGCCGACGGGACCAGGAGCGCGATCGTGGCCAGAAAGAGCAGCCCGGCCTGGAGTCGGGCGCTGACCCGGTTGTATTCCTGCGTGTGGTGTTTGATGCCGCCGAGGAGAAACGACGCCCCCAGCATGAACAACGTGTTGGTGACGATCGCGCCGGCGATGGACGCCTTCACCAGCATCGTTTGGCCGGCGCGCAACGCCGCGAGCGCGATCACCAATTCGGTTAGGTTCCCCAGCGTGGCGTTGAGCAGGCCGCCGACCGCATCGCCCGTCTTGGCCGCCACAGACTCGGTCGCATGACTCAGCAGCACGGCCAGTGGCACGATCGCGAGGACCGACAGCAGAAAGAGCAGCGTGTGTGCTTCGGGCCGGACGTTCCCGGCGATGAACACGACGGGCACAAAGGACAGCAGCCAGAGCAGCGGATTGTGACGGATTTCTTTCAGCAGAGCTATCATCGGTTCAGGTAGTCGGGGCGCTTCCCCGGTTTAGGCCAAAGACTTTTGCGAAGACGGCGAAGAACAATCCCGTGGACAAACCGCACATCAGGATGCCCGTGAGCGCTTCGACGCCGCCGACCAAACGCCACTCCTTCGGCAACACGAGGTCACCATAGCCCGTAGTGGTGTAGGTTACCGCGCTGAAATAGAATGCCGACGGCAGGTCGGGCATCCCATGCTTCCATGCATAAAAGAACGCCCAGACGGCGATCTGGAGGAGATGCATTAGGATCGTCCAGCCCGCGATGCAAATCAGCATCCACGCCGCCGGCCAGAAGCGTCCTTCAATCGTTGCCGGCCGCCGCTTCATCCAGCGAAAGGCCGCGGTCAAACCGATCGCGTGGATCGTCACGCAAAGCGCCATCAGGCACCAGGCGATGAAAAGTTTCGAGAGCATCGACGATCCCGTGAAATCGTCTGGCTGCTACCCGGCAAGGCACGCGGGTTGTAACTTCCACACGCGCTCGCAGTAATCGCGGATCGAGCGGGCGGAGGAGAATTTGCCCATGCGCGCGGTGTTGAGGATCGACTGGCGGGTCCAAGCGTGCGGGTCGCGCCACAGCGCGTTCACTCGGTCCTGCGCGTCGATGTAGGTCTGATAGTCGGCGAGCAGCAGGAAGGGGTGATCTAGGAGGTTCTCGACGATCGGACGGAAGAGCGCGGCGTTCTGGTCGTAGTGATCGCGCGGGCGGTAGCCGCGCGACTTCAGGTCGGCGACCTCGGCGGCGGTGAGATCGAATGAGGCGGAATTCGTGGCGTTCATCGTCGTGGCGACAGCAGCAACTGTGCGAACATTTACTATAGCATATTGTACTCAATGTTAACTCGGGAGTTAGCCGCAGCCAGCGCTTTTTCAGCCCATGTCATTATCGGACCAGTTTACTCATTCGGATCGCCAACTGGCTGATTGTGAAAGTACGTACCGTTGGGTATCACATGGCGGTGAGCCAATGGGGATACCCTCGATAGATCAGCATCATCGATTTGTTCACCCGCTGCCCAACGATGTTGCCGATCTTGATCGTGTTCCACACCAGGACTGCGTTCGACAGCAGACTCAGGCAGCTCGCCTTATTCATAATCTCCTCATAATCACCGGTCCGAAATTCGCCCCGATTAGCAAAGAATAACCAGCGGGCCAATTCATGCCTCGCTTCGCCTCGATTGAGTTGCAACTGTACGCGGCGCCGAATTTTGTCGTCGTGGAATGTAGCGCAGTATGAAAATCGTTTTGACGATCCGGCCGAGCGTCGTCAGTGCTTTAGCGACTCGATCCGATGGCGAGGCGCTGCTCAAGCGCTGGAGCACTATGTGGGCGGGCACCACGCGATTACGGAGACTCGCCGCCACTCTCACTAACTGGTCCCATTGCTCGGGGATCAAATCCAGATCGACTCCGGAGTGAAATAGCGGCTGGAGCCGTCCCAACGGCAGCGTGCGATCAACTTTGTAGAGCTGTTGGTCCGCCAGATCGCGCAGCCGCGGCATAAACGAATAGCCCAACAGAAAGCACAGACCGAACAATTGCTCGGTGAATCCATGCGTGTCGGTGTAGTGTTCCCGTGGACGCAGGACCGTATCGTTCTCCAGCAATCCGTCGAGCACATACAGCGCCTCGCGCGGCGAGCACGAAATTACCCGAGTGCCGAAAACACTGTAATATCGTGATCGCCCGCTCATAGTAGCCAAAATATCGCGGATAAAAGGAGGCCAACAGTGAACTGGCCTGAATTCCAAACAGGTGTCATGGCACATCTATCTGGAGCGGCCGACGAAAAACGTCAGCCGTGTCTTTGGTCGGGCATGAAGTGAAAAACAACCAACTTCCGTGCACAGCCACGATCATATGTTTCCGCTGTAGTGCACCCCTGAGAATGGTTCTATCGGAAGTGTTGCAACTTACTACTCAAAAACTATCTAAAATGGTGTTATGGATGTACAGCCTGTGCTACACTCTGACGTTTAATGAACCTGCTGCAATCGATCGCGCTAGAACGGCTTGGCGACCCAGCAACCACGCGCTCTGTGCGAGGAAAGCTTGGCCGTGGTTGGAACTCATCGAGTCTTAGATCGCCTTCAACATGAACGTCATCTTAGCTGGAACCATCTTCGCTGTCGCGCTGTCCGCTGGCATCCTCGTGCTGCTAGAGATCGGGCGGCGCATCGGCGTCCGTCAGCTTGCGGAGGAAGGAGAGAGCGCATCAAAAGGCCTCGGTGCGATCGAGGGTGCGATCTTTGGATTGTTGGGTTTGATCCTCGCATTTTCGCTTTCGGGGGCACTTACACGGTTTGATGCGCGCCGGCATCTCGTTGTCGAGGAAGCCAATGACATCGGCACGGCCTGGCTACGGATCGCTCTACTCCCGGCGGACGCGCAGCCACATATGCGCGATCTCTTCCGTCGTTACCTGGACTCGCGGATTGAGGTCTATCGAAAGGTGCCGCAGATGGCAGCGGTGAAAGCGGAGTTGGCGAGAGCGGCGAATTTGCAGAGCGAAATATGGGCACTCGCTGTCACCTCCTCGCGGGAAGGAGGAACGGTCCAAGCGCCGATGCTGCTCCTGCCCGCGCTGAACGCAATGTTCGGCGCGCTGACTCTTGCGTGTTCGTTATTCGCGCGTTACGACATGGGAATCCGGCGTTGGACATCCTGCATTTTGCTGGCCGTGCTCATCGCACGGATCCGTTCACACGAGGAACGTGACGTGTTAGTGACCCAGCAAGCCGATTCAACTTGAGTTAGGAGTCGCTTTCAAAAAGAATCGATCAATGAACCGAAAAGAAGCCATTATCGCTGGGGTGGCCGGCATTACGGCGGCAGTCACCGTCGCGCCCACGGCGGATGCACAAGCGTCCGAAGGGGCTAATCCGGATTTAGATCAGATTCGCGCGCTGTTGCGGGCGCACGATGAAGCCTTTACTAACCACGACCTAAATGGGATCATGGCATGCCTGACAGAAAAGGCCGCGATCATGGGCTCCGGTCCCGGGGAAATCTGGTCGGGGCCGGACGAGATCAAGGTGGCCTATGAGCACTTCTTCGAGGGTTTCGACAAGGGAGAACAGAAATTCGAATACAAGTTCAGGATCGGTGGAGTGACCTCAGAGATGGGCTGGTTGATGACGGCCGGAAACGTGAATGGAAAAAAGGATGGGAAAGAGTTCGCGTTTCCTCTCAATCTCTCCCTGACCGTCGCGAAAAAGGACGGTAAGTGGCTGATCGCCGCCATGCATTTTTCAACGCTGACGGGCGACTCGGCGACTGGAACGAAAGACACGCAATAGCCGGCCATCGACTCTATCTTTTATGAATGACGAAACGTCTAATGAAATGACAGGCATCGAGGAAAGAAGAGAGCTACTAGACCGGCGCCTTTTTCTTCAGAGCATGGGGAAGTGGTCCGGTGCGGCAATTGCAGCGGCGGTCTTTGGGGGCGGCTGGCTTGCATCTCCGCCCGAGGCCAACGCCGGCGGTTGGGTCAACCGCCGGGGCGGTGGCGGCGGGGGATGGATAAACGGTCGTGGCGGTGGCGGCGGCGGTGGGTGGATAAACGGTGGCGGTGGTGGTGGGGGCTGGGTCAACCGCCGTGGCTATGGCGGCGGAGGTGCATGGGTCAATCGCTAGTAGGCGACTTACCGGACACTTTTGCGTGGCGCTGGAAATCAATTGGTTTGTCGGGTTCCTGCCATGAACAGCCGAGTCTTCAGCGTCATCCTCCTTCCGAAATCCTGCGCCGCCAGGTAACCGCCCGGAAGCATTCAAAGGCAAGTGTCGTGGAAAAAAAGACCCGTCAAGGCACAGACCGACGCGAGCAAAAAACCCAGATTCGCGAATGGCGCAGGACGTAGCATCGCTGTTAATAATCATTGAATCCGACTCCAAAGGTCACGTCGAGGCCTATGCATCACTAGTGATCTCGTTCGAGAAACAGTTTATCTTTTTCTTTGGTTTCATGCGAACCGAGAATGCTAATCATATCTTTAGTGGCTTCCGCTGCCCCAATGAAAACGGGAAAGTCTTTCACTATCATTCTCTAAGCAACGCGGTCTGGAACGAACAACAAGCGACCCCAGTCATAACGGGCAATATTCCTGGAAAGGGCCCTCAGAAGGTCGACATTGGTTTGAGGCCGATTTCCGGTCGCATCGTTGAAACACTGCTAGATGCCGAGCTCGTGGATCATATTTCCCGAAATCTTTATGAACGTGACTATGCAACTGCGCAGTGGCTCGTTGAGCAAAACATCCATACTATGGGGAAATCACGAACGAAAATGGCAAAATTCTAATTCCTTCGCTATTTCCAACTCTTCCACCGCGATGGGGGGAAACGACTGAAAGGGAACTCCTGTCCACGGCATCTGCGGGCGTGCTCCTACTGGAGGATGAACCCGGTCAAAGTGCTATCGGGCCAGATGCCCGAGAAACCGCCGTTCCTGTCTGCCCATGCCTTTGAGGAAAGCCGGGTTCCCCGACCGCTTCCAGAGCTTCGAGCTTGGCGAGATTCCAGACGGGTGGCAGATTAGGACAATTGGAGACATCGCGGAACGCGTTGCCATGGGGGGTTGAGCGATTTCCAATCATCCGAATTGCCAAACTCACACCGCAGCCTGCGCGCCCCGAGATTAACCGCCAAAATTTTCCACGAAAGTGCTCCCCCATTGTCAGTCGGAAAAGGGGTTATGACGGGCTAAAATTAGGGGAGGCTAAATCTGTTTCGTGGATGTGGCTTTTTTGGGGATGTACCGGTCAGGGGCTGTTCGGCTACACTTGATAGCCCGCACATGAACGCTTTGGATTCACCGAATATAGCAACAAGTATAGGTACACTTGTTCAGAGGGCTCTCGATGTGCGCAAACAATGGTCGGAGCAGCATGTCCACGGAGCTGCCGGCGACCTAAAGCTCAAGGAGCAGTGGGAGGAAACCGAGTCGTTTTGGAAGCCGTGGTTTCGCGGCCACGCAGATGCCCGCTGGCAACTCAAGCCAAAACTCTACCGTGATGGAGAGCTCAATGTTGAAAAACTCTTCAGGTTTGAGGAGGAGCTCCGCGGGGAATTTAAAAGGCGCGGTTCACAGCTTGCAGAGGGACTCAGGCTTCCCGACCATGACGATGAGTGGGGATGGTACAGTCTCATGCAGCATTATGCGGCGCCAACCCGGCTTTTGGACTGGTCTGATGGAGTTCTCACCGCTCTTTATTTCGCGGTTCGTGAAACCCCAAAAGATGACCAGACTAATGCGTCCCATAAGACTCCGCCTGCTGCGTGTGTCTGGATGCTGGACCCTTACCGCCTCAATCTTCTGTCCTTCTATCCAGGTGATGATTCGTTTGGTGTCGCTCTTCCCGATTGGGAGGGGGCCGAGGATTATCTGCCGGAGATATTTTGCGGCGAAAAGCTCCTTCGCGAATACCCCCTGGCGATCGACCCGCCGCACGTTTTCCGGCGACTCTCTTCCCAGCGCAGTCACTTCACCGTCTTTGGAACGCATCCCGATGGGCTTGATGAGTTAGGCCAGAAGAACGACTACCTCCTCGAAAAAATCACCATTCCGGCTGACTCCGTTCCAACGATTAAGTCCGAATTGGACTTATCGGGCATTTCTGAAACCACTATTTTCCCGGATTTGGAGGCCTTGAGCCGTGAACTCGGCGCAGTTTGGAAGTCACGCTTCGGAGCGCCACCTGCTAGCCATTGATATTACTCGGCTGCCAGAAGCGGCAACGAGCTTGCAACAGAAGCTTTCCATTTGGGAAGGAATCTGTGGACTGCCCAAGCTTCGGCCAGCCGCGCAAATTCTATGTCGCTTCTCGGACCCTCGTTGTAAGTTAACCAACGGTAATGCCGATCGAGATCCGCTCCGTCGCTGAGGTAGAGCCCCTGGTTGCGCGCGTGCGGGCAGCGGCCGATGTGACAGCCCAACGTCTGAGGGACCTGACCGGCGACGCCAATGATGGATTGACCGTCCTGCGGCACCTCAAGTTCAGCGATTTCGGGCGACACCCTGTTGAAGACCGCGACATCAACTTGATCGAACAGGTCAACCAGACCTGGACCTACTTGGTCTCACTCCGAGCGCTACCGTTCCTCTTCGATCGGCATCCAGAAGCCGGAGGGTTCAGGCTATATGTAGGCACCGAGGGCGGTACTGACATCATGAGCTTGGTGCCGCACGCTGTTGCTGCCGAGGGCTTCGCGGTAGTGCATCCGCACAACAACCGGAAACTCGCGAAAGATCTGGAGAAACTCGCACGCGACTGCCCGGAGGCGCGAGCCCGATACGTTTTCTTTGCCGCGCCCAATTTCAGGCATGAGCGCCAAGTTCTCCTGGAAAAGCTGCCCGGAATTGAAGTGTGGGGAATCGATGTCTGACACGCTTATGTTGATACTTTCGGAATTATTTGGCCTAATTCTTTCGGCGATATGGCATAATGGCGAGCTCTCTAGAAGAGCGTCATGGACGACCAGATTCTTTAGAATTCTCCAGAGCATACAGCGCGCCATAAGCTACCGTCGACGAAGCGCCCGCCCTAAATCGACCGCTCGTATGAACCCGCCATCCGTGTCCGCGTGAACCGCGCTCCCCTGGGGAACCAGCGCGCTCGCAAGGAGGTAGTCGCCAGGCCGGCATGTAAAGACGACAATCTGGAAGCTGTGGGCCTTCTCGGAACGAGCTGGTCATCCAGGACAATCACCGTGCGCAAATACTCCGCCAGCGATAGCCGGTACAACGTTGACAATTGCTCGCGGGTGCCGACCGATATCTGCGTCGCCGGCCTCAACGCGCCCGAGACCACGATGCCTTCTGTGGCCAGTTGCGCGGTGAGGTGGACGGTCTCGTAGCGTCGCTGAGTCAATTCCTGGAACCGCCCGGCGATTGCCGGTACAAGCGCCTGTCCGAGGTTGCTCGCCTGCGCCGCGTCGGCCTCCTTCATCTGGTCGAGCAGCAGTTTCCAGGCCTCATACTCCGCCTCGATTTCCCTTTCTTGACGCTCCGCCAGCTCGAACGCCTCGGTCGCGTCGCGCAGCCGCTCGCGCGCCACGGCGCCGCCAAGCTGTTCGAGAGCGCCATGCGCCCGCTGGATGTCGCGCTCGATGTGTTCAAGATCCAATTTGATGCCAGCCGCGGTAGTTCGGGCGGCGCTGACCTCGTCGTCAGTGACGATCCGATCAGGGATGGGCAAGGCCGCGTGACGTTCGGTCGCTTCATGGAGCCTGGTTTCGGCCGCCGCGACATTCTCGGCGTCGCGCTGTTTTCGCAACTCGATGAGTCGACCGTGCTCCGACGCATGGTTAGTTTTTGCCGTCGTTAACCGTCCTTGTGCAGTTTCGACTGCAATCGTTGCCTGCGCTACATTTGTGCGCGCGCCGCTCAGGGCCGCGTCGATGCGGTTTTTTCTCTCGTCGATCGTACGCTCCAGCGATGCGAACTCAGCGGTAACACTTTCCTTCAGGGCGATAGCAGCAGCGAGGGCGGCCTGTGCGACAACCAATGCCGCATCTACTCCCTGCGGGAAGGCCGTCGGCGCGGCATCGCGCGCCGCGCTGGCCGCGTCCAATGCCAATCTCGAGTGCCGGGTGCGCTCCGCGGCCAGTGTGCGGTCGTTCGCCGCCTGGTTGGCGATCCCACGCGCCGCCTCGGCCTGCTTTGACAACTGTTGTCGCCGCTTTCGCAACCCGGCGGTCACATCAGCGCCAAGCGCCTTGATATCACCGGCCAGTGTATCGAACCCCACATCTCCGAGTGAGGCTCGGCAGGGATCGGAACTGTAATCGCAGAGCGCTGTCCCGCCAACACCGCCCGTTCGCCGGAAGCCGCCTCCAGGCGGGTTCGGAGAGCAGCCTCGTTGAAAGTGCTTTTGAATTTGCGCTTCACCCGCCTTGTCCATCCGATTAATGGAATCACCAGCGATGATGATACGTCCACGGACTTCTATTTAACATGAAGCGAGTTGTCCCCCCTCTTCCCTCGGCCACCGCTACGCCCCACTTGCTTTTAAGCGAACGCTTGGCAATGCTCGAGAGTTGTACTTTGGAGGTCGAGCGCAATGCCACAGAGAGCAGGACACGGTTTTATAGCTTCCGCCCGTAGCGTCTTAAAGAGAGCCAAGGCACCGCTGCGTTGCCGAGAGATAATCGAGCGCGCAGCCTTGGAAGGCTTATTAACCAGTCGCGGAAAGACGCCAGAAAAAACCCTTCATGCGCTCCTGTCCCGGCATATCCAACGCAAAGGAGCGAACGCCGAGTTTCAGAGACTCCCCGATGGAAAATTCACCTTGGCAAGGCGATGAACGCTAGCTGTATCGGCCCGAGAAGATTAAACCCCGGGCGCACAAAAAAAGTGCGCTTTGTCTCTTTGTCTTGGTTTTGCGAAGGTATGCTGGTGCGATGCGTTTGCCAGAAAAGCTAACCAGGGCGTTGGATAAGGTTCTCAGCAGAGAGCTCCCGGGAGTGATTCTCAGGACAACATGGAAGCCTACCGCAACTATTCCCATTCTTTGGTTTGTCGCGACTGAAAAACGTTGTGTCTTAATTTCGACCTTGCGGGGCGGTCAAACTTACCGCGAAATCCGATACAGCGAAATCAACTCGCTGCGATCGGAAGCTGGCCGGATCATTTTGTTACCGGCAGATCCAGATGCTGAAGATTGGTCGGTCCCGATTGATGCAGGATATAAGGACCGAATTATTGAATTCGTGGGCTATGTGACAGCCAGACTAACGAACTAGCCCTCATTAACATGCTTTTCTAAGATCTCTTTGATGTACTCATTGATCGATTGTTGAGTCGCTGCTGCTTCCTCGTTTAGTGCGTTATAATCCTCAACCTCTTTCCCCCGCCACTCGATATCTACGCGACGGACGTCCTCCATAGCGACGTGCTCATAAGAGTCCGGAAATGCCCAGTAACAAGTGACGCAAATGTCCGGGTTGTGGAGCTGTAGCCAATTTTGGCAATGCTCGCATGCCCAGCTTTTTTGCCGATTCGCGGATGGTGACAGGAGCATGTAGTTGGCCGGGTCCTGATCACTATTGGCATCGTCCCCGCCTACCTGGAAAGGGATCCTGTGATCGATTTGGAGCTTCTTCTCGTCCATCGGCTCGCGGTGAATCATGCAGCCGGCTCCAAACTGTGCAACCAAGGCAGCGCGAATCGTCTTCTCAAATTGTGTGCGACCGGTCAGCTTCGAAAAGCGTGCCTTCTCCGGATCATCAAATTCATAAGCGGCCATACGTCGGCCATTAGCATCCTTCACCATCGTAGTCTTGAGCGGAAACCCCAGCTCTCGAACGTCGCGAGCCGCGCGAGGTGCGTGATCGTAGCCATACAGCTCTCGAAGCTGTTCGGTTGTCACAAAGTCATGGGCCAGAATGTGATCGATAACTGCCTTTGGTCTCCTTGCGGTTACAGTTTTGAGTTTCTCGTCGGACAGCGGCTTTGACGCAGCGGGCGAGGAGATAGAGGAACTGAGCCGGTTCACCTGAACGATTGAACTGATCGCGGATCATGGCGAAATGATCAAATCCCACCAGTTCCTGCTCTTTCCAAATGCGCTCGTAATCGCTAGCCAGGCCTTTTGGGTCGTTAATGATTCGTTCCCAAAGCCTGGCGAGGGGTGCATTCAAATCGTTGAGAACAAAGTGATGAGCCTTCCGAGCGGCTGCTGCGGCGATAGAAATGGCTGCCGACCCTGCGAAAGGTTCCCAGAGTGTTTCGGTATCTTTGGGGAAATAGCGGAGGATTAAGGAAGCCAAGCCTCGCTTGCTGCCTTGGTACGGGAAAGGTTGAGGAACCCTCATCCTTGGGATTTTATCGTGAAAGAGAAATTTTGTCATGAAATTGGAAAAATAAAAAGCCCCCCTGGTCGCAGAGGATTTGCACTCATAGCGGATTTGTCATCTGGTAGATGACAATACTCCTCTAGATGTTTGTCAGTCAAGAGATTACAATTCGGCGTGGCCCCTAGAACCGACAAGTTGCTCGCCGAGATCAAGAAGTGGTGTGATGCAAAATGGGGGCGGCAATCTGAACTTGCTAAACTTCTTGGCGTTAGCCGCCAAGCAGTCAGTGATTGGTTTAGGGGTAAAAAGACACCTACTCTGGAGCAAGGGCTAGCAATTCAGGAATTCTTGAATGACCAAGCAAGGTCCAAAAAGCCGCCTTAGTCATTACGACCCAAACCAATCCGATTTTTGCAGCGTATGTTCCATCAAAGCCTTTATGATCTTCGGTTCGTCATCGATGCAGTACAGACCACCCCAGATCCACTTACTAACCCATTGTGGATCCTCGCATGGAGGAATGTCTACAAAGTCTATGACTCTACCCGTTCTCAGTTTCCCCGTCACTCCTTGCGGTGGAGTCACTTTAACCTCTCTATTTTTCCTCACGGGCAACGGTGTTGGAAAGGCCATAATCAGAATCTCTTTCCGATCAGCATTGCGAGACTTGATCGTTAATGCAAGGCGCAGCTGTTAAAGGGTGAAATTCCAACAAAGGTACCAAAACTCTCACAGGATTTTTCGCAAGCTTCTATGCTCGAAGAACTTTCGGCAATTCTGCGGCTCCCGAAACTGGCGCATGTTTACTCGCGGCCGATTTTGGAGGCTT
>Ga0074045_10004141_pt1 | contig 12906 bp, 11 predicted proteins | sample BogForMeECP23OM2_FD_94442 | JGI IMG/M metagenome (GOLD analysis project Ga0074045, IMG submission 94442) | Bog forest soil microbial communities from Calvert Island, British Columbia, Canada - Bog Forest MetaG ECP23OM2 | ecosystem: Environmental > Terrestrial > Soil > Wetlands ... | reverse complement strand
CGGGCAATGTCCTCCTCGTGGGTGACCACGATGATCGTGTTGCCCTGCTCGTACAGCGTGTCGAACAGCTGCATGATCTCCTCCCCGGTCTTGGAGTCGAGGTTGCCGGTGGGCTCGTCGGCCAGGATGATAGACGGATCGTTGACCAGCGCCCGGGCGACCGCGACCCGCTGGCGCTGGCCGCCCGACAGTTCGTTGGGCTTGTGCAGCATGCGGTCGCCGAGACCGACGTTGTGCAGCGCGTGCCGGGCGCGCTCCCGCCGCTCGTGGGGCGGCATACCCGCATAGATCAGCGGAAGTTCGACGTTGTGCAGGGAGGTCGAGCGGGGCAGCAGGTTGAAGGTCTGGAAAACAAACCCGATCTCGCGGTTGCGGATGCTGGCCAGCTCGTCGTCCGACATGCTGGAAACGTCCTTGCCGTTGAACTGGTAGTGGCCGCCGGTGGGGGTGTCGAGGCAGCCGAGCATGTTCATCAGGGTCGACTTGCCGCTGCCGGACGGCCCCATGATCGCCAGATACTCGTTGCTGTGGACCTGGAGGGAGACGCCGCGGAGGGCATGCACGGTTTCCTCACCCATGTGATAGAGTTTCGTGACGCCCTGAATATCGATCACCAGCGCCCCCCGGGGGCGGAACGTGCGACTCGCCGTGGGAACAGGAGCGGGAGGAGGGATCATGGCAGCGGGCGTTCGGACAGGACGGTTATCCAGGCGGTGACCAGGCGGCAACAGGCCAACCGGCTCAGTTTTTCTCTTCCTTCTTCGGCTTTTCCACCAGGACCTTTGCCCCGTCCTTCAGCGTGCGGCTGATCGCCGCGTAACTGCCGGACACGACCTCTTCGCCGACTTTCAGGCCGCTCTTGACTTCGATGGAGGTGTTGTCGGCGATCCCGGTCTCGACCGGGCGCATCTTCACGACGTCGCCCTGCTTCACGAACACGACCCGCTGCAGCTTTTCCTTGGCGAGCTTGGCTTCCTGGCGCTCCTTGACGACTTCAAGATCGTTGCCCGAACGCTCCTTGGCCTCCTTCGCGCGCTGCTGCTGCAGTTCCTCCGAAGTCTTGCCGCCCTCGGCGCGGACCGTGACACTTTGCACGGGCACGGCGATCACATCCTTCACGGTTTCGGTCTCGATATCGACCGTGCCGCTCATTCCCGGTCGCAGCTGGGATTCTTTGTCCGTGATGCGGATCCGCACGAGGAAATTGGTGACCTCGTCCGAGGCCGAGGCGGCCAGCGCCGACTGGTTGCTGCCGGCGCTCGTGGCGCCGGTGCTCAGGGCGGAACTGCTGATCTCGCTCACCGTGCCTTCAAACTTCCGGCCGGGGAAGGCGTCGATGGCGATCGTGGCATGATCGCCCACCTTCACGTTGACGATGTCGTTTTCATTCACCTTCACCCGCGCCTCCATGTGGTTGAAATCGGCGATGCGCATGACCTCGGTGCCGGCATACTGGGCGGTGCCCACCACCCGCTCTCCCACCTCGTTGTTGAGCACGCTGATGGTGCCGTCCATGGGCGCGAAAATATTGGTCTTGCTCAGCATGTCGCGAAACTGGCTGAGCATGCCCTCCGACTGGTGAATCGCCGCCAGCGAGGCCGCGTGGTTGGCGCGGGCGACCGCCATGGTGGTCTTGGCCGTGGTGTAATCGGCGTCCGAGATCAGCTTCTTCTGGTAGAGATCGTCGGCGCGGTGGTAATCCTCCTCCGCCTTGTCCAGGTTCGACTTGGCCAGCATGCTGCTCGCCTTGGCGGAGGCGAGCGCGGCCTCCTGCTGATCGGCCTGGGCCGCGTACACATCGGGATTGATGCGAATGATCACGTCGCCCTTCTTGACCAGCTGGCCCTCCTTGAACGGGAGGGCGATCAACTCCCCGGAAACCTCCGGGGCAATCCCGATCTCGAGTTCCGGCTGCACCTTGCCGGTGGCAGTGACGAGATGCGTGATGGTGCGGATGACCGCCTTCTCGGTCGTGACCGTTGTCGGCACGACCGTATGCTTACCCTTGATCACGGCGGCGACGATCAGGCCAACGACAACCACAACGGCGCCAATGATCCACCACATCCGGCGGGATTTCTTGCGGGCGGGGACGGCCGCCGAAAGAGGCGCGGTTTCGGGACGGGGCAAAGTGATGGAGCTCATGGTTTGATAGTCAAAGGGAAGGAAAGAATTTGCTGAACCCGCCGCACGATGCAAGCAACGGCTCAGTAAACGTTGGGAAAGCTATAAAACTAGGCTGGCTGAAATTTCTTGGTCAAGCGCACGCAAGACTGGTCGCGTGGGCCTGAGGACATTGCAAATCGGGCCTGAGTTGCAGCGATTTTGGATGAACGGGCCGGCGAAGGGACGGGTGGTCCGATACTGGAGAGTGGAAACCGGAGACCGGAGAGCGGAAGACGGAAATCGAACTTTGGAGACCCTAAATCGCCCGGGCGCCATGACGCCCACCGGACCAGGGTTCTTTGCCTGCAGGGGTGCACCTGGCGTGCGCCCGCATCTCCCGGTCCGCTCCCGGGCGCAGGCAAGCTGCGCCACTGCTTGATCGGTGTCCGGCCTCTGCCGCCACGGGATCTCTTTTTCTGACGGATTGCTCAAACGGCGTCCGCCGTTTGCAAGGAGTACGGAGGACGAAGTCCGACGGGCTCCTTGCGAAAGCCCTTGCTTCGCCCGAGGCGAGGGACATTGCATCAGGCACCACTCACATGACCATGCGGTTCTGCATTCTCGGCAGCGGCAGCGACGGCAATTGCGCGCTGCTGCAGACGGCCCAAGCCCGCATTCTCGTCGATGCTGGCTTCTCGGCCCGGCGCCTCGAGCAGTTGCTGGCCGGGGTCGGCGAGTCGCTTGACCGGATCGACGCGATCTTCCTCACGCACGAACACGGCGACCACACCACCGGGATCAGCGGTTTGTCGCGCCATCCGCACATCAAGGTCTTCGCCAATCACGCCACGGCGCGCGCGGTCCAGGCCGGCTTGAAACACCGCCCAAACTGGCAATACTTCGAGACCGGCGCCCGCTTTCGCTTCCGCGATCTCGAGATCGAGAGCTTCGCCGTCCCGCACGATGCGCATGATCCGGTGGCATTTCTCTTCACCCACGGGTCCGATGACCTGTTCACTCCGACCGGGCGCCTCGCCTGGCTAACCGACCTGGGCCATGCTCCGCAGCATATTCGGGAGCGCATCCGGGAGGCGGACGTCCTCGTCGTCGAGGCCAACTTCTGCCCGCAGATGCTGAAGGACGACCGGAAGCGACCCTGGTCCGTCAAACAGCGCATCAGCGGCCGGCACGGCCATCTTTCCAACGACAGCGCCCGGGAACTGCTCCTCTCGGTCGCTTCGCCGCGCTGGCGGCACGTCTTTCTCGCCCATCTCAGCCGCGATTGCAACAGTCCCGCCGCCGTGGAAACCGCCTGTGCCGGCGTGCTGGCCGCGCTCAAGTGCGGCTGCTCGATCGTCCGCCCGGGGACGGGCACGCCGTTCTTCGAATTCTGACGGCGGCAAGGTCGAATGGTCGTAAAGCCTGTCCCCAAAGACGCGGCGGGGTTCGGCGACCCCGCCCCACATTCGACTCGTTGGCAATGGCGGTTGCTGGTGCGCCATTTGCTTCACGCTCCCATCGAGTTACTCTGCTTCACTTCATGAATCCGCCCGTCCGTCGCACCAAGATCATCTTCACCGTCGGACCAGCCACGGAGAGCGAGACGGTCATGGAAAAAATCATCCAGGCGGGCGCCGACGTCTGCCGCATCAACATGGCCCACGCCACACCCGACTGGACGCGAGAGATCATGCGGCGGGCCCGCGCCGTGTCGCATCGCGTCGGTCGCGAAATCGCGATCATGATGGATATCAAGGGACCCGAAATTCGGACCGGGGATCTCGCGGCGCCCATCGAACTCAAGGCCGGCGAGATCTTTGACTTCACCGTCAAGCCCGCCGGGCCGCGCGAGAGCAGCGAGGAGGTGCGCTCGGTCGACGTGAATTACCACGATTTGATCCACGACATCAGCGTGGGTGACACGGTGCTGGTCGACAACGGCCTCATCCGGCTGGAGGTGCTCGAGAAGCGCGACGCGCATATTCGCTGCCGGGTGCTGATTCCCGGCCAGCTGGGCTCGCGCCGCCACATCAACCTCCCCGGCGTGAATGTCAACCTGCCCGCTTTCACGGAGAAAGACTGCGCCGACACCCTCGTGGGCCTGGAGGAGGGAGTGGATCTGATTGCGCTCTCCTTTGTCCGCTCAGCGGCGGACATCGATCACCTGCGGGAATTTATTCGCAGCCACAACTCCCGGGCGCGCTTGATCGCCAAGATCGAGGATCAATCGGCCATCGCCAACCTCGATGAGATTGTGCGCGCCTGCGACGGCCTGATGGTCGCGCGCGGGGACCTCGGCATCGAATGTCCGTTCGAGGAATTGCCCATCATCCAGCGCCGCGCCGTCCGCGCGTGCCTGCACCACGGGCGGGCGGTGATCATCGCCACCCACATGCTCGAATCGATGATCCAGCAGCCGATGCCCACCCGCGCCGAGATCACCGACGTGGCCAATGCGGTGGATGAACGGGCCGACTGCGTCATGCTCTCCGGTGAAACCACGGTCGGGCGTTACCCCGTCGAATGCGTCCAGGTCCTCGACAAGATCGCGCGGCGGATCGAGCAGGAAGAGCCCGACGACGTGCTTGATCCCGTCAGCCTGGGCGGCGACAAGGTGAAACTCCTGCACTCGGCCGCCGTGATGGCCAATGAACTGCCTGGATCGCTCCTGCTCACCTTCACCCGCCAGGGTTTCATGGCGCAGGGACTCGCCGCGATGAGGCCCCGCAACGCCATGATCCTCGCGTTTACCCCGTCGCTGGAAACCCTGCGCCAGCTCCAGATGCTCCGCGGCGTCGAGACCTACCTGATGACCTTTTCCGCCGATCCGGACATCACGATCGAGAATGCGATCCAGTACCTGAAGCGCCACGGCCGCGTCGGCACCGGGGCGAAGCTGATCATCGTCACCGACATTCTTTCCCAGGACCGTCTCGTCGACAGCATCCAGCTGCGGACGGTGAATTGAGCGCGGTTCGGGCAACCTTGGAAGATGTAGGGCGGGGTCGCCGAACCCCGCCGATCTTCTAAGGACAAGGCGGGGTCCGGCGACCCCGCCCTACAAGTCTTAGATGACGACGCTCAGCACCTGCAACCCTTACTTTCCGTCGAAACCCGCCTGCGCGAGCTCCACCCGCAACGCCGTGAGCGACATCTGGAGGTCGAGGAGAAACACGATCAGCGATGCGATCAGCGACGCCATGCAAAGAATGAAGCACAGCGCGACCAGCAGCGCGGCTTCCAGATGGAGCAAGGCCGCTAGAAAAAGCGAAATGATCAGGAGGCCCGCGAGCAGGACGCTCGAGGTGGCCAGCACGATGGAGAGCCGGAGAACTTTCACCCGGCGAAAGAGGACGGCCAGTTGCGCCGACAGCTGATCCCGCTCGGCGGTCGCGCCCGGCAGCTCGCGCGCGAGCAGGCGCGAGCGATCGACAATCCGGCCGAAGCGATTCGTGATCGACAGCAAGAGCAGGCCGACGCCCGAAATCAGGATGACGGGGCCGACGGCCGTCTGGATGACCGGGATGAGTTGCTGGAGCGTGAGTGAGTTCATGGGCGGGAGGAGATCCGGCGGGCAGAATGCCCAGCCGCGCCGTTTCCAGCAACGCTGTTTCAGCCGGCGGTGGGATTGGCCGCCGGCGAACACCAGCCGGACCGGAAACGCGGATTTGTGCCCAAGTTGCTTGCCCCCGCGTCGCATCGGCATATCAATCAAACTGATTCGAGCCATGATGTTCCGCCCATCCCGCCTTTGCACCTTGCCACCGCTGTTCGGCCGTTTGCTGGCCGGCGGTTGCGCGGCGCTGGTCATGCTGCTCGCCATTCTCGCCGCGAGTCCCGCCCTGCATGAATGGTTGCACCATGATGCCGGCGACGCGGATCACGAGTGCGCCGTCACGCTTTTCCAGCACGGGGCGGACGCGGTGGTGGCGGCGATCACGGTGGCCGCGGTGGTTTGGATCGCGGTCGCGCTGGCCGTCATCGTGCCCACCGGACCGGACCTGGGCCAACGCCGTTATTGGCTGCCCCCGGGGAACGCGCCGCCCGCGTTGAATTGACCGCCGTTTCGCGACGGATGCCTGCGCGCATCCGGCGCTTCCGACCGGGCCCACGCCACGTGCATTGGCCCGGATTCCTCGCGTTCAATTCCACTCCGCCTTGCCATGTTGTATCGTCATTTTCTGCTCTCCTGCTTGTTGGCCGCCACCGGCTTCGCCGGGGACGATCCTTCCGCCGACCCCACCCTCAACCAGACCGCGGTCTCCCTCGATCCTTTCGTCGTCACGGGTCAGCTCGACAAGGCTCGCGACAATATCGTGCCGAGCCTCGGCGCCACCACCTTTGTCATCACCAGCGCGCAGATCGAGTTCCAGCCGCTCGGCGACGACGCGCCGTTCAACCAGGTGATCCTGCAAGCGCCGGGAGTGGCGCAGGACTCGGCCGTCAACGGCGACCTGCACGTCCGCGGCGAGCACGCCAACCTGCAGTACCGCATCAACGATGTGTTGCTGCCGGAGGGAATCACGGGGTTCGGCCTCGAGCTCGATCCCCGTTTCGTCGACTCCATGCAACTGATCACCGGATCGCTCCCCGCGCAGTATGGCTTCCGCACGGCCGGAATCGTGGATATTCACACCAAGGGCGGGGCGTTCGCGAACGGTGGCGAGGCGGAGGTGTTCGGCGGCAGCTTCGACACGCTGCGGGAAGGTTTTGAAGCGGGCGGCACCGCGGGGAAATCCACCTATTTCTTTGACGGCAGCTTCGGCCACAACGACATCGGCATCGAGAACCCCACGGCCAGCGCGACGCCGGTCCATGACGTCACGGACCAGTCCAAGCTGTTTGGCTACCTGTCCCACGTCCTGGACGACACCAGCCGGATCAGCGTGATGGGCAGCGCCTCCTACAGCAATTTCCAGGTCCCCGACACGCCGGGGTTGCCCGCGGGGACGTCGCCCGACGGCAACCCTTGGCTGCCGGGAAACTTCGATTCCGCCCGGCTGAACGAGCGGCAGAACGAGCAGAATTATTTCGGCGTGGCGGCCTATCAGAAGTCGGCCGGCGACCTGAACCTGCAGGTTGCCGGCTACGGCCGGTATAGCAGCGTTCATTTCCTTCCCGACCCCACGGGCGATCTGTTTTTCAACGGTGTGGCCAGCGACGTGGACCGCACCATCTACTCGGGCGGGCTGCAGGTCGACGCCAGCAACCTCCTCCACGAGAACCACACTGTGCGCGTCGGCGCCATGCTGCTGGAGGAACACTTGAACGCCGACACCACCACCACCGTGTTTCCGTTGGATGACGTCGGCAACCCGACCGGCCCGAGTTACCCCATTGTGGAAAACGGCGCCCAGCACGCCCTGTTCCTCGGCCTGTACGCGCAGGACGAATGGAAGCTCACGACCAGGCTTACCCTCAACTACGGCGCGCGTTTTGACGTCTATTCCTCCTCGTCCGACCAGGAGGATCAGGTCAGTCCGCGGGTGAATCTCATCTACCGGGCGACGGCGGAGACGACCTTCCACGCCGGCTATTCCCGATACTTTACCCCGCCGCCCCTCGAAAATGTCTCGGCGACCAACGTGGCGCTGTTCAACGGGACATCGAACGCCTCCGCGGTGACGCAGGACGACCCGGTCAAGGCCGAGCGGGCGAATTATTTCGACGCGGGGATCAACCAACAGCTGGCCCCGGGACTTCAGGTCGGAGTGGACGGCTATTACAAGACTGCCCGCAACCAGCTGGATGACGGCCTATTCGGCCAGTCGCTCATTCTTTCAGCGTTCAATTATCGCGAGGGCAAGATCGATGGAGTCGAATTCAGCGGTTCCTATACCAAGGGCGGGTTTTCCGCGTACGCCAACCTGGCCAAATCGCGCGCCCTGGGCCAGGGCTGGGACTCCGCGCAGTTCCTCTTCGATCCCAGCCAGCTGGCTTACCTCCAGAACCACTGGATTCATTTGGACCATGATCAGGATTTCTCGGCCTCCTCCGGTTTGAATTACACGTGGAAGGAATCCCGGGGCAGCACGCGCGTGTACGTGGACGCCCTGTATGGCAGCGGACTGCGCACGGACGCCACGGACAGTCTCGGCGAAATCATCCCGAACGGCGGCCATGTCCCGGGATATTATACGATCAACCTCGGCATGGAGCAGGACTACCGGCTGAAGGCCAGGCGATTGCTGAAGATCCGCCTCGATGTGATCAACCTCCTGGACAAAAGCTACGAGCTGCGCGACGGCTCCGGCGTCGGCGTCAACGCCGCGCAATTCGGCATGCGCCGGGGTCTGTTCGGTTCGGTCGGGCTCACCTTCTAAGCCGGATCTATGCATTCGAGTGCAGGGCCGTCGCTTGGCCTGCCCGCCGTAGCCTTGGCGGAGGCTGGGTCGACGGGCCGCTTGCCGAGCGCCAACGGTCCGGCCACAAGGGCCGACCCTACCTCCACTCGGAAACAAGAAGTGAGAGTGAAAGTGAGAGTGAGGGGGTGGGGAACGGATGTTTCCCTGCATATTCGTGGCCCAACTGCATCATTCCGGCTAAGGGGGATTGGACGACGGCAAGTCACCCGCAGCCGAGCGCCACCTTTGTCATTTAATAGATGACATCGGCGCTCGGATTCAAGACGACCTGCTTGCGTTCGCCCCAAAACCGCCCGCCTGTGCGCCGCCACTCCATTGTGGTTTTAGCCTTCACGTTCTCCCCCGGGAAAAAGCGTCGGCGGTGTAGCCGGCCTCGGTGAGGCCGGTCCCACCATCGCCAAGGCTTCGGCGGGCAGGCCGGGCCGGCGACCCGGCTGCACGTTTCATCTCATCCGCCCTACCCTTCCAGTCCGAAGACGGCTTTGACGTAGTGGTCGACGCTGAAGGGCTGTAGATCCCCGGCCTGCTCGCCGAGGCCCACGAAGTAGATGGGCAGCTTGAGCTCGCGCCAGATGCCCACGATGGCGCCGCCGCGGGAGGTGCCGTCCAGCTTGGTGACGACCAGCCCCGTCAGGCCGAAACTCTGGTGGAACACCCGGGCCTGTTCGATCGAATTGGAGCCGAGCGAACCGTCGATGACCAGCCAGGAATGCTGCGGCGCCGACGGATCGTGTTTCTGCAGGACGCGGCGGATCTTCGCCAGCTCCTCCATAAGATTGCTCTTGGTGTGCAGGCGGCCCGCCGTGTCGATGATCACCTGGTCGCGACCGCGCGCCTTCGCCGCCTGCCAGGCGTCGAAGGCCACCGCGGCGGCGTCGGCTCCCGTCTGGCTGGCGATGAGTTCGAGGCCCAGCCGCTCGGTCCACGTGCGCAACTGCTCGATTGCCGCGGCACGAAAGGTGTCGCACGCGGCGACCGTCACCGACCGGCCGTCCTGTTTCAGCATCCAGGCGAGCTTGGCCGCGGTGGTCGTCTTGCCGGAGCCGTTGACGCCGATGAGGCAGATGACCTCCGGATTGGCCGACCCAACCCGGCCGCGGGCCGCGCTCTCGAACCGGCCCTCGCTGCCGGCCAACACGCGGCGGAGGACCGCGGCCCCGATGGCCGCGGCATCCTGGCCGCGCATTTCCCGCTCCTTCTGGTGGACGCGCTTGATCTCCTCGACGATCTCCGTCGTGGTGGCCACCCCGAAGTCAGCCGTGTACAGCGCCTCCTCGAGTTCATCGAGCGAAGCGGCATCGATCTTGCGACCGCCGAAAAGCGCGTGCGTCTTCTGCGTGATGACCGCGACGGTCTTGGCCAGGCCGTCCTGGAATTTGCGAAAGAGGGAGAGCATGCGGCAACCGGGATGGGGAAATCAGGGAGACGGAAATTATATGTGGAACTCAGGAAATCAGGGACGGCGATTAGCCCATGGGAACGTGAAACTGAGGAAGCGAGGAATGGAGTAACAATCGATGTTGAGATTCAAACTGCGGATGGAGGGACTCAGGAGAGTGGAAGCATGGAATACGGGAAGGCTGCTGAAATCCGTGACGGCTTGATCCTGAACTTTGGCACAATGCCCCTCACGATTAAGCGGATTGGTCCGGGCCGGCCGTCGCCAGATTGTGTCACGTCTTCCGCTACGGCTGCTGCCGACTCGTGCCTGATTTCCTGAGTTCCATATGGATTTTTCATCTACCTGATTCCCCGAGTTCCACATTCCCAACAGGATGATGTCTGTCCCAGACCTCCTGAGTTCCACAGTTTCCCCCGGCGTTGTTTCCGTATTCCTGACTTCCTGAGTTCCACATTCCCCACGCAGAGATACCGGACTTCCTGAGTTCCACATCGATCACTCCGACGCCTTGCGCGCGTCGCGCCCGAGGTCGCCCTTCAGCCGGTCGAGGATGCCATTGATGAATCGCTTGGCGTCGGCATTGGAGAACTGCTTGGACAGGTCGATGGCCTCGTTGATCGAGACGACCGGCGGGATGTCCTTCCGAAACAGCATCTCGAAGATGGCCAGGCGCAGGATGGCGAGGTCGATCTTGGCGATGCGGTCGAATTCCCAGTTTTGCGCCAGGCTGCGGATCTTTCCGTCGATCTCGCCCGCATGCTCGATGACGCCGTGGATCAGCTCCTCGCCGAACGCATAATGATCGCGCGGATGGTCGCGGCCGTCGAAAAACACCTGCAGATCCTCCTGCAGATCGGCCGGCGCGTTGAGACTCCACGCGTAAAGGTACTGCAGGGCGGCCACCCGGCCGTCGCGTCGCTGGACAAACTGGCCTTTGCTCATTGGGAATACTTTCTCCGGAGCGCGGCCATTTCAAGCGCGGCCTGCGCGAATTCCGCGCCTTTCCGGATCGGGCCGCCGCAGCGGGCCACCGCCTGGCGCCGGTTCTCCGCCACAATGACGCCGTTGATGACCGGGATCCGCGCCGCCAGCGCCACTTGCATCAAACCGTGGCAGGCGGCCTCCGCCACCAGTTCGTAGTGCCGGGTTTCTCCGCGGACTACGACTCCCAGGGCGATGCAGACATCGGGGCGATGCCGGCGGCAGAGCAACTGCACGGCAATCGGGAGTTCGTGCGAACCGGGGACCCGGGCCACCAGGATCCGCCGCTCGCGCACTCCCGCGGCGCGCAGCTGCTCCAGGACCTGGCCCAGCAGCAACTCGACAAACTGCAGATTGAAACGCGCCGCCACGACGCCGACCGTGAAGGCGGCACCACTGATCTGCGACGCGCGGGGAACTTGCTGGCTCATGGTGGAGCGCCCACGGCAAACCGGATTGCAGATCGCTGCAAAACAAAAAGGAAACCCGGCGCCGATCCCGACCCCTCTTCCTCTCAACGGCCATATCGGATGGGTACCATGCACAGTGGCCAAACTCCTGAAGCAGGCTGGGAAGCCTGCACCACTTTCGGCCGCCGATTCTGCCCGACGGCCGCCCCGCGGCGCAGCCGTGAGATGATAACAGATTGGAGGACGTCGCGTCCGACTATCTGTTACAACGGCACCTGTTCGACGATCTCCAGGCCGTAGCCGTCGAGCCCCACGATCTTCCGGGTGCTGTTGGAGAGCAGACGGATGCGGCTCAAGCCCAGCATCCGCAAGATCTGGGCGCCGGCCCCGTACTCGCGCAGGCCCATCGGTGAGATCGTCTCGCCGGATTCGGCATTCAGGCGCTGCAACAGCACCTCGGCGGGATTCGCCGGCTCCATGTACACCAGCGCGCCCCGTCCGGCGCGGGCGATCGCCTCGATCGAGGCCACCAGCGCATGTCCGCTTCCGCTGCCTTTGGCACGGAACACATCGCTGAGCAGGTTCTCGCTGTGCACCCGGACCAGTGTCGGCGTGGCATCCAGGGAGCCCATCGTCAGCGCCAGATGTTGCCGCTCGTCGAGCGTGCTGCGGAAGACATGCAGGTTGAATTCGCCGTATTCGGTCGGAAACGGCTTGGTGCACACGAGTTCGACCAGCTGGTCGCGTTTGATCCGGTACTCGATCAACTGGGCGATCGAAATCATCCGCAGGCCGAACTTTTGCCTGAACTCCCTGAGCTCGGGCATCCGCTGCACCGTGCCGTCGTCGTTCACCAGCTCGCACAGCACCCCCGCGGGCGGCAGTCCGGCCAGCGTGGCCAGGTCGACGGCGGCCTCCGTGTGACCGGCGCGTTCCAGCACGCCCCCGGACCGGGCCCGGAGCGGAAACACGTGCCCGGGCTGCACCAGTTGTTCGGGCCGGGCCCGCGGGTCGGCGAGAATGCGGATCGTCTGCGTGCGGTCCTGGGCGCTGATGCCCGTCGTGATCCCTTCCGCGGCGTCGACGCTGACGGTTAAATCCGTGCGGCGCGACTCCCGGTTCTGGCCCACCATCGGGCCGAGTCCGAGGCGTTTGAGCTGGGGTTCGACGCTGGGCACGCAAATGATGCCGCTGCAGTAGCGGACCATCATCCCCACTGCCTGGGGAGTCACCTTGGCGGCCGCCATGATCAGATCGCCCTCATTCTCCCGGTCCTCGTCGTCCGACACGATCACCAGCCGGCCGGCGGCGATTTCCTGGATGGCGGACTCGACTGGATCGAATGTTGGATTTGATAGGTTGGTAGACACAGGGGGAGCTGGAACAAACCGGGGCGAAAACGCGACGATAGTTTTGCGCCGGCCGCCGGCTGTCAACCCCGGCCGCTATTGGTGAAAATCGATCACATATTCTTCTGGCGGTTCGGTGCTGCCCTCGACAATCAAGGAGAGATACAATTTGAAAACATAAGGTGGTCGGACGAACTTGGTCGAAGTCAGCGCCATGCCGTCAGCCGTGGGAGTCAAAACCGCGCGCTCGTCGAACACCGTGTAGTGCACCAGCCACCGCGCGTTGGCGCGCG
>Ga0074045_10004140_pt1 | contig 12907 bp, 11 predicted proteins | sample BogForMeECP23OM2_FD_94442 | JGI IMG/M metagenome (GOLD analysis project Ga0074045, IMG submission 94442) | Bog forest soil microbial communities from Calvert Island, British Columbia, Canada - Bog Forest MetaG ECP23OM2 | ecosystem: Environmental > Terrestrial > Soil > Wetlands ... | reverse complement strand
TGCGCCGATTCGATTGGCCACAAGGTTTACAGCGGAATCGGGGGCTATGTGGATTTTATGCACGGGGCATCGAGCGCGAGCGGCGGGAAGACTATCATCCTGCTGCCGTCCACGAGTCCCGATGGGCGCAAGTCGCGAATTGTAAGCCATCTGACAAACGGAGCCGGTGTCGTGAGTCCCCGCAGTACCGTGCGCTATATCGTTACAGAATTTGGAATCGCCTATCTGCATGGCAAGACCATCCGCGAGCGTGCGCTGGCCCTTATCAACATTGCTCATCCACGATTCCGCGAGCAGTTGCTCGCTGAGGCCAAAAGCATCCACTATGTCTACGAAGACCAGATCCTTCCTCCCATTTACGAACCTCTCTACCCGGGCCAATGGGAAACGCACCAGGTGTTTCCGCCAAACGAGACGCTTTTTTTCCGTCCCATCAAGCCGACCGATGAGCGAGCGCTTCAGGAGTTTTTCTATTCGCTTCCCTCTGAAGACATTTATTACCGCTTCCTTTCCGCAATGAAGGCATTCCCGCATAGAAACATCCAGGCCATGTGCAATATCGATTACGAGCACGTTATGTCAATTGCGGCGGTTACCGGGGAAATCGGCGCCGAGAAGATCATCGGAGTTGGCAGGTACATCCTGGACCAGAAGTCGAACTTCGCCGAGGTGGATTTTGCGGTCGCATCTGACTGGCAGCGCAGGGGAATCGGGACTTTCCTTCTTCATTATCTGTGCGAAATTGCAAAAACCAAGGGACTTACAGGATTCTCGGCCTACGTGCTTGCTGCCAACAGGGCTATGCGTTCAGTGTTCAACAGCGTTGGTTACGCCGTGCATTCGACACTGGATGAGGGCATATATGAAATCTCGTTCCGCTTCGATCAACCCGCATTGGCTTGCCGTACGGAAGAATATAAATGACAGCACGACGCACCGGCCCGATAGATCCTTGCCTGGTTGCCTTCGACATTGACGGGGTGGTGGCCGACACGATGGCCGTATTCGTCAGGCTGGCCCACGAGAGGTACGGACTCACTAATCTTTCCAAGCAGGATATGCTGTGCTACAACCTCTATGAGTGCCTCGGCCTGCAAAAGGAGATTATAGACGACCTCATCCGCCTGACGCTCGATGACCGGCACACCATGCAGATCCCTCCTGTTCCAGGCGCACCGGAAGTGCTCATGGAACTCGCCGGGATTGCACCACTTCGGTTCATCACGGCTCGTCTCTGGTCGGAACCGATTACGCAATGGCTTTTTACCATTTTGCCCGGTGTGCCGCGTGAAAGAATACGGGTAATAGCCTCCGGCGCTCCGGAAACCAAGCTCGACATCCTCAATGGACTCCAAATCCGCTACTTTGTCGATGACAGGATCGAAACCTGCCGGCGCTTAAAGGAGGCTGGAATTGAGCCTCTTCTTTTCGATCAGCCCTGGAACCGCAACGAGCCGGCCGACGGTCTCATTCGGATCCGAAATTGGATTCAACTGAAAAGTTGGCTATTGCCCTCCGATGTAACTTTGGGGTAAAGTGCTTTTTACTTGGAGGGGACCAACTTCCTGAAGCCTTGAATCAACTGTCCCGACCATACATCGCTGGATTTTATTGCCTTTTTCGACATCTTAAGGTTCGATAGGCAAATGTTATGTCCTTAGCCAAAGGTAACCGTTCACCAGGGTGTGTCATCTGACGAGGGAGTGCAACGGCTCCTGGCGAGGAACGCGCTCATGAGACGAGTGAGAAAGTGCCGCCGCCCGTACAGGTAAAAGCCGACCGCAACGGTTTCACGCTGGTTCCGGACCCGGCCGCCTCCCTGGATGCCATCGTGGCCTTCATGGATGAGCGGCTGGAGCGGTCCCGTGATTTTTTCCAAAAAACGGAGATGGTTCTGGATCTCAGGACCAGGCCGATGCGCACCGACGAGATATCTGTGCTTTACGAGAAGCTGTACGAAAAATCGAAGGTTAAGGTGGTGGAGGTACGGCTTAGCGATGAGCTTTCATTCTCAATTGTGGCAGAGCGGCGAAAATCCCGCATCGTCTCAAAAGGGGCCGGCCCGGAGCCTGAAAACTGCGCTCCTCTCATTGTCCGCAATACATGCCGGTCCGGCGTGCGGATCGTCTCTTCATCGGACTGTGTGGTCCTGGGAGACGTAAACCCGGGCGCGGAAATTATTGCTGAGGGTGACGTTGTCGTTTTCGGCGCTCTGCGGGGCCTCGCCCATGCCGGGGCCGGAGGCGAGCGGACCGCGCGGATTTGGGCGTTGAGCATTGAGCCCAATCAGATCAGGATCGCTGACCTGGTGGCGGTTCCCCCACAGGGGGTAAAGCCTGCCCCGGCCAGGTTCGAGGTGGCTGAGATCCAAAATGACGTTATTCGGGTTACCTGTCTGTGAGAATGCAATGGTTGAGGTCGGGGAGAGGGGGTACTGCACGGAAACCGGTTTTCGACGAAATTATAGGTGAGCTATGGCTGGCAAAACAATTGTGGTTACTTCTGGCAAGGGGGGGGTCGGCAAGACTACTACAGTAGCCAACCTGGGGACAACACTGGCCAAGAAGAAGTACAGTGTTGTGATGATCGACACGGACATAGGCTTGCGCAATCTTGATGTCGTGATGGGGCTGGAAAACCGCATCGTCTACAACCTGGTCGACATCATCGAAGGTAAATGTCGTAAAGAACAGGCAATGATCCGGGACAGAAAGATTCCAAACCTTTTCATGATTCCGGCGGCTCAAACCAGGGAAAAAAATTCGATAACCCCGGAGCAGATGAAAGAACTCTGCTCGACCCTCGCCGCCGAATTCGACTACGTGATGATCGACTGCCCTGCGGGCATAGAACAGGGATTCAAAAACGCAATCGCCGGAGCTGAAACCGCGCTGGTTGTAACTACGCCCGAAGTCTCCGCCATACGCGACGCCGATCGGGTGATCGGGCTTCTCGAAGCCGCAATGCTCAAACACATCAGCCTCATTATCAACAGGCTTAACGCGAAAATGGTCAAAAAAGGTGATATGATGTCTACCGAAGACATTATTTCCCTGCTTTCCGTTCCGCTTCTGGGGGTTGTGCCGGAAAGCGACGAAGTAGTAGTGTCGACCAATCGCGGTGTCCCGCTTGTTCACGACAGGAGCAGCAAGGCCGGGGCCGCTTTCAGACGCATGGCCGCTCGCCTCAACGGTGAAGAAAACCTTCCACTGGATGGGGACGGGTCCCACGGGTTTTTCGGCCGCATGAAACGGCTTATCTGGAACTGAAAGGAGACAGGCCAATGCTGGGTATTTTGCGGCGCCTTTTGGGAGACAGACCAAGCGGGCAGATCGCTCGTAAAAGGATGCAGTTCGTTTTGATGCACGATAGGGTGGATATCACGCCCGACATGTTGGAAGCGGTTAAAAATGATATAATCAAAGTACTTTCGAGGTACATGGAAATAGACAACAGGTCCATCAAGGTCGATTTGGAACAGGGTAAAGACTTCATGGCCCTGATCTCCAACGTGCAGGTAAAGCGCGTTTACAGGCATGCATCGTCGATCTGATGCAATTTTTTCACGCGAAGCCGCATTTTTTGTCCTCGAAAAACGCGAAGAAAGAAAGCAGGCGGAGGTTAGGGAAATCGCTTGAAAAAGCCTGCCAAACCTGCCCCGGACCTGATCCGGGGGCGGAAAAGAACCCTTTCCGGGCGGAAACTACTAAGAGTGGAGCTTATTCAATGCCCCTCAGGTTAATGCTCGCGGCTACGTTGAGGAAATATCTCCCCGGCTACGACGGCGAGACTGGATATGAAGTGAGCGTCGAGCCGGAGTCGACGGTCAGCGATTTGTGCCGAAAGCTCGCAATTCCCGAAAAGGAAGTGAAGCTGATCATGATCGAGGGCATTGCCGCCGACTTGGATTCCGTTCTTACCGGAAACGAGCGGGTCGCTCTCTTCCCCCCGATTGGAGGGGGCTAAGCGCCGCCCATTTTATGCACCACCCTTCGGCAGAGCCTGCCCTGAGCTTGTCATGAGCCTGCCGAAGGGTGGTGAACGCTTACTAAAACCGCACGCAGATTTTGCATTTTTGCCTACTGCTCCTCCAAGGCTTCCTTAAGCTTTTGGAGGCCGGCCTCAAGCTCCGGAAAAAGTTCCACTGATATGGTTAACCCTTTTTTGGAAGGGTGAAACTCTCCGTCATCCCCCTTGTAATAGATGCGTAGGTCCACGTACTGCTTTCCTTTGAAATACGTTACCGACGATCTGACTTCCTCCAGGGGATTCTTGGGGAAAGAGTGTACGATCTGAGGTTCTTTTGCCATTTTCGCTAATCCTCGACTCAGGTGAATGCTGTTAGGGAGACCGGAAAACGGATCGGAAAAAAACCGATCTCGACGCTCAGACGCTCCGCCCTTCCTCCGACTTCCGTTATGCGACTTGCGCCCCACAACTTCCTACTTGCAACCCGGTTGAATTTTCAAGAGATAAGTTAAACATCTAAAAAAAATGCAACAGGTCGGCGACGAACCGGAGTGCTGAAAAGGGAATCGTGTGAGGTTACCGTTTCCAGTTTTCTCCATGCGATTTCGACCCGTGTTTTGGGTCTCCGGGCTTATGACTGGTCTATAGGCCTGATTGTCGGCATCGACCTCGTATTCAGCGGCTTTTCACTGCTAATGATAATGCTGGCCGTGCGAAGCGCCTTTGACAGGAGAGAGCCTTTCTGTATCGGAGGCGTGTGTTACTCATTCTGAGGGACAGTGATTTTCTCGATTTTTTCAAAAGCGCGCTAAAAGACGCTGAGTGAACTCTTCGATTGAAGCTCCTTCATAGCCAATAGTGTAAATTTCCATCACATCCCTCCCAAACGTCTATTGATGGTGACACCTGGTCCGTGTGGGAGTGAGTGTCAACCAAAAAGCAGAACCGGATGACTTGTGGCACCTGAGCACGGCGCCAGGAGATTGGCGCTTCGCCGAGCGGTTGGCCTCACGCGCTTGCGCGTGTGGCCAAAACCCCCGGGGGAGCACAGCTCCCCGCTCTGTTTGTTTTCCCCGGCTTTGTTTGGGGTTAAAGCCGGCCAGGTGGATAAAAAAAGCCCATCCGGAGACGGGCTTTCTGTTTTTGGGGAATTTCAATGATTGTGGGAGTTCGCGGGTTTGGCTCAGGCGGCGGGCCTTGCCGCAAGGACCGCCCCTTCGACCTGCTCATGTTCGGCAATATAGTTTTGTTTTACGTTCAGCAGCATAAGAACGATCGGCCTGTAGGCCAGGTGCGCCCATTTGGCGAAAGGCACTTCTAGCACGAGCATCGGGATTGCCACCATCATGTGAATGACATAGATGGCGTAGGTGGCCAACGGCCAATCCAGAAGGCGGGTGAAGTTGATGAAAATGCCGGTCATGGTGGTCAACTGGAGCAGGGCCAGGAACATCCAGTCTGTCCCATGCGAATTCTTATATTGCGGCTTGCTCTTCCTGAGACGCCCGATCAGCGCGTATGTAGTGCCGTACATGATGGCGAATGTGGCATAATAGCCGATCAGCCGGATCGGGTTGAAGATTGAGTACTCGGTCCTGCCGCCAAGTGAAGCCCAGCCGCGCTGAAACTTGAGCCAATCGATCCCGAGTGGCAGGCCGTTTACCAAAACGACCACCATCAGGAAGATAGCAGAATATCCGGTCATAATTGCAAGATGTACGATCCACTGCTGCCTGTCCTTGCATTTGCCGAACTGTTTCTGAGTGAAAAGGTTGATGAAAAAGAGCTTCAGTTCGCTCAAATACATCCCCGCGGGGACCTTCGTAAAATACTCTCCCATGACGACCTTGATGCAGCGGAACGCATTGGTCAGCAGGAAAAACAACAATATGGCGGCCATTATCAGGTCGGCCTTTTCGATTCCAGCCGACGGCCATACGGAGTTAAGGTCCGTGTGCGTCCAGTTTATCGGGCCGCTGTGGAAAACCAGCAGTCCAATGCCTACGAGAATACCGACTATTGCGACGGCAATGATCTCGAATGTTTCAGAAGTGTAGAACTTGCGCGCAAAACCAGTCCAGTCGTAGAGCGAGGTGAGATATCTGCGCAAGACCATCATGGTCTCGCCGGGGTCGGCTCCGCGGGGGCACCTGGTCGAGCAGTCACCGCAGTAATAGCACAGCCACGGTTCGGGCGATCTCAAGATTTTATCTCTTTGCCCCAGTTGAATGTACCTTACCAGTTTTCTCGGAAAGGGGTTCTCAGGGGTCGCCAGGTCGCAGATAGCGGTGCAAGTCCCGCAATTGTAGCACTTGCTCGCATCCTTTAGCCCGAATTCCTCCAGTTCCCTGATAAAATTAGGATCGACTTTGTTGCTCATCCTTTAAACCTCCAGCTTTTAATATCCCTTGTATGGGTTCGGGCCAATTTCGACAAGTCTTTCAGCAAATTTATCGAGCAGAGCGGGAAGCGTATCGTAATCGGTAATGGCCGCTGTCTCGAACAGGACGCGATCCGACTCCAGAACCAGCCGGTCAAGAGTTTCCTTGACTTTGCTGAGCCGAATGTTTGCCAGTTCGCTGCCTTTGACGAAATGGCACTGATAGTTTTCGCCGTGGCGGCACCCCAGAAGCATGATTCCATCGATACCCTTGGAGAGCGAATCGGCGATCCACACCAGGTTGAGCGAGCCGAGGCAGCGAAGGGGAATTACGCGAATCCATGCATTATAGCTCATCCTGCGAAGCCCGGTCATATCCAGTGCGGGATAGGCGTCGTTTTCGCAGCAGAGCACAACGATGCGCGGTTTCTCCTCGTATTCGTCCGGAACATCGATAGACTTGATGATATCGCCGATCATCCCCACCGAATAGTTCTTGAAGGAGATGATGCGCTCGGGACAAGAGCCCATGCACACGGAGCAGCGGCGGCACCGGGTCGGCTGAGGAAGAGGATTTGCCTTTTCGTCCTCGTTGATCGCGCCGAACGGACACTCTTCCGTACACCGCTTGCACTGAGTGCAGCGTTGCATGAAGAATTCCGGGTAGCTCAAGTCACCGGCCCTGGGATGAACCGCCATGCCCTTGCTGGTGAGTTCGACGCACTGGATGGCCTTCATGGCGGCACCGGTAGCGTCCTCGATGGCGTTTGAAATACCCATGGGGCGGCGGATCGGACCGGCCGCATAAATACCGGTTCGACGGCTCTCGTAAGGGAAACAGATAAAGTGGGAATCGGGGAACCCGTACTGAAGTTCCGGAAGTTCAGGACCCTGGCGGTACTCCAGGTTCAGGATGTCCGAGATAAAGATGGAGTCGACGGAGGCCACCATTGCATCTTTCTTCTCTTCGTCTTCCTCCTTCTTCAACTTGTAGTCTTCTCCGAACGCCGCCGCCGGCACCATCCCGGTGGCGAGCACAACCATGTCCACGTCGTCCAGAAGGATACTGTCCCCGAGAAGCTCGTCAAAAGCTTCCACGCCGAGTTTGCCTCCGCTGGTTAGAACTTCGGGCGCCTGGGTCCTGACGAAAATTACGCCCTCCTGCTGGGCCTTTCTGAAGAAATCCTCGCCCTGGCCGGGGGTGCGCATTTCCTGGTAGAAGACGAACACGTTCGCCTTGGGGTCCTGCTGCTTGACCTGGATGGCCTGCTTAAGGGCCGTGAAGCAGCAGACCGAAGAGCAGTAAGCCAGGTGTTGCGGGTCGCGCTGACCGGCGCACTGAATAAAGGCGACCGTCTTCAGGGCCCTTCCGTCCGCAGGCCGTGTAATTTTGCCCGACTTTGCGCGTTCTTCGAACTGAACGTTTGTGATGACGTTCGCGGATGCGCCGTACCCGAGCTTTTTGTCCAGCTTCTCGGGGTCGTAGGGCTTCCAGCCCGCAGCCAGGACGACCGCGCCGATATTATGATCGCTGGTGGACCCGTTCTGTTTGATCTGTGCGTTGAAAACACAGGGGCCGCCGGAGAGCTTTTCAACTTTCGAGCCGGTCAGGACCTTGATCTTTTCGTTGTTATTAACAGCGGCGATCAGCTTGTTGATTTCGTTGGCCTGCACGTCCTTGAACGGGAAGGTAACATTTTTCGAGACGTTTTTCTGAAAACCGCCAAGCTCGTTTTCCTTCTCGACCAGCACGGCTGAGTATCCCGCCTTGGCCACTTCGAGGGCCGCCGTCATACCGGTCGTCCCGCCACCCACGACCAGGATGTCCTTCGACATTTCCTGCTCGGGTTTGAACGGCTCGGGTGGCTCCATTTGCTTCATCCTGGCGGCGCTCATCCGAAGGTAGTCTTGGGCCATCATCTGTGTGTCTTCATCGTTTGCCGGATGGCTCCATACTACCTGCTCTCGCAGGTTCACACGATCCAGGATGGTCCCTTCGAAGTTAAAGACATCGTACATCACGCGCAGCGAACAGGCGGCGACAATCAGAGTATTTACACCCTCGTTTGCGATGTCATCCCTGATTAGCTGTGAGCCTTCGGAGCTGCAAAGGTTCGGATGGGTTTTGCATACCGCCGCCTTGCACTCGGATGTTGCAACCTTGCTGAGCTGTTCTATGTCGAGGGCCTCCCCGATACCGCAGCCCGTACAGATATATACCGCGATTTTTTTATCCATCGAGTCTACCTCCTGCCAACGGATTGGATGGCTTTGAGCGCTGCGGCTGTACCGTCCTGAACTGATTCGGAAACGCCTGCCGGGGTCCTTGAACAGCCTGCGGCGAAAAACCCCGGGGTCACTTCCAGTGCGGCGATGAACCCGTAGTCATCGCGCTGAGCGAAAGCAGGTGCAGGCGAAAGGGAAGTGTTAGGCTGCATGCCGGTGGCAAGCACCGCCAGGTCTACGCTGATCTGGTTCAGGCTGCCCGCAGTGGTATCCTCGACCCTGAGGATGAGGTTCTTTGTTGCGCTGTCCTCTTCGATTTTGGCGACTTTGCCCTTGAAGAAAGTAATATTGCCGTCTTCCTTCAGCTTGGCGTAGAAGGACTCCAGCCGGTCCATCGCCCGAATATCGATGAAGAAGATGTATATCTTCGCATCCGGATATTGCTCGCGCACATAAGTGGCCTGCTTCATGGAGGCCATGCAGCAGATGGAGGAGCAGAACGGGAGGTTGTTCTCATCGCGCGAACCCGCACATTGTACGAAAGCAACCGTCTGCGGCTCCTTGCCGTCCGAAGGGCGAACGATCTTGCCCTTTGTGGGGCCGTTGCCCGCCGCGAGGCGCTCCATCATAACGTTGGTTATGACATTCGGATAGGCCCCGAAACCGAGCGTATCAAGCTTCTTGGCGTCGTAGGGGCTCCAGCCCGTTGCCCAGACCACCGCTCCGACCTTTAGTTCAACTGTCCTGGCCTGCATGTCCAGCTCGATTGCATCATACTCACACGCTTGCTTCACCTTCTGTCCTTCCGGGCTTTTGGCAAGCGCCGGGTCGATCACAAAGCGCTGAGGGAAGGCCATTTCGTGCGGCAGGTATGCAGCCTTGATCTTATCCATTCCATAATTGAACGGATTGTCGATCTCCATCGTGCATGCCTCGTAGCATTTGCCGCAGCCGGTGCACTTCTCATTTACATAGCGGGGATTGATTTTAATCCTTGCATTCCACGCGCCTTTTTGGCCGGAAACCGATTCCACCTCAGCCATGGTGAAGAAGCGAATCCTGCTGTTGTTTTTTATCCTGCGGAAATTGAGCTCGAGGCCGCAGTATGGAGGGCACAGCTTCGGAAAATATTGGTGAAGCTGGGCTACACGACCTCCCAGATAAGGATTTTTCTCCACCAGATAGACCTCGTGGCCCGCTTCTGCTGCTTCGATGGCGGCTGTCAGCCCGCTCATGCCGCCCCCGACCACCAGAATACTCTGCGTTTCTACGTCAACCATGCTTATCCTCCTAAGCTGATTAATAAAACAAATATCGAGAACCCCACGAGCAATTGGGCGCAATCCCCTCTAAGCAATTCGATTAATGAGCGGGGGGATTGTAAACCGATAAGCCGTTCTCGCGGCGCCTGTGTATCTCAAAAGATACTAGGTTCGATGAAAAATCAGGAAATGGACAACTCGGGCCCATCAAGTGCTTAATAGTGAAAATCATAAAAGAAATTATGGTTTACCGAGCCATCGCGGAGCGAATTGAAACCACATAAAACCACATATTATTCAGCTATGGTGGACCGATTTTCCCGGGAACTCAACGGAGTTGCAGGATTTATAATGAGAAAGCAGGAAGCGATTTCCGGAGAACTTCACCCGGCTTGTAACGGGAATTTGTTGCTCTACCTCATTTTTTCCGAACAGGTAATCCTTGCAGTCCGATCTTCATTAAGCCGCCTGCCTATATCGCTAAATTCAGCGGATGTCAATATTTTCGTTTGTTCATTTTGTTGATTTGTCGAAGTTTTTGGCTCGGAGACGGTGAACCGGTGGAGAGGCTTAGGGGAGTGGTTCGGCACGGAAGCGAGAGATAAGCGTTCACCACGAAGCTCCGTGGTGCATAAAATTATGCGCAAAGTGCTGTGAACGGTTACAGTTTAAGAATCGATTTCCTCCGGCTCTGGTTCCCCACTGTTTGCGCCAAGCAAGATCTGAGCTTCTCCGGATGGAAGCTCCTCTACGTTGCGCAGCTTCCGGTCTATTGCACGAGACCTCTTTGCGACATCATCCATGGAATTGGCCGCCTGATCCAGTTTCTTCTTGACCCCTTGGAGAGTATTCCCGAATTTACCGAATTCAGTTTTAACCTCCCCGAGGATCCTCCAGACCTCGCTCGATTGCTTCTGAATGGCAAGCGTTCGAAACCCCATTTGAAGACTGTTCAAAATTGCGACCAAAGTGGTCGGTCCCGCTACGGTGACGCGACATTCGCGCTGCAGACTATCGACCAGCCCGGCCTTCCTTAACACCTCAGCATAAAGGCCCTCTGTAGGAAGAAACATGATGCCAAAATCAGTCGTTGTGGGCGGGTTGAGATATTTGTCGCAAATAGTTTTTGCGCAATTCTTTATTGTGGCGGAGAGCATTTTCCCCGCCTGTTCCGCGGCTGCGAGGTCGCAGTTCTCCTGGGCGTCAACCAGTCTCTGGTAATCTTCGACCGGGAATTTAGCGTCAATTGGAAGCCAGACCACCTCTCTGCCGTCTTCACCGCCCCGCCCCGGCAATTTGATTGCAAATTCCACGCGCTCCGATGAATTCTCCTTCGTTTGAACATTTCGTTCGAATTGATCCGGCGTCAGGATTTGTTCAAGGAGCGCTTCAAGCTGGATTTCCCCCCATACGCCCCTGGTTTTCACCCCGGTCATCACCCGCTTAAGGTCGCCAACCCCTGTCGCCAGGGTCTGCATTTCGCCCAATCCCTTATGTACCTGCTCCAGTCTTTCCGAGACCTGCTTAAACGATTCACCCAGTCTTTTTTCGAGGGTCCCCTGAAGTTTTTCATCAACGGTCGCCCGCATCTGTTCGAGCTGCCTGGAGTTGTCTTCCTGGATCTGTTTGAGTTTGTCGTCTATTTTGTTTCGAATGGCTTCCAGCCCGGTTTCGATGGATTCGGTCAACCTCCCCAGCCTGACGGTAAACGCCTCGATTTGTTCCTTCTGCTGCGTCGCCATCCCTGACATTCCCTTGAGCACGGAATCGGCGATATTGGTCATGCTGGTTTGAAGGGAGTCTCCGAAAGACTTCAGAGCGTTTCCAGTCTCCTCGCGTCCCTGCCGGGCGACCAGTGTGGCCTCTTCGCGATTTTTGGCGATTTCATCCCGTAATGAGCGCTCGCATCGCTCCACTCCCCTATCCACCGAATCGAAGCGGGGAATAGAGGTCAAATCGCCGGCCGTTCTGCGAAGCAGAATCAGGACGCAAATGACGTTAAAGCCCAGCAAGACGATTATGATTACCAGGGCAGCTAAGAAAGCCGTTTGTAAAATCTCCGCGTTGCCGAACAAAAACTGCATTCTTTTACTCCGTCTTTGGTCCTTACCCCGAGAGGGCAAGGGGGTAGTTTATAAGCGTCTCCATATTGCGCTCTTTCTAGTATCCTTTGCACCTGTGAGAGTCAAATAATTTGCAAAAGTCATTGTAATTCAATAAAATTTTTGTTTTCTTGACAGTTTCAGCCTCCTGACTATTTTCAATCGTGGATAGTGTTTTTCGAATGAGGTGGAAAAATGAGCATCGAATGTAAAATAGAAGATGGCCCCGCAGCAGGGGACCGGGATGTGAGAAATATTCTGTGCAGCTCGAAAACGATAGCCGTCGTCGGCATTTCGGCCAAAGAGGAGAGTCCCAGCCACAAGGTTGCAAAATATCTGCTCGAGCATGGTTTTAAGGTGATAGGGGTCAATCCGAAGTGCGACGAAGTTCTCGGGGGAAAATGTTATCCGGACTTGAAGTCAGTTCCGGGGCATGTAGACGTGGTGGATATTTTCCGTAACCTCGATGCTATAGCGGGCGTTGTTGAGGAGGCAATCGAAATTGGGGCCGACACGGTATGGATGCAGCTTGGTCTGGAACACGAAGAGGCGGCCCAAAAGGCGCGCCGCGCCGGCCTGAACGTTGTGATGAACAAGTGCATGAAAATAGAACACTCCCGACTTTCCGGCGGCCAAACGACTTGAGACCTCCAGGATTGACTTTAACCGCACACCCATCTGCCCGCGTCCTCGCTTCTCCGCTTCCCCGCGTTCCTACGTCTACTTTGTCATTAAAGAGGGCTTATGGCTGAGCAGGTATTGTTCGGCAAAACGAGTTTTAAGGTTTCGAGGCTTGTGCAGGGTACCTGGGTAACCGGGGGCTGGGCGTGGGGTGGCTCTGATGAAAAAGAGTCCCTGCTCGCCATCCTGCGGTCGCTCGAACTTGGGATAAATTTCATCGACACTGCTCCCGTTTACGGGTTCGGAAAATCGGAAGAGATCGTCGGACGCGCGATCGGCCAATGGGG
>Ga0074045_10004139_pt1 | contig 12908 bp, 8 predicted proteins | sample BogForMeECP23OM2_FD_94442 | JGI IMG/M metagenome (GOLD analysis project Ga0074045, IMG submission 94442) | Bog forest soil microbial communities from Calvert Island, British Columbia, Canada - Bog Forest MetaG ECP23OM2 | ecosystem: Environmental > Terrestrial > Soil > Wetlands ... | reverse complement strand
CGCCGGAAGCCCTCGTATACCGAAGCTGTATGGAACAAGGGATAGACGTTGTAGTAGCGCTTCCCCGAGCCTACATAGAAAAAGTCGTTTGCAGGATCAATGTCCGGCTCCGTTTCATCAAGCCACAGGTAATCGAAGCCATACGGCTTCACGTAGCGGTCTCTGATCTTCTCCCACCACCACTTGGCGGCGTCAGGATTCGTGGTGTCGAGATTCGGGCCGATCACATCCTTGAAGCCGCCGAAGTCCGGCACGCCGTCGGCTTTGTGAATGAGCCAGCCCTTCTGGAGGAGCATGTCGTAGAACTGCGTGCCGGGAGAGAAGTGCGGCCAGACGCTCAGCAGAGTTCCCACGCCCATCGAATGCAGCTCTTTATTCATGGCGGCAGGATCGGGCCAGCGAGCCGGATCGAGATCCAACTCGCCCTGTTTCGTCATATTCAGGAAATCCACTACGACCACGCCGAGCGGCAACTTGCGCTCCCGGTACCCCTTCGCCACTGCCATGATCTGGTCCTGCGTGGGATAGATCGCCTTGCTCTGGATGTAGCCGTAGGTCGCTTTCGGCAGCATGGGCGTGACGCCGGTCAGTTGGCGATAGCCCGCGTAGATTTCATCGCTGTTCTCGCCGGCAATCACGAAAAAGGAAACGCGGTCGCCCACCTCGGACGACCAGACGTTCTGCAGATTGAATCCGAGATCAACCGTGGTTTTGGAGGGATTGTCCCACACAAGACCGTAGTTGCGGCTCGACACCATGAAAGGAACACAGACGGTCTCTCCACCGATCTCGTCGTATTCGTGCCAGCAGTCGATGCGGTGGTCGCGAAGATCGAGAAAACCTTGCTGGTGTTGGCCAAGGCCGTAGTAATGCTCGTCGGCTGGAGAGTCGAAGATTGCAGAGACGCGATCGCCGGCATCAAAGCCGTGCCCGCTTCCGCTGCCACCGGAAGTAGCTGCGGGCCGATTGGGCATCATGAACCAATTCCGCATCGTCAGAAGCGGCTTACCGGATGCCGTCGCAATCGAGATCGTGTCGTTATGCGGCCCATTTCCGCGCGGTCCGCCACCGAAATAGTGCTCTCGAAGGGAATTGTTGATTGCGTCGAGTTGCATCGGTTGTGGCGGTGGAAGATTCTGAGGAGCAATGCGGATGACCATCCGCGCCGACCGAATGACGTCGTAACCATCCGAAGTCTGCTCGTGTGTCCAGCCGCTGATCGATGGCGAGCCCACAAATCCATACCCCGGGGTTGCGCGTGCCGCAGCATGGTCCGAGCTCAAAGTGATTCGAACGATATTCTGAGCGTACGGCTCCAGAACCAGATCCCTGCCCTCGCGCGACAAGACGATCTGCGTATCCGCGGCCCAAAGTGCCTGGCATCCGGCCAGAACCAGCCCCAGACTGGCCATACCGACACATTTATGAACGAAAGAGTTCATCACACCTCACGATCAAGGGTCTCTTTGACTGACTACGGACGTGATCCGACCCGTCCGGCTGCCCAAGCCGGTCTTCCGTCTCGAAGGTCGAGTTCGACAGACGCCTCTCCAACTCCACCCAGAGTTCGACCACAATCTCGATAGCGAGATTGATCCAAGTTCAGGCATCTCACAAGTAACACACGGTTCTCTTACAGTAAGAACGTGATGCAATACCTCTCGCGTTAATCACTTGCCGGCAGACAGATGGCCTCGCGCATGCAGGGGCTTCACCCGGAAAATCGACGAACCTTGACAATGGCGCTCCATATCTGTTTAGTTAGAGGCGCTCGGAAAACGATTACAGAAGCCGTCCTCAACGGCAAGGAAGTACTTTCCCGGCTCAGATTTCGCTAGAAATCTGCGAATTCGAGATACGACCGTTGACGACTTGGATGGTTGCGCCGGACAGCTTTTGGAGGCCAGTGAGCCATGAAGTCAGTCCTTGAATCTCCGAAGAGTCCCGAGAATGTCCCGCACCCGCCTGAGGCCTCTGGAAGCGACCGTTGGAGCGTGCTCCATGAGTTGGACGCCATCCTTTCCAGCCGCCACTTCAAGAGCGCGGATCGTTGCAAGCAGTTTCTTCAATATGTGGTTCTGAGCAAACTCGACGGTCAAACCGAGCGGATCAAAGAACGCACCATCGGAACCGAAATATTCAAGCGATCTCCTGGATATGCCACCGGGGAGGACCCCGTGGTCAGGGTCCAGGCCGGAGAAGTTCGTAGGCGTCTGGAAAACTACTACCAGGAGAGACAGCCACCGTTTGAGCTGCGCATCGAATTGCCGGTGGGATCTTACTCTCCCGTGTTTCATTGGAGGTCTGCCGCTGAGGCCCCCAGGGCGCAAGCACGACCGGAGCCTCCCGTGGAGATGCCGGCCCGGAGGTGGAGGCCGAGCGTCAAGCTAGTTTCTTTATTGGGTGCCGCGGTTTTAGCCGCATTCGCGGGCAGGACTCTTTTTAACTCATTGCACCGAGGAGCGGATCCGAAGAATGCGCTCGAGCAATTCTGGAGTCCCGCAATTGCAAGCCACCAGCCCATCCTAATCTGCCTTGCTAACGAGCGCACCAGCCAGTCCGAGGACAAGTCACAGCCTTCCCCGAGAGTCTTACCAGGCCCGCCTCAAACTAAGTCTGCCGATAGCGATTCCTCCCTCCTTCTCAATCCTGTCGAAAAGGTCTCCAGCGGGAACGACCCCGTCTATCCCGAGATCGTCCCGGCGGCCGATGCCTCAGTTGCCGTCCAGCTTTCGGGTCTCTTCGCCAAGCTCGATAAGAGCAGCCAGTTGCGCATCGGGGCCGCCGCGACGTTCGAGGATTTGCGTAACTTTCCGGCCGCCGTCATCGGCGGCTTCGATAGCCGCTGGACCATCCAACTGGTCTCGAACCTGCGCTACGCTTTCGTGTGGAACCAGGCAAAGTACATGATTCGCGAGCAGATCCCCCGGGGAAGAACCTGGACGACCCAATTCGGGCCCCACGGCGAGACCGTGGAAGATTTTGCAATCGTCAGCCGCCTGATTGACTCCAAGACTGGGCAGTTTACGGTCACGGTCGCGGGGATCGGCCCCCGTGGGACTGAAGCCGCCGGTGAACTAGTCTCTTCCTCGCGCCATCTCGAAGAAGCGTTAGCCAAGGCTCCCGCCGATTGGCAGAATCGTAATCTGGAGATAGTGCTGGAAACGACAGTGACTGATTCGGTTTCTGGTCCGCCTCACGTCATCGCAACCTATGCCTGGTGACCTGCCGGAAGAGAGTTCAGTCTAAGGCGCCGGCGTGCAGTTCTCATGCAGGTCAGGCTCAGCTACAAATCCCTGCTTTGGGGAGTTCTCGTGCAAGTTCGTGCATTGATTTGCATCGCGCTGTCTTTTATCCCACTGATGCATGTTTCCGGCCAGACCCAGCAACCGGTGCAACCTGTTCAAAGCGGAATGGGTGGGGGCATCGCCTCGGCAGGACAGTTTGCTCCGGTTTACGATGAACATCGGCGCCCAATCACCGCCGGCGGCTTCGTCGATAAAGGCGCGGTGGTCTTCGAAGATATCACCCAGGCTGCGGGTTTAGCCGGCTGGCGCCACCAGATGGGCACGCCGCAGAAGCGCTATATTCTTGAAACCGACGGGTCAGGCGTGGGCCTCATCGATTACGACAACGACGGCTGGCTTGATATCTACCTTGTAAACGGTTCCACTTACGATGCACTCAGCGGCAAGAGCACGCCTCCTCATGCCGCGCTCTTTCACAACAACCACGACGGAACGTTCACCAACGTGGCTGAGAAAGCCGGGGTCACCAATGATCGCTGGGGCTTCGGCGTCGCCATCGCCGACTTCGATAACGACGGCTGGCCCGACATATTCGTGGCCAACTACGGCAAAAACCGGCTGTACCATAACAACCACGATGGAACGTTCACTGATGTGGCGGAACAAGCCGGCGTCACTCTCGGCAACTGGTCAGATGGTGCAACCTGGGGCGATTTCGACGGCGACGGCCGCCTCGATCTCTTTGTCTCAGGTTACGTCCACTACGATCTGGGCAATCAGCCAAGTGCCGAAGACGGTACGGGCTCGAACGCATACTGCCAGATGCGCGGAGTGACGGTGATGTGTGGTCCACGCGGGCTCCCAGGCGAACCTGATCATCTATTTCACAACAATGGCGATGGCACGTTCACTGACGTTAGCGTGCGTGCAGGCGTCTCCGATCCGGATAAGTTCTATGGATTCACGGCGATCTTCGTCGATGTCAACAACGATGGGAAAGTGGATCTGCTTGTCGCAAACGATTCCGAACGCAACTATCTCTACATCAACAAAGGAGACGGTACGTTCGAGGACCAAAGCTATGTTTCAGGTTTTGCTTTCAACTTCGATGGCCGAGAGATCGCCTCCATGGGACTAGCTGTGGGCGACTATTTAAACGATGGCTTGGTCGATGTCCTGGACACGGATTTTTCGGACGACTATAAGGCACTCTACCGCAACGATGGCGATGCCAACTTTACCGACGTTTCCCGGGAGGCGGGGATCGCACAGGTTGCCGTCCCTTTTGTGGGCTGGGGTGACGGCCTGATCGACTATGACAACGACGGCTGGAAAGACATCATGATGATCAACGGTCACGTCTACCCCCAGGTTGACCAGCACAATTGGGGTACGACCTACGCCGAGCGTCCCCTGCTCTTTCACAACAACCACCATGGCAAGTTCGAATACGTTCCACCGGTGAAAGGATCGGGGCTGGCTACTGTGACGCCGGGGCGCGGCGCCGCCTTCGGCGACCTGTTCAACAACGGTAAGATCGATGTCGTCATCAATCCGGTCGACGGCCCTCCTGTCCTGCTGAAGAACGTGAACCCGGACCATCACCACTGGGTGGAACTCAAACTTGTCGGAGGACCTAAAAGCCCACGAGACGCCATCGGCACTACTGTCTATTTGACAGCGAATGGCATGCGCCAGCGTGAAGATGTGATGAGCGGAGGGAGCTACATCTCGTCGAACGATCAACGCTCTCATTTCGGTTTGGGCGATGCCACCGACGCCGGGACGGCAGAGATTCACTGGCCTTCAGGCCATGTCGACACGGTCAGGCTCCCGGCTGTGGACCGCATCTTTACAATCACCGAGGAGAAAGGCATAACTGATGTGTTGTGCGCCAAGCAGCCATGTTCCTGAGTTCAGGAGCGGTCTCGGGAGCTGCTCGACTACGCTTGGAAGTTCGAGGGCGCGCCATTGGATCGGTAGCGCCGTATCATGGAGCGAGAGTTATTCACCAGTCGTGCCTCTTAGCAACTGTGCCGGAGCATGTCTCGAATGGTCCCCTTGAGATTGATCGTAGGATTCATGTTGGCATCTGCGCTGTCGGCCCAGGCGCAGAGCACTAAGGTTTCGATTGCTACCATTGAGTCGCTCATCCGTTCGGAACAATACGATCAGGCACTGAGCGAGTTGAAAACTGCGACGCGTGAAAACCCGGACGACTTCAAACTTTGGACGCTGGAGGGAGTATGCCTCGCGCTGCAGGGCAACGACCGGGGAGCCCTCTCTGGGTTCGATCATGCAATTCGAATCTCGCCGAATTACATTCCGGCATTGAAAGGCGAAGCACAGATTCTATACAAGACCGGGGACAAGCGCGCCATTCCGCTGCTCGAAAGGGCGTTGAAGTCCGACCCGGGCGATGTAACCGGGCACGAAATGCTCGCCACCCTCGAACAACGCGCCGGCGACTGCAATGCGGCGGTGACTCAATTCCTCCTCAGCAAGGACGCCGTCGCCGGCCATCCCGCTTCTCTCGAAGCGTACGGCTACTGTTTGTTCAAGCTGGACCGCCTGGCCGACGCGGTTCCCGTCTTTCGCCAGCTCATCCCGCTTCTTCCAGCGAGCGCGTACCCGAGCTATGACCTGGCCGTTGTTCTTGCTGCATTACATAACAACGAAGAGGCCCTAAAGGTCCTCGAGCCGGTCTTGACTCCCGATGAGTCCGACCCGGACATTTTAAGTCTGGCATCCCAGGTGTATGAAGCAACTGGCGACACACCCAAGGCTGTCGCGCTGCAACGTCAGGCCATCGTTGTCGATCCCACCGATCCTGAGAATTATGTTCTGTTCGCTGTTCTTTGTCTCACACACGATTCGTTTCAAGTGGGAATCGATATGCTCGACGCTGGTCTGAAGCGTATTCCCAATAATTCATCGCTCTATCTCTCTCGCGGAGTGCTTTACGCGCAGCTGGGAGAGTTCGACAAAGCTGAGGCGGACTTCAACAAGGTGGAACAGCTCGACATCGCGCTGAGCGTCGGCGCCTACGCTGCCGACCTGACGATTTTACAAAAGAACGATCCCGACAAGGCTCTCACGCGCGTGCGTGAGCAGTTGAAGGCTCACCCTGAAAGTCCTCTGCTTCGCCTCCTGCTGGCCCAACTGATCATGAACAAGGCGCCCGATCCGGAGAGCTACGCATTCAAAGAGGCGATGCAGAACGCTCTGGCCGCCGCAAAGAGCAAACCGGATCTCGTCGAGGCCCATAACGAGCTGGCAGTCATGTACATGAGTCTCAAGCAATATGACCGGGCGATCAAAGAGTGCAACACCGCTCTGCAATACGACTCTTCCGACGAAGCTGCCATGTATCACCTCGTCATTTCTCTCCGCCACATGGGGCAAAACGAAGAACTGCCAGCGTTGGTCAAGCGCCTCGCCGAATTACACAAAGAATCGTTGCAACGTGAGACCGAACGCAAGTCATTCCGGCTAATCGAGCAAGGGGCGGCAGGAACGCCTTCTGATTCGGGGCATTAAGTCAGATCGCCAGCGAACTGCAGAAGAGCCGGGTCAATGCTCGCGCAAGCCTGCGCATCTAGAATGATGCAAAACCAGCCTTGTCTCGATTCTGGCCGCCGGAGGAACGATGATCGCCTGTTTGCGAGAGAACGATTCTTCAACCGGCATGCGGCGCGCACGCTCTCACACGCCGGTTGTCTTTCTTGCCATGCTGGTTGTGACCCTGGCGTGCCGTCACGAGCCGAAGGTCGCACAAGCTCAGGATCACGTCTCGCTCCGCGTGGAAAGTGCGAGTTTCACCGGCGCCATCCCTCAGCGCTTCACATGCGACGGCGCCGGCGTCTCGCCCGCTCTAGCCTGGTCTTTGCCCCCTTCGGGAACCAAAAGCCTGGCCATCGTAATGCACGATCCTGACGCTCCGGTCGATTTCACAGCGCATCAAAAGAGTTAGAGTGCGCAGACGAATGCGATTGGACTCGACATCGATCAGCCCACCCCGGTTATCACAGACTCGGTAGGTTGCCTCGATGATCCGCTCGAATTCGTCAGGTGGGAAGTAGTCGGTTGGGATCTGCACGACCTTGATCTTCCCGAAACCAATGGCGGGGTTCTCGGTCAGGTAGCGGCGCCTCACGCAGGCCCAGAAGAATCCAATCACTCGGCTCTGCTTTTTCTGCTTGGCGAGGGGACCGTCTTCCCAGGTGCTGCGGAAGTTCAGCAGAGTGTCCAGGTCCAGTTCATCCAGGTATTCGATCCCCTCGACGCGCGTCCAGGCAAGAAACTGCTTGCGGAAGATGGTTTCGAGTTTCTTGAGGGTCGAGGATTCGACGCTGCGGCTCACGGCATCGGCCAGGTATGCGTCGACCGCTTGCGCCACCGTGACCCTTGGCCGCGGTTTCGGTACGCGTAGCTCAGGGACTTCCGTCCGGGACGTCGGCAGCGGAGGATCGGATGGAGTGGGGATTGGCGGCGCCGAACCGGCCGCCACCGCGGTGCCGAAAGGCGGCAGGCCTTTGATGAGCGCCTCCTCAAGCTTGACGCGCACCTCTTCGGCTTCAGCCCACTGCCGGGTCTTGGCGCTCTGGCGAAAGTAATACCCGTTCACCTGCCCGCCCACCCATTTGGGGCAATTGCACCTGCGGCAGGAGCGGTCGTGAGCGAATTTGCAGTCGGCCGAATGGCGGGAAAAGACGGAAAGCAGCATGGGGCTCCCCACTTCAGAGGTGAGTTTGCCCGCATGGAAGAGGTCGGTCAAAAAGGGAGCAACGTACAAATCACGTACAAAAATGCCCCTCAAATTTGCCTATGGAAGGTATGTCGTTGATGTAACACGACTTAGTTATGGTGGAGGCGGCGGGAGTCGAACCCGCGTCCGAAATCGCTGTCAGCCGGGAGAGTCCATGCTGTGTCCGATTCGATTGGGATTCGCTCCGCGGCGCTTAAGAACGGACAAGATGCGCCGGAAACTAGTCCGATGATCTCGCGAAACCAACACGGACCGAGCCGGTCTCACCAGCCTACTGTATGACGCCCGCTCACAGCCCGTAGGCGAAGCCGTGGAAGGCGGCTACTTAATTAATTAAGCAGCAAGTGCCAGATTGTCGTTGGCAACTTTGGTTTTGCAGGCTGATACGAGCGCCCACCCCCCGACATGTCTCCCATGCTGCAATCGATCCCGTCGAAACCGTGACGCCCCCATCTTCCACCCCGTCGAGCAAAGATCGCTCGCTGGGACCCGGAATCGCGGTACGCCTCATTGGATGATCGGAGGCTGCCGCTGGGTGCGAGCTCGGGCCGAGTGGCTCGTGCTGCATAGTTCATTGTACGACGAGAAACGCGCCCAAGCTAAATGGCGGGCCGGGGGCATGGGGCTCTCAGCCTCGTGATGCAAGGCTAGAAGTGGTAGGCGACGCCGACGCCGGCGCGATAGTGGGAAGGCGAATAACTGGACGGCGGCGCTTTGCTATTGCCCAGGTAGTCCCCGGTGATGCGCAGCTTGAATCCGAGGAACAGAGGCACGTCCGCGCCCCCGCCGAAAGCGTAGCTCGTGGCGTTGTAGGAGGTCGTGGGGAGGAAGGGGATCGTAGCGCTCTCATGAGCAAGGCCGGCGAGGCCGTGGGCAAAGAGGCTGAGGCCTGCGGCGTGAACGGTGACGCGGGGACCAAACATGACAAGCGTGACCTGTTGGGAGAGGCCGAGGGGATTCTGGGTGTAACGAGAAACGTCGCCTTCGATGCCAACGAAGGGCATCGGCTTGATGTGCATGGCGAACTGCCAGCCATTCATGCCGGAGGTGTAGGGGCCGTACAGATTGGCGCCGACGCGGCTATAGCCAAAGTAGACATCTGCCTTAGTTCCCTTTGCATAGGCCACAGGAACCAGCGAAATCAGTGATACCGCAAGGAGTATGACAAAGCCAGGCAGCTTCATAATTGCCCTCCTCATCCCGATTGAAGTTGATTTGTGCAACCAGTCTAGCGAAAGAGACTAGAGAACTCAATGTCGAGGGGATGCGGCCGCTGGTATGAGCTACGGCGAACACTACTGCTTTTCGAGGTCGATCTTTTCGTACTCGTGGCGAGCGATGCCGGCGCGGATCTGGGCGGGCGTCCATCCGGCCTTGGTCTTGAAATAGGCGTAGAAGCCTTCGGCGGCGCAGACGTCGCACTCGGTGCTGTGGATGGTCTCGTAGCAGCTATGCAGGCTGGTGTGGCCGAGGGACCGGTCGCAGCGGCAGTTGCACGGCAACTGATAAATGACGCCCGGGATTTGCGCCGCCAGTTCATAGGCGCGCACCTGCCAGTGGTAGCGGAAGTTCGGTCCCTTGAGTTGCGCGCCGTGGAGGATGGGCGGAATGGCCTTGATGTTGAGCGGCGCGGAAGAGTGATAGGCAGGGACGTCTTCGGCCGGGTTCGACCACTGCGCATAGCTGGCGGCGGTGAGTGCGGAGACGGCCAGACCGAGGATCCAGCGGCGGTTGATCGAGTGACCCATGAAGCTCCTCATTGTTTCTAGTATGGCAGAGAAGGAGGCGGCAGCGGTTGAATCGCTTCCCTGCTCTGCGGCGGACCGAGCCATCCACCGTGGCGCGCGCTTCGGAGAAATGGATCCGGACGACCCGGAGGGTTTTGTAAGGAATAAGAGGTTGAAAATGAGTTGGTTCATTGAGTGTTGGGCCGCGGAGGGAAGGATCGGGGCTTGACCGGCAAAGCGCTCCAGCGGGGCGGAAGCGATAGGTGGAAGGCCGGGAGACTTGTCAGGGAATTGTCACGCATAAAAAAAACGGCACGAACGTTAAGTTGTTCGTGCCGGGAGGCCAGTGACGCAAACTACTCCCGGCTCGGAGACGCACTCCAAAGCCGGAATAAATACACGATAGCATAGATTCGAGAAAATGCAATACAAAATTCCAAATTTATTTTGACCAGATCCGGCCGTCTTTGTTCACGCATGTAACGTCTGAAGGTGGCGCGTTTTGGGACAGGACTGGGACTCCGGCGCCCGTCAGATCTCTTTATGCGCGGCCGTTGAACTGGCTGGAGAAGCAGAGGATTGAATTTAGAATCAACCATTTGGTTGACCAGGGTGGCCGACGCGGTGTGTGTTCTGTGGATGAAGCCGAGGGGAGGCCGCTGCGCCAAACCGAGTTCCCCGGCCGGATGCCACCGTGAGAAATCCACAAAAATGGATGGCCGATTCTCCCGCGAAATGGAGAAATGGCAATCATTACACTTTTACGGATTTCTCGGCTTGAGCTTTCCAGAGCCCAGCTTTCTGCAAGGCGCCGGGCGAATCGACATTTGGCCAAGCGGGATTGACGGATTGATTGGGGTTAGGGGAAAACGAGAGGTACATTTTCGACGTTTTTTGAACGCGATTTTGAGGGTGTTTTGTTGATTTAAGGGGAGTTAAGTGGCGATTTATACCCCTAGGGGGTATGGAAATAAATTTCTGCTTCGTTTTCCCTCCCGGAAGGGCCGATGCGCGAAGGCCCGGGCCTAAAGGCCCCCTTCCTTCTTGCCATGTTTTCAGAGGCCTGAAGGCCCCTGCTCCGTCCGAAAACCCGATCGATCACTTGCAGAACTAAGGCTATTATGCGCTGGGGCGCGGAAATATTCTGCAAGATGCGAAGAGGAAATTGGAGTGGGAGATGGTGAGTGAGATCAATGAGATAGGGAGACAGGGAGGTTGGGGCCGGGGTGGAGGGGGGCTTGACGGAAGAACAGGGACGTAGGGACTAGGGACTAGGACTAGGGTTCCCACCCAAAACGGGTGAGGAGAACAAAGGCCCGGGCCTAAAGGCCCCTTCCTTCTTGCCCTGTTTTGAGGGGCCTGAAGGCCCCTGCTCCCTCCGAAAGTCCCATCCTCAACGCAAAAGCGCGTTCAGGATGGCACCCGGCGGAAAAGCCAAGCTCCGCTCAGAATGGCCGTTCTGAACTCGCCAATCCGGTGTTTAGGGCGGTTCCAGAATTGATGTACCCAGGCTTTTGCTTTCCCACCCATTTCGCAGAGAACGCGAAAAGGATGGGGCACGGATGCGATGGGTGTAGCTATCTTGGAACCGCTTTAGCTACCGTGTATCTGCCGATGCGCGCTAGCCGGCGAGTTGGTTGGCCTGCGCGGCGAGGTCAAAATCCCTGGCGGTGAGACCGCCGGCCGAGTGGGTGACGAGAGCGAGGCGGACGCGGTTGTAGCGAATGTCGATGTCGGGGTGGTGGCCGGCCGATTCGGCGGCTTGGCCCACGCGATTGACAAAGTCGAGTGCGGCGCGGAAGTCTTTGAACTGAAAGGTTTTGACGAGCTCGCCCACCTCAATCTGCCAACCGGAAAGGTTGGCCAGACGCGAGCGAGCCTCTTCGGTCGTGAGTGTGCTCATCCGTTCGACTCCTTTGCGCGCGGCCTATTCAAACGAAAGCCGGGTCCGGACACTTCGCGCCCATCGGGAGTCTTTCAGCGACGATCGCGTGCCCGCGTTTACGCGACAGGCCCCGGCAGCTGCGGGACGGTTCCCGACAGGCTGGGCTGGCGCGCCATCTCGAAGGTCGAGAAGCGCTGGTTGCGGCCGCTAATCTCGGAGCGCAGCTCCTGCCAAAGCTCGTTCGGAATCTTCAAGAACACCTCGACGACGGCGGGGTCGAATTGCGTTCCAGAGCAGCGCAGAATCTCTTCGCGGGCGTTGTCGAAGCCTGTGGCTTTGCGGTAGGGGCGGTCGCTGGTGATGGCGTCGAGGGTGTCGGCCACTGCGAAGATGCGGGCGCCGACGGGGATTTCGCGCCCGCGCAGGCGATTGGGATAGCCGTTGCCGTCGTAGTGCTCCTGGTGGCAGAAGACGATTTCGGCCGCGCCGGCGAGGAACGGAATCTTACGCAGCATGTTGTAGCCGCGAGAGCAGTGCTCGCGCATCAATTCCTGTTCTTCCGGGGTCAGCTTGCCGGGCTTGCGCAGGATTTCGTCGGGAATCGCCATTTTGCCGATGTCGTGCAGAAAAGCGCCGCGCGCGATAACCTTAATTTCCTCGGGAGGAATCCCAATGGCGCGCGCCAGAGCGATCGCGTAAGCCGTTACCCTCTTGGAGTGCCCCTCGGTCTCGGAGTCTTTCAGGTCCAGGGCGTCACCCAGCGCCTCCAGGGTAACGTCGTAGGAGTGCTCGAGATCTTCCATCGCATGGCGAAGCATCTCCGTCCTGGCCCGCACCATCTCTTCCAGACTCTGGTGGTAATTCTGAGTCTCCTCAAGCGCCCGGCGATGGTTCAGAGCTCTCCCGACCGTGCTGATCAACTGCTCCCGCTCGAAGGGCTTGAGCAGATAGTCATAGGCTCCGCGGCGCATGGAGTCAATGGCCACGCTGATGTCATGAACCGCGGTTACCATGACGACGGGCAGGTTAGGCTGCAGCGCGTGGATGCGATCCAGCAGCGCGATGCCGTCGATGTCCTGCATGACGATGTCGGTAAGCACCAGGTTGAAGGTGTTCATTTCCAGCGCTGCGAGCGCCTCACGCCCATCGGCAGCCTGTTCCACCGTGTATCCCTGGTGTTCGAGAGCGGCGGCCATCATGGTACGCACCGGCGGTTCGTCATCGACGACGAGAACGCGCGCCGGTTTTGGCGTGCGCACGGCGCTTTCCTTGCGCGGATT
>Ga0074045_10004138_pt1 | contig 12909 bp, 8 predicted proteins | sample BogForMeECP23OM2_FD_94442 | JGI IMG/M metagenome (GOLD analysis project Ga0074045, IMG submission 94442) | Bog forest soil microbial communities from Calvert Island, British Columbia, Canada - Bog Forest MetaG ECP23OM2 | ecosystem: Environmental > Terrestrial > Soil > Wetlands ... | reverse complement strand
TTCTACCTGGTGTACTCCATAGTCCGTCCGGACAAATTCTAGGGGGGGCCATGAGCAGCACAAACTGGATTCAGCTTATCGTGTACCTCGGAGTGCTTTTCACCCTGGCCCCTTTCCTGGGGAAGTACATGGCGCGCGTCTACGGTGGTGAGCGGCACATACTCTCTTTCCTCGGGCCTGTCGAGCGCTTCATCTACAAGGTGACCGGCGTCAGGACCGAGCAGGAGATGAGCTGGCGGCAGTATCTTGCCGCCCTTCTCGCCCTGAACGTGCTGGGATTCCTCTTCGTCTGGGTCGTGCTCATGACCCAGAAATGGCTTCCCCTCAACCGTGCCGGAATCGACAACATGTCGTGGCACCTGGCGCTGAACACGGCGGTCAGCTTCATGACGAACACGAACTGGCAGAACTACAGCGGAGAGAATGCGGCCAGCTACTTCTCCCAAATGGTGGGCCTTGCCGTGCAGAATTTCCTCAGCGCGGCCACCGGTATGGCAGCGCTTCTGGCGCTGGTGCGGGGAATCAGGAACAGACCGGCGGCCGGAGCCGGTGGTACCACTTCCAGTCGGGTGCTCCTGGGCAACTTCTGGGTGGACCTCACGCGCTCTCTGCTGTACATCCTGATCCCCCTCTCCGTGATACTGGCGGTGATCCTGATGTCCCAGGGAGTCATCCAGAACTTTGCCGGCTACGCCCACGCGGTCACCCTTGAAGGGAAGGACCAGGTGATCCCCATGGGTCCCGTCGCATCCCAGATCGCCATCAAGCAGCTGGGCACCAACGGAGGCGGCTTCTTCGGGGCCAACTCGGCATATCCATTCGAAAACCCGACGCCGGTCAGCAATTTTTTCGAAATGCTGGCGATCCTGCTCATTCCGGTGGCAACACCTTTTGCCTTCGGCCGCATGATCAAAGACCGCACACAAGGCTGGGCGCTGTTTGCTGCCAAGACCGCCATGTTCGCCATGGGTCTGATCGCAATCTTGTTCGCCGAGTTCTCATTCAACGGTATTTCCGGAGGGATCGGAACGATGGAAGGGCGCGAGGTGCGCTTCGGCATCGCCGGCAGCGCCATGTGGGCGGAAACGACAACCGTGACCTCCAATGGCTCGGTCAACGCGATGCATGACAGCTTCTCTCCGCTTGGCGGCATGATCCCGCTGGTCAACATCATGCTGGGAGAGATCATCTACGGGGGCGTGGGTTGCGGGTTGTACGGAATGCTGGTCTTTCTGTTCATCACCGTGTTCATCGCGGGGCTCATGGTCGGTCGCACCCCGGAATATATGGGAAAGAAGATCGAGTCGAAGGAGATGCAGCTCTCCGTTCTTGCAGTCGTCGGTCAGACGGTCGTGATCCTCTTCCTGGCCGCCGCCGGCGTCGCAACGAAAACAGGCCTGTCCTCGCTTACCAACCAGGGACCGCACGGGCTCTCGGAAATCCTCTACGTTTTCTCTTCCAGCGTCGGCAACAACGGCAGCGCGTTTGCCGGTCTCAACGGGAACACGCCTTTCTACAACCTGCTCGGCTCTTTCGCAATGCTCGTCGGCAGGTTCGTCCTGCTCGTACCGGTCATGGCCATCGCGGGAAGCCTGGGCGCAAAAACCCCGATTCCCGCGAGCGTGGGAACATTCGCCACCAACAACGCGACCTTCGTGGTGCTCCTGGTCCTCACGATCGTGATCGTCGCGGGATTGAACTTCTTTCCCGCGCTCACCCTGGGGCCGATCCTCGAGCACTTTCTGGCCCTCAAGGGCATTGTGTTCTAGCAAAGGAGCCGTTTCATGAGGCAAGATATCAGATTATGGAGCCTTCCCGTCCTGCGCCGCGCTGCAGGAATGGCATTCGCCAAGCTGGATCCCAGGGTGGAAATACGAAACCCGGTCATGTTCATGGTCTGGATCGGCTCGGTATTCATCACCGTGGTTTTTTTCGCCAACCTTTTCCGGGGAACATTCGGCGGGTTCAACCTCCAGATCGCCATATGGCTCTGGTTCACCGTTCTGTTCGCGAACTTCTCGGAGTCCCTCGCGGAGATCCAGGGCAAGGCGCGCGCGGATTCGCTGCGCGCCATGCGCACCAAGACAGTGGCCCGTCGCCTGCACCCGGGCACCGGCCAGGAGGAGAGCGTCGCCTCGATCGAGCTGCGCGTCGGGGACCGCGTTGTCTGCGAGACCGGCGACGTGATTCCCGGTGACGGCGAGGTGGTCGAGGGAATCGCGAGCGTGGATGAATCCGCCATCACCGGAGAATCGGCACCGGTGATCCGGGAGTCAGGCGGGGACAGGAGCGCGGTCACCGGAGGCACAAAGGTGATCAGCGACCGGATCGTGGTGCGCATCACGGCGGAGGCAGGCAAGACGTTTGTCGACCGGATGATCGGGCTGGTGGAGAACGCCACGCGCCAGAAGACGCCCGGCGAGATCGCGCTTCTCATCCTTTTATCGGCCTTCTCCATCATATTCCTCGCTGCGGTCGGCACCCTCTGGTTTTTCTCCGACTACAGCGCGAAGCAATCGGGCACCGCCGTATTCATCACCACGGCAGTGCTCTTCTCCCTTCTTGTGTGCCTCATTCCGACGACCATCGGAGGCCTTCTCTCGGCTATCGGCATCAGCAGCGTGAGCCGTCTTCTCAAGAAGAACGTGCTCGCGCTGAGCGGACGCGCCGTCGACGCTTCCGGCGATATCGATGTGATGCTGCTGGACAAGACCGGTACGGTCACCATGGGCAACCGAATGGCATTTGCGTTCTATCCCGCAAAAGGCGTGCAGGAGAACAACCTTGCCGAGGCGGCCCTGCTTGCATCCCTCGCGGATGAAACGCCGGAGGGCAGATCGATCGTCAACCTGGCGCGGAAAAACTATCCTATCAAGTCAGGAAGCGTGCTGGAAATCGGGGGGAAGTTCGTCCCCTTCTCTGCAAAGACGCGCATGAGCGGCATCGACTTCAGCGACCAGAGAAAGAGCATCAGGAAGGGCGCGGCAGAGGCGGTTCGAGAATGGGTGGTCTCCGGCGGCGGCACCTACCCGCAGGAGGTGGACACCCGGGTCAGGCAGATTTCGGCCGAAGGGGGCACGCCCCTTGCCGTTGCCCGCAACAACGAGGTGCTGGGGGTCGTGTACCTCAAGGACGTGGTAAAAGGGGGCATCAAAGACAGGCTCATGCACCTGCGCGAGATGGGGATCCGCTCCGTGATGATCACAGGAGACAACCCCCTGACCGCTGCTACCATCGCAGCAGAAGCGGGTGTGGACGACTACATTGCCGAGGCCACTCCGCAGGCAAAGCTCGAACGGATCCGCGCAGAGCAGAAGAAAGGCCACCTTGTCGCCATGATCGGGGACGGCACCAACGACGCCCCTGCCCTGGCGCAGGCGGACGTGGGCGTGGCGATGAGCTCCGGCACCCAGGTGGCCCGGGAGGCGGGGAACATGGTGGACCTCGACTCCAACCCCACCAAGCTCATCGATATCGTGGAGGTGGGTAAGGAACAGCTCATGACGCGCGGCGCGCTCACGACGTTCAGCATCGCGAACGACGTGGCGAAGTTCTTCGCGATTCTCCCTGCCATGTTTCTGGGGCTCTATGCTGCGGCGGGAGGCGTCGGGCCTCTCTGGGCGCTCAACGTGATGCGCCTGGCCTCACCCCAGAGCGCGGTGCTCTCCGCGGTCATTTTCAACGCCCTCATCATCGTCATTCTGATTCCCCTTGCTCTGCGAGGGGTGCGCTACCGCGCCATTGGGGCAATACGGATCCTGAGGAGGAACCTGCTCGTCTACGGCGTGGGCGGAATCATCGCTCCGTTCGTCGGAATCAAGGCGATAGACCTGCTTGTTCATGCGCTGGGGCTTGCGTAGAAGGAGGACGGTCATGAAGCACGTCAGTATTGCAATTCGGGGGTTCATTTTCTGGACTGTTGTCACCGCAGGGGTTTACCCCCTTCTGATGACGGGTATCGGCGCCCTTTTCTTTCCGCAGAAGGCGCATGGCAGCCTCGTGCTGAGGGACGGGAAGGTCATCGGATCGACTTTGCTCGCCCAGGACTTCCAGGGCGACGCCTGGTTCCATCCACGCCCCTCGGCAGCGAAGTATGATCCCACCTCCTCCGGCGCGAGCAACGAGGGATACACGAACGCCGATCTGAAAAAGAATTACGAGCAGAGGAAAGCGGACTGGCAGAAGGCGAACGGGAACACCATCCCGCCCGTGGATATGTTGTATGCCTCGGGAAGCGGCCTTGACCCGCACATCAGCCCCGAGGCGGCTGAGCTGCAGGTGCCGCGGGTGGCGGCGGCGCGGCACATCCCCGGTGACAAAGCAGGGCAATTGCTCGCGCTGGTAAAACAGTACGAAGAGGCTCCACAGCTTGGATTCCTCGGCGAACCGCGCGTCAACGTTCTCCGGCTGAACCTCGGGCTGGACGAGGCGTTCCCCATGCAGAAGTGAAAAAGTCTGCGGCCTGCGCAGTGCTCCCTATTCCCGGCTCGCTGCTCGGCGCCCAGGACGGCCTTTGCGATCTGGCCGTCCAACGGGCAATCCGGTAGCCACACCTCTTTGCAGAAGCCACTGCCCGCTGTACTCTTGCCGGGAGAAGGATGACCCTCGATGGTTGATGACACACGACCGGATCCGGATGCGCTTCTCCGGGTCGTAGAGAGAGAACAGAGCGCAAAAGGCAGGCTCAAGGTCTTCTTCGGCATGGCCGCCGGGGTGGGCAAAACCTTTTCCATGCTCAAGGAGGGCAGGCAGAAGAAAGAAGAAGGCGTCGATGTGGTGATCGGCTACCTGGAGAGCCACCAGAGAAAAGAGACGGATGAGCTCGCGGCGGGAATGGAGATCGTGCCTCGCATGAGCCTGGAGTACAGGGGGAAAATGCTTCAGGAGATGGACCTCGACGCGGTTCTTCTCCGCAGGCCCGGCCTGGTGCTCGTGGATGAGCTCGCCCATACCAATGCCCCGGGGGCGCGCAACAGGAAGAGATACCAGGACGTGCTGGAGCTCATCGATCACGGCATCGACGTCTTCACGACGGTCAACGTGCAGCACCTGGAAGGATTTGCCGATACCGTGGAAGAGATCACGGGCATTACGATCGTGGAGCGGATACCGGATTCGGTTTTCGACACGGCAGAAACGGTCGTACTGATCGACATCTCCCCCGAAGAGCTCCTGAAGCGTCTTGCCGAGGGCAAGGTGTACCTCGGAGAAAGAGCGCAGTCAGCCGCGGAAAACTTCTTCAAAAAGAGCACCTTGACCGCGCTGCGGGAAATGGCCCTGCGCCACACTGCTCTCCTTGTCACCCACCAGCTTGCAAGCTACGCCCAGGAGCACAGCCAGCAGACCTCCCCGCTGTCGGGTGAACGCCTCCTTGTGGCCATCAGCCCGAGCCCGAACTCCGCGCACCTTATCCGCTGGACCCGGCAGCGGGCGTTCAACCTGAAGGCGGAATGGACGGCCCTGTACGTGGAGATCGGCGCGCCCCTGACTGAGACCGCGCAGGAATCCCTGCGGAAAAACATGAACCTGGCGCGCTCTCTCGGAGCGGCGGTGGTCACGATCCCCTCGGACAATGTGTCCCTTGCCGTGATTCGATACGCGCGGGCCAATGCCATCACTGAAATTGTCGTAGGAAAGTCCGGCTTTGTCGGCCGGACCCGCCTGTTCCGCAAGCGGAGCATCGCTGAGAATCTCCTGAGAATGAGCGGTGACATCGACGTGGCCGTGGTTCAGGAGACGGGGTCGACCCTCTCCCGGCCTCATGTCCCTCTTTCGTCCTATCTCCGTGCCGAGCGGGCGTCGCTTGCCAAAATGTTCATCTCAATCGCAGTGGTGACCGGCGTCTGTCTTCTTGCGCTTCCGGTGATCGGCTACCGCTCCGTCTCGATCCTCTATCTCCTTTCGGTGATCGGAGTCGCCTTTTTCGCCAATCGGATGTCCGTGCTCATCTCTGCAGGCTTGAGCGCCCTGCTCTGGGATTACTTCTTCATCCCCCCACGCTTCACATTCTCGATCAGCAAGCTCGAGGACGTGCTGATGTTTTTCCTTTTCTTCGTGACCGCCGCAGCGCTGGCCTTCCTCATGTCGCGCATTCGCGCCAACCAGCAGATGCTCTCCGTGCGGGCACGCCGTTTGTCGCTGCTCCTGAACTTTTCCCAGGCGCTTTCCGTCCACCACACCCTGTCTGACATCGTGCTCACTGGACTCGAATACATCTCCCGCTACATCGAAGCGGAGATGATCGTATTCCTCAAGGATGATACGGGAGGGCTGGAGAGAAACGCGCGTTCAAAGAAGACCGTGGAAATCGACGAGAAGGAGTTCGGTGTGGCGCGCTGGTGCTTTGACAGCCGCACTCCCTGCGGCAGGTACACGGACACCCTGCACATGGCGCGGTTCCACTACATTCCCCTGCTGACCCCTGATTCCGCAGTCGGGGTCCTGGGCATCAACCTGGCGGAAGGAAAAACCTGGCTGAAGGATCACGAGGATTCCGTCCAGATGCTCGGCAGGTCCCTTGCCGTCTCCATAGAGAGAGAGCTCCTTTCGGAGGAGAACCGCAGGAACCTCATGGCACGCGAATCGGAGCGGCTGGGCAGGGTTCTCCTCAACACCGTTTCCCACGAGCTGCGCACGCCGCTCACGGCGATCAAGGGCTCCGTCACGGCGCTGATGGACGGCCCCACCGCTGAAGACCCCGAGACAAGGGGTCTGCTCCTCGCGGAAACGCTTACCGCCACCGACAGGCTGAACGCGATCGTGGAGAACCTTCTCAGCATGAGCCGGCTCGAGTCGGGAATGCTCAGGCTCAAGAAATCGGAAACCGACGTCTTCGACCTCGTGTCCGTTGTGGCCGACGCCCTGCGCCGGCAATCGAAGACCCACCCGCTCTCCATCAGCATCGACGAATCGGTTCCCACAGTATCCATGGATTTCATCCTCATGGTGCAGGTTCTCACGAACATCCTCACCAACTCTGCGAAGCATACTCCGGCAGGCACGCCGATCCAGCTGAGCGTCGAAAAGATCGAGAACGGCGTGGGGATCACCGTCGCGGATGCGGGTCCCGGAGTTGCTCCGGAGGAGTTGCCGCACCTTTTCGACACCTTTTTCAGGGGCAGGAAGGCGGCAACCGGCGGGGTCGGGCTCGGTCTTTCGATCTGCAAGGGTATTGTCGAGGCGCACGGGGGGCGCATCGCCGCCTACGTCAACCGCAAGGGCGGTCTTTCGATCAGCATCATCCTGCCGGACAGCATCGTCCCTTCCGCGGTCGCGGCGCGCTCGGAGTCCACGTGACCAGCGTCCTGGTGATAGACGATGAGGTCCAGATCCGCAGGCTTTTGCGCGTTGCGCTGGAAAAACTGGGATATGCAGTGCACGAAGCAGCCACCGGCGGTGACGGCCTGCAGATGGTTCTGGGCAAGAAGCCCGACCTCGTGCTCCTGGACCTGGGGCTGCCGGACAAGGACGGGGCCGCGGTCCTGGCAGAGCTCCGCTCCTGGTCCACGATCCCCGTGATCATCCTCTCCGTGAGGAACTCCGAGGAGGATATTGTGCATCTCCTGGATGCCGGGGCGGATGACTATGTCATCAAGCCCTTCAACACCGGTGAGTTGACTGCCCGCATGAAAGTGGCCATCCGCCACCACGCGCCCCATGAGGCTCAAGCGGTCTTTGCCACCGGCCGGCTCTCCGTGGACCTGCTGGAGAGGGAAGTGAAGGTGGCCGGGGAGCTGGTGAAGCTGACACCCACGGAATATGGGCTTCTGCGGCTGTTCGTCCAGCACGCGGGCAGGATCCTCACCCACCGGCAGCTCCTCAGGGAGGTGTGGGGCCCGAACATGGATGAAGAAACGAACTACCTGCGCGTGTATATCACGGGTCTCAGGAAAAAGATCGAATCCAATCCCCAGATGCCCGAGCTGATCGTCACCGAACCGGGCGTCGGCTATCGGCTCCGGATACTGCCGGCTTGAAGTTCCCCGCAGCCGCGGGTACCTTCACGGGGATGTTGAAAGAGCGTTTACGCGGGGCCGCACGGGCAGCAGAAAACGCCTTTACACCGGCCCTGCTCATCCTCATCACCCTGATTCTCGCCCTGACCATCGCTGCGCGCGCCGTCGGACTTCCCACCCTGCGCGCCTCGAATGACTATATCCGCTACCTCGTCCTGTGGATCTCCTTTGCCGGCGCCATGATCACCACGCGGGAGAGGAGCCACCTGTCGTTGAGCATCGGGATCGACCGGATTCCGGAAAAGGCACGGCTGTGGGTGGCGACAGGCACCTCTTTCGTGTCAGTGGCCATCTGCACCGTGCAGACCGCCTCCGCACTCTCGTTCGTGCTCTCCGGCTTCGATCCTGCGCAGAGCGTCGGGTTCATCCCCATCCGGATCGCTGCGCTCATCATGCCGGTCGGTTTCGGCTTCATGACCCTCAGATTCGTTCTGACGCCTGCCCCGGGCAGCGGCCGTAGATGGATCGCGCTGCTAGGAGTGCCCGCGGGCCTTGTCATCGGGTGGACGCCCCTTGTCAACGCCGTGCAGGCCCTTCTGCCAGGCGCGTCTCATGCTCAGGCATGGCTTTCCACGGCAGGGCCTGGTTTCGCCGCCGCGGTCGGTCCGGTCCTTTCTGCGCTGTACCTACCCCTGATCATCCTGCTGATTGCGAGTGTTTTTCTGGGGGGGCCCATCTTTGTCCTGGTCGGGGGACTGGCGCTGCTGCTTTTCTTTCATGCGGATGGCGCGCTGGAAACCGCCGCCAACCAGGCCTTCACGATGATCACCGGGGACGTCATTCCCTCGATCCCCTTGTTCACCCTTGCAGGCTACATCATCTCGGAAGGCAGGTCCGGTGAGAGGCTTGTCGGGCTCTTCCGCGCGCTTTTCGGCTGGCTTCCGGGGGGCCTTGCCCTCATGAGCATCCTCATCTGCGCCTTCCTCACGACCTTCACCGGCGCTTCAGGGGTGACCATCATCGCCGTAGGGACCCTGCTGTTGTTCATCCTCAAGGGCGGCGGCTACAACGAACGTTTCGGCCGTGGTCTGCTGACGGCATCCGGAAGCATCGGCCTGCTCTTCCCGCCGAGTCTTCCCGTTATCCTCTATGGCGTCGTGTCGCTCACCAACATCAAACAGATGTTCGTCGGTGGAATCCTGCCGGGCGCCTTCCTCGTGCTGAGCCTCGCGGCAATGGGGATATGGAGGGCGCGGAAAGACAAGGTGCCGCGCACCGCCCTCGATCTCCGGCAGGCCCTTTCCGCGCTCTGGAAATCCCTCGGAGAGATCATCCTGCCCTTCCTCATCCTCATTCTGTTCCTCCGCGGCGTGACAACCCTGGTGGAAACAGGGGCGGTCGCAGTGATCTACGCGCTTTTCCTGGAGGTGGTGGTTCACAGGGACCTGAAGATCCGCCAGCTTCCGGCTGTGTTTCTGAAAAGCGTGGTCATCCTTGGGGGGATTCTCATCATCCTGGCGTGCGCAAGCGGGCTGTCCTACTATATCGTGGATGCCCAGATCCCCCAGCAGCTCACCCTGTGGCTGCGGGCCTATGTGCACTCGCCCTACGTGTTCCTGATATTGTTGAACCTGGTTCTGCTGATCAAGGGATTCTTCATCGACATTTTTTCAGCGATCACCATCGTCGTGCCGCTCATTACACCCCTGGCAGTGGCGTATGGAATCAACCCCGTGCACCTGGGGATCATTTTCCTGGCCAATCTCGAGCTGGGGTACGTGACCCCGCCGCTCGGCCTCAACCTGTTCCTGGCCTCCTACAGGTTCGAAAAGCCGGTGATCCAGATCTACAGGGACGTGATTCCCTTCCAGCTCGTCATGCTCGCCGCGGTCCTTGTCATCACGTATGTACCGTGGATGACCACCGCGCTTCTCGGGGTATTCAAGTTCTAGCGCCGCGCCTTACACCACCTGCACGCCGCGCTCGGAGAGGAGCGCCAGCCCCGTCTCCCGCAGCTTGTACTTCTGGATCTTTCCGCTCGCGGTCATGGGATAGGAATCGACGAAGAATACGTATTTCGGGATCTTGAACCGCGAGATCCTGCCGCGGCAGAAGTCGCGTACATCTTCTTCCGACAGGCACGCCCCGTCCTTGCAGATGATGAACGCGCCGACCTCCTCCCCGTATTTCGGGCTGGCAATGCCCGCCACCTGGATATCCTTCACGCCGTTCATGGTGAGGAGGAACTCCTCGATCTCCCGGGGGTACACGTTTTCCCCGCCGCGTATGATCATGTCCTTGATCCTGCCGGTGATCCTGAAATAGCCGTTCGCGTCCATCGTGCCCAGATCCCCTGAGTGCAGCCATCCCTCCTCGTCGATTGCCTGAGCAGTGGCCTCGGGGAGCTTGTAGTACCCTTTCATGACGTTGTACCCGCGGCATACCACCTCGCCCTGCGTTCCCGGCGGGACTTCGCGGTTTGAGTCCGGGCTCACGACTCGCACGTCGATGCCGGGCAAGTGCTGGCCCACGGTGGAGACGCGCAGCTCCAGCGGATCATCGGTGGATGTCTGGGTCATGACCGGCGAACCTTCGGTAAGGCCGTACGCGATGGTGATCTCGGAGGCGTGCATGTCGGAAATGACGCGTTTCATGATCTCCTCGGGGCACGGGGAGCCGGCCATGATCCCCGTGCGCAGACTGCGAAGGTCGAACATCGGAAACATCGGGTGGTTGAGCTCCGCGATGAACATCGTGGGCACGCCGTACAAGGCCGTACAGCGTTCCTTCTGGACGGAGGCAAGAACCATGAGAGGATCGAAGCTTTCGTTCACCACCGCGGTGGCACCGTGGGTCACGATTGCCATGATTCCCAGCACCAGGCCGAAGCAGTGAAAGAGCGGCACGGGCAGGCATACACGCTCCTTCTCCGTGAACTTCTGGCGCTCCCCGATGTGAAAGCCGTTGTTCAGGATGTTGTAGTGAGTGAGCATCACGCCCTTGGGAAACCCCGTCGTCCCCGAGGTGTACTGCATGTTGATCACGTCATGGCAATCCAGGGCGCCGACGTACGGGGTATTCCCCGAACGAGTACGGCCTTCGGGCCGAGCGGGTACTCCCGCACTCCCGTACTCGGCGGACCTGGCGCCGTCGGCGCGCGGAAGCAGGTTTTCCTGCGCGTGACTTCCCAGCAACAAGAGCTCGGGCGTGGTGTACATGCCTCGATGTTTCTCGGGCCCGATGAAGATCACTGATTTCAGCCTGGGAAAACGCGCGCTCACGAGCTGGCCGCGCTGGCAGGATTTGAGCTCGGGGATCAGCTCGTTCACCATGGCAAGGTAGTCGCTGTCCCGCCAGCCGTCGATCAGACAGAGCGCCATGATGTCGGATTGGCGCACAATGTATTCCAGCTCGTGCGTACGGTAGGCCGTGTTGACCGTGACGGTCACGGCGCCGATCTTCGAGGCGGCAAAAAGGTACGTGAGCCAGTCCGGGACGTTTGTCGCCCAGATGCCGATGTGATCGCCCTTTCCGATGCCGATTGCCAGGAGCCCCCGGGCAAGATTGTTCACGCGCTGGTCGAACTCCGCGTAGGTGAAGCGCAGGTTCCGGTCGGGAAAAACGATGAACTCCCTATCGGGAGAGAGGACAGCCTGGCGCTCCAGCACCTGTCCCAATGTTTCACTGACATTTTCCATAAGGGTCCTCCTCCCGTGGAAGGGCTACGGGCTCGCTCTCGTCCATCCAACTCCTCGGCGTACCGCGGAAGGGACTCGCTCGCCCTCGACATCCAACTCCGCGGAATACCGCGGAAGGTCTATGGCGCGTACACCACGGCCACGACGCGCGCCTCGGAACCGGCCGCACTGTGCACGTGATGTGGCACGATGCTGTCATAGTACATGCAGTCACCCGTCTTCAGCCGGTACATGTCCTTGCCGTACACGACTTCCACCTCCCCGGAAAGGACATAGAGGAACTCCTCCCCCTCGTGCGTGGACGGCCGGACTCCCTGCGCGGAACCCGGGTGGATGTCGATAAGAAACGGCTCCATATGGCGCCCAGCTTTGTTGGCGGCAAGTGAAAAGAAGTCAAGGTCGCTCCGCGCGGGGCTCTCCCTTCCGGAAAAGCGCACCACTGTCTCGTGCTCACCCACGCGCGAGATGACAGGGCCCACGTGCTCCTGGTCGTCCAGGAACGTGCCCAGGCGTACACCGAGGGATCTCGCGATCCGGATGAGCGGGCTCAGCGAAGGCACGAGCGCGCCGGATTCGATCTGCGCCACCAGCTCCGGGGCAAGGTCCGCACGTTCGGCGAGCTGTTCCACGCTCATGCTCCGCGATTCGCGGATCGTGCGCACCTTTTCACCAAGGGGATTCCTGTCAGCCATGGGTCACCTCCAGCACTGTGTGGCACAGATCCGCGCGAATATCAAGGTTCGCGCGTCACCCGAGCAGGGGAGCGACGAGAAGCCCGATGCCGTAGGTGATGGCAGCCTCTCCCAGGCCGATCACCATCATCTCCAGCCCGCTCTTCCACCAGGTGCGCCCGGTGACCACGACCTTGGCCGCGCCGACGGCAAAATGAGCGAGGGTACTGATGACGAACGAGGTGATCAGCGCGGCCAGCCCGCCGATGAAGAGGTACGGAAGCACGGGAACCGCGGCCCCGACGGCAGTTGCCGCGGTGGCGCTGAGGGCGGAGCGCCATGGATTCTGGAAAGCCTGGTCGGAAAGGCCCAGCTCCTCGTGCGCCAGGGTCTTCAGCATCTCCTCAGGATTCTCCGCCATGCGCGCAGCCATGGCGTTGGCCTCCTCCTCGGAGAAGCCTTTGAGCTGATAGAAGAGGGAAAGCTCTTCCCGCTCTTCGTCGGGATTCTCTTTGATCTCGTGGCGCTCGCGTGAAAGCTCTGCTTCGTGCACCTCTTTCTCGGACTTCACCGCCAGGTACGCGC
>Ga0074045_10004134_pt1 | contig 12911 bp, 9 predicted proteins | sample BogForMeECP23OM2_FD_94442 | JGI IMG/M metagenome (GOLD analysis project Ga0074045, IMG submission 94442) | Bog forest soil microbial communities from Calvert Island, British Columbia, Canada - Bog Forest MetaG ECP23OM2 | ecosystem: Environmental > Terrestrial > Soil > Wetlands ... | reverse complement strand
CGGTAAACTCACCACCAAGGAAGGCAAAGCCGTCGCACTCAAGGGCGAGCCGTACCACGGGCCAACGGTCCCAACCTCGCTTGCCGAGGCTGCGATCAAAGGCAAACCAGGCCTGGACATTCCGCTTGGCGCAGTCAGCCAAGGCGTTTATCGTAACCCAGCTCTGGGTTTGGAGTATGAGCTTCCAAAAGGCTGGGATATTCTCCAGACCGAGGTGAGCAGGGACCCGCCCCAGGATGCCAGGGAACTGCGTGAGTATGAATTACTGCATGCCTGCTCGCGGACTCTTCTCCGTGCGATGCGGCACGGTCCAGGCGATGCTGCCCCTCAAGATCCAAGACCGGTGATCATTCTCCGGGCACTGGATCCTAACTGCTTCTCCATGCGAATTCCCGCTTCGGTCGAAGACAAGGAGATGGCAGACGAAATCGCCGTCAATTTGGACTTGCTTTCTGAGTTCGGTGAGATCAAGTCCGATGAGTTAGTTTCCCGGGGGGAACGTCTCTTCGTGGTTTTCCACGGGATAATTGGCTGGCGTGCGCCAGAAGAAGTCCTTTCACGCCGCTTCTCGGAAGCGCTATTTGCCACGCAGCATCACAACCTGCTTCTCCTGTGGTCTCTGATGGCGCCCACGTCCGCCGAACTAGATGCCATGCCCGCTACCATCATCACCTTTGATGACTCGCAACCGGTCAGGCTGCCACCGCCCCAAGAGCGACATTAGCGACAGGTAGCCTAGCGATACTTTTCCGCCAGCGTCCGCTCTTCCGGCGTCATCTGTTGCCAGAGCAGATCGCGGTTCTGCTGCGCCCGTTGGCTGCCGGGATCGGCGGCGACTGCCGCACTCAGCCAGCGATAAGCCTTAACATGGTTTGGCGACACACAAAGTCCGACGGTGTACATCGAAGCCAACCGATTGCATGCCTGGACGTTGTCGTCAAGCGCGGCCGTTCTTAGCAGCACCAGGGCTTGTACGCAACTGCGCGGCACAGCATCGCCCTTGATATACATATCCGCTAGTCGCAGTGGCGCGTCCGGATTGCCTTTGGCGGTCGCTTTCCACAGCCATGCCACTTGGTCGGAGGCATCGCTGGCCTCCTTTGCCTTGGTCATCTCGAGGTTGCCGGGGATTGCCTTCTTCACCGCACCCGCTCGATCCCCGTTCCGCGCGTCCGGCGGAATTGCCTTTGGCTTCTCGACGGCAGGTGGAGCGGCTTTTGCTGTCGGCTGCGGTGACGCCGCATTCGAGCTCCCAGTAGCCGCGGGCGGATTGGTGGCAAGAGATCTTTGTGCAGGCTCGGTCTTGTTCAACGAGCTGACCTGCTGGCTCGGGGCAGAATTCGATCCGGTTGGCGGCGGGCTTTGAACTTGCGCGGCCACGGTCGCCGGCACAGTCGTCTTCGTCGTTTCAGGCTTTCCGTCGGGAGCAGTTGAGGGAACGCTTACGCTTGCCGCGGAGCTCTGATCTTGCGGCTTGGACTGCTCTTCGGTCCGGATCGCCGGGCTGGAAGAGTTGGGCGCAGCGGAACCAGCAGACATGCCGGATTGATCGTTGTTCGTATCCGCCGGAGCTCTGGGCTTCAGGTCACGAATCTTTCTCTCGATGACTGCGACTAGACCTGGGCTGTCGTGATCTCTGTGCGACCACCATTGTATGGTTCCCAGAGCAGCGAACACCAACACGGCAGCGGTTGCCAGCCATAGTCGCCACCTCTTGGCGGGAGGCTCTTCGACTGCGGGCGTGACGTCGGAGGCAGCGATTGTCTGTGGCACATCGCTTATCTCGGAAAAGAATGGGGCGACAGCGACCGGCGCGGAAGCCTCCGGCTCGACCGTCGGCGGCGTCAGTTCGTCCAAGTTCAGGAGGTCTAGAAATGGCGGACGCTCGTCCGGTATTTTTGAGGGCTTAGCTGCTTCCAGCTCGGCGATTTCGTGGAGCACGTCTTCCATCCAGGGGAACTCCGGGGACTCCAATGGAAGGGATTGCTCTACCGGAGGGAGCGCATCCGCGAAGGCCAGGATGTCAGATGGCATCGCCAGAGTGTCGTCGGCTGTGGCCATCTGTTCTGGTTGATCGAGCTGGGTGCGATCAAGGTTCTCCCCGAAAGCCTGTAGCGGATCCTCCGGGACCATCTCCTCGCTGGGAGGCAAATCCGAAGGTTGATTGGGCTCTTCCCCAAATGTCTCGGCGGGAACTTGAGCGCCAGCAATGTCGACCGCTGCGGATTGACGCTCCGGCGGTTGGGAACTCTCCAGCGGGCCCCGGGTGAGGCTCATCGTGCCTTGCGCACCGGGCGTGTCCAGAGGGCGATGCGGCAGCGGAGTGCCGCACAATCCGCAGAAGCGGTTGCCAGACGGGCTTTCATTTCCGCAAGTGCTACAGACCAAGGTGCCTCCCGCTGTCCAGATCATCCTAGAGAATGGAGTATTTCACAATAGGGGAATTTATCGAGTCAATTGATAGCACACGGGCATGAAGTTAGGGCGACTCTTCAGTCCGGGTTGGTAAACCGAGATTGAGAATCGAACCAATTGGGAACGAATGCATTTTTCGTCAGTGAATGCGCCGTGACGAGGTGGGTTCGCTCTCGGGTAGTACAATGCGAGAGATTCGGAGACTCAAAAAGAAAGTGCCGTACAAAATGGCGTGTCCTCGGGTTGCTGCGTTAAGAGGGTAACTCAATGAAGCGAAATTTAGCAGTCTTAGTCTTGATTTTCGCGCCACTAGCCGTTGCTGCCCAGGCGGCACCGGCGCCAGCGCAATCCGGCCTTCCCTCTGGTTTCGGCTGGCATTCGTTAGCTAATACTAAGATGATATCCGTTTGCCTCGGTGACGTACCGAACGGCATGTACACCGATGCGAAGATGACTGCGACCAGGGAGTACAGCTTCAACTGCAATCAAATTCAGCCCTGGAGCAGTGCGGCGGCGGATGATGCGCACCAGCGATTGATTGTCTGGGGGGGAGGGCACAGGGATTATGCGGGCAATGAAGTCTTGGTGCTGAATCTGAACGGCACTCCTGCGTGGGAGAGGTTCACGGATCCGACCATGCCAGTTCCCTATCTTAATGATGGAAGTGCTTGGGAGGGACTCAAGCCGTACTACGTTCGCCGGCACGATGGTGGTCAGTATCAGCCGGGAGCGAGTCCTTCCTCCCGCCATACCTACAACAGCCTGCAGTATGTTCCCTACCAGAACAAGCTTTACTCATTTGGTGGCTCAGTGGCCAACCTAGGGTACTTCTCGCAAGAGACCTGGACGCTCGACATGGCCACCAAGACCTGGACGATGGTCGGTCCGCCGTTTTCTCTGGCGCCAACCTACCCCACTGCTGCTTACAATCCGGGCAATGGCCACATCGTGATGCACGACAAGTCCACGAGTTTGCTGGACTTCGACCCGCATACCAACAAATGGAAAACTCTTACGAATGGTTACCATGTTAATGATGGTTCTACCGCGGCAATCGACCCGGTGAATAACTTGTTTGTGGTGGCGAGTTCTGGAGGCACATATCCTTCGGTGATGGATCACACCTTGCAGGTGTTCTCCCTGTCAGCACCGCATAGGATGCAGGCTTGGAACAATGCCGGTTGTGATCTGATTTATCGCAATGGTGGTCTGACGTGGGATTCGGCACTTGGATTGATGGTGGGATATCCAGGAGGCGGTAATCAGATTTATCTTCTCAACACGGGACCAAAGGATGTGGCCACGCCTTTTGGCTCGGTAGCATCACACAGATGCCTAGATGTGCCGATTAGCATGAAGACGTCGCCGGTTAAAGGCGTCGATTATCCGCCGGATCCGGAAGGTACGGGGGGAGACGCCAATGGCGTATTCGGACGCTTCGCCTACTTCCCGTCTCTTGATGTGTTTGTGCTGGTGAACAATAGAGGCCAGGATGCCTGGATTCTGCGGCTTGCCGGTAAAACGGTTGCTCCCTAGTTTTCGCTGCTCGTCAGCGGTTGTGCCCCTCGGGTTGGGAAAAACAATTCACAAGGCTGCAACGTCCTTAGGAAAACTGCCTGATCCACCGAACCCAAGGGTGGAAACCCTGCAGCTTTGGCAATTCGAGTGCCTGCTAAGCTAATTAGATGCCACTGGCCAACGCCATTTCGGTTGATGTCGAGGACTATTTCCAAACCGAGGCCATGTCCGCTGTTGCGCCACGGACCCATTGGGACAGTTTCCCTACCCACGTAGAGGCAAACACATTCGCGTTGTTCGAGTTATTTGCGCGCTATCGGGTTCATGCCACATTCTTCTTCATGGGGTGGGTTGCGGAGCGCTTTCCGCAGCTCGTGCGGCAGGCCCACGAGCTTGGACATGAGGTTGGCTGCCACAGCTATTGGCACCGCCCGGTGTTTCGGATGTCATCGGACGAGTTCAGGGAGGACACTTACCGGGCCAGAAATGTGATTCAGGATGCGACTGGAGCACCTGTAAGGGGTTACAGGGCACCGAATTTTTCCATCAACTCGTCGGTGTCATGGGCCTACCCCATCCTGGAGGAGCTTGGGTTCGACTATGACTCCAGCGTTTACCCAATCCATCACGAACTCTACGGAAATCACCGCGCCGAGCGACATCCATACCTGGCAGGAACAAAGTTGGTCGAGCTGCCCGCTGCGACGTGGCGGGTATTCAACCAGAACCTTCCGGTCGCCGGCGGCGCTTATCTCCGAATACTTCCTTATGCTCTGATGAAGTACGGCATCCGCTCGATCAACAAGAACGAGAATGCTCCCGTCGTGCTCTACATGCATCCCTGGGAGATCGACGATGTCCAACCTCGCTTGAAAGCGTCGTGGAAATCGCGGATGCGCCAATACACGGGTCTGGCCGGGATGAAGGCGAAGCTGGAGCGCTTGTTGCAAGACTTCACCTTGGGACCCATCTACGAGACGGTGTATCTACCGCTGCGGAACCGGCCGGATATGAGGCACCTGTGGCCGAACACCGCCGTATTCGAGTAAACGGCTGACAGTTCCCTCCGTCAGTTTGTGCGTTTCGGCGGACAATACTCGCCAATCCCGGCGCTCCGGATCTTATACAGCAAAGCCCGGTAGCTGATGTTCAACATCTCGGCCGACTTCCTGCGATTCCAGTTGTTGAGTTGGAGCACCTTCAGAATGGTTTGGGTTTCAACTTCGCGGACCAGTTGCTGGGTGCGGGCTTTCAAGGGGAGGTTTCGATGCATAGGTAGTTCAGTCGGAGGAAATGCGGACGCGCGCCGGGCGATGTCCTCTGCTATCGTGTCCGGACTGCCCATGACGACATATCGCCGAAGCACGTTTTCGAGCTCTCGGATATTTCCCGGCCAGCGGTACTGCTGAAGGCGTCGGCATATCGCCGGCGACAAAGGCCACGCATGAGTGTGAAACATCTTATTGAACCGCTCCACGAGATAAGCTGCAATGGCTGGAATGTCCTCGGCCCGCTCCCGAAGCTCAGGGACGCGAAAGCTGGCCCCGTTGATGCGATGGAACAGATCCAGGCGGAATCGTCCCTGCGCAATGTCATCTCGAAGGTTGCGGTTGGCAATAGAGATGACGCGGGTGTCTATTTTCAGTTCCTGCTGGCCGCCGATGTGTGCGAAAGTGCCATCCTGCAGCAATTGCAAGAGCTTGGCTTGAATTGTGACATCCAGTTCGGCGATGTCGTCCAGGAGCAAGGTGCCGCCATCCGCCGATTCCACGAGACCCGGCTTGGTCGAGTTGGCGCCAGTAAATGCCCCCTGTTCATAGCCAAAAAGCTCGGCTTCCAATAACGATCCCGGGATGGCAGCACAGCTTATCTTGACAAACGGTCGGTCTTTCCGCGGCGAGCGCCGGTGAATGTAATTGGCGAAAACCTCCTTGCCGGTGCCGGTCTCGCCATAGATAAGAACAGGAAGTTGGGCTCCGGCCATCTGCTCCACTTTCTGTTGCAGAGCACCCATTACCTCCGAGCGGCCGAAGATGATGTCATCCGGGGGGACAACCAGATCGCTGCCATTCGACTTAGTGGTTTCCACTAGGTTCATAACCAAGAACCCGGCAAGTACCAAACCTCAACGAGTAGATGAAAGCACGAAGCAAACCAAAGTACTACGCTCGGTGAATGAATGGGATGAACAGGAGTAGCAGTCGTATTCCTCGTGTTTTGTGCGGGTTGGGGACAAGGAAGGAGGCGTGAAAATATTTATTTCGGACTAATGTGCTCACTTCTGGTCATTCACCTTCCAGTTGCAGCCCGCAGTTGTTTTTTCCAATGCCCAGAGGGAGACTGCTTGAGGGCAGGCATTTATGCCCATCTTTAGTGGTTATTTGTATTGCACAAAAGATGTAGGTCAATTGGGCGCGAGAAGGCTAGATGGACCATCATGCGCTGCGATGAGCACCCTTTTGCATGGTCTCTCGGGACCGATGAAGGGTGTGGGAGTTAATCAGGTATTTCGACCTGATTGGGAAAAAAATTGCTAACCGCTCAGTTCCTAGAGCGGAAAACATAGCCTGTTCATCTGATCTTCACGGGCCTCTGAGACCAAGTTTTAGCCATCTTTTAACTCACTGTTTGGAGATTCCGTGCTATGTTGACCCTGATGTGAAGGATTTTACATTTTTTCCTTGACACTGGCCTGGAAATGGCATATTAAAGGCACACATAGTATTGCGCTACAATCAGCCGGTCGCGCTTCGGTTGTTATAGTTGTTTCGTCAGCCTTCAGATGAGTACGGGCTGCTTTTGGCACACTAAGGTGGTTGTTCCAAGCTGCAGGCTCGTTAGTCGTGGAGGAGGGTTCTTTGGCCACTACGTCAGTCAGATCCAGTTCTCTTCCACTTATACTTGTGGTCAATCACAAGCCGCTAGTGTTGCGGCATTTTACAGCCGCGCTTGACGTCGGGGGCTACCAAGTGGAGACGGCGACGTCTGCGCAAGGTGCGCTTGAGCGGCTGCGGCGCCCACCGTTGCCGAGCCTTGTTTTGATGGACGTTGCGATGCCCGGCGCCGGCGGATTTGAAACGCTACAAAGGGCCCGCGAGCTGCATCCTCAGCTCAAGGTCGTGATGCTCGGAGCGGACGATGATACGCGCTGTGCAGCGCAGGCGGTTCGCTTGGGTGCGGTTGACTATCTCCCGGAGCCGTTTCACGAATCGGAGTTGGAGTCCGTCCTAAGGCAACATCTGGTACCTACTCCGTGCGTGCCCAATCCAATCGACGATTCCGAAGCTACCGTTATCAACCTTCCGGAGGGTGTGTCCTTTGTCTGTGCCAGTCCTGCAATGAAGCGGATTCAGGCTCAGGTATCCGTGATCGCGAAATTCGACATGCCGGTCTTGATGTTGGGCGAAAGCGGTACCGGCAAAGAGGTTGTGTCCTTACTCATCCATCACTTGTCGCCGCGTGCGAACTATCCATTTCTCAAAGTGAACTGTGCGGCTGTTCCGGCAGACTTGCTGGAGAGTGAACTGTTCGGCTATGAGGCGGGCGCATTTACCGGGGCAGTAAAGTCCAAGCCGGGCAAGTTCGAGCTGTGCGAGCAGGGTACGATCCTGCTGGACGAAATCGGCGAAATGCCGCCAGCGCTACAGGCGAAACTGCTCCATTTTCTGCAAGATCATCGGTTTTCGCGCTTGGGCAGTCGAACCACAACCAAAGCCGACGTTCGCATTTTGGCGGCCACAAATATCAGGGTCGAAGAGGCCCTTGCGTCGAAGATGCTGCGCGAGGATCTGTACTACCGTTTAAGCGGGTTTACCATGCAGATACCTCCCCTTCGTGACCGGAAAAAGGAGATTCCGCTCCTGTTGGAGCACTTCATGAAGCGCAATGCAGCCCAGTTTTCCAGTCCGGAGCGTAGATTCAGTGCAAGACTGATTCAGGCCTGCTTGAGCTACTCCTGGCCCGGCAATTTGCGTCAGCTTGAGAACTTTGTGAGGCGCTACCTCGTGCTGGGCGATGAGGAACTGGCTATCTCAGAACTCAGGATCAATCAGCGGGGCAATGGGGACCTGCCGCCGTTGATGACTGGGCGGCCCGATGTAGGGGGTTTGAAGGGTCTGGCTCGTGGCGTGAAAAGGGAAGCTGAGGCGGCAGCCATCGCCCATGCTCTCGAACAAACTAACTGGCATCGCCAAAAAGCCGCAGCTTTGCTGAAGATCAGCTACAAGGCTCTGCTCTATAAGATCAAAGAGTGCGATCTGCATCCGCCGGAGACCGAGTAATCTACTTCTTCTTGATGATCTGGCAAGTGATCCGGGGGCGTACACAGACGTCAAGAAGGAAATGTGGGATCAACGATGAAATAGGGCCGGCGAATCATCAGCTTAGACATACAGTCGGCTAGCCGTTCAGCTTGAACCCGGCGGTTGTAAGAACTGGAATTTGCAGGTATTGGGAGCGGGTGCGTTCCAGCACGAACTTCTGCGAGAAATTTCGGCAGCACCGCATGGATCATACTCTCATCGGCTATGTCCGCGATGGTGGCGCCTTTGGTTTCATTGAGGAGCGCGGCCGTGTCACCGGTGCGCGTCGTCAGCGCCAAAATCGGTTTCCTTAGGCGGAGGTACTCGTAAGCCTTAGCCGGAATCTGGTGGTCGCAGCAGCCGGCCTGCAGGAGAAGAAGGCAGTCAGCCTGGGCAGCATCCTGCAGTGAAGCACGGTAGGAAAGAGCGAGTGTGAAATGGACTATATTCTGGATTCCTAACTCTTCAATGTCCTTTTGAAACTCAGCTTCAGAGCCGCACGCCCTGAGGTCAATCGAAAGAGTATCCGAGCTGATCTGACGTTCCGCCTTTAATCGTGCCAGGGCACGGAAGAATGGACGCGGATCCCGCTCCCATGGGTAAATCAGCCCAAGGTGCAGCAATCGTAGATGCGTGCTCTCCGTCTGCTGCGGGGTCAGCCCTTCGAAGTCCGATTCGTCATACCCATTTGGGAGGAATATGCACTGGTCTGGACTGAGGTTCGGGTAGCGCTCGAGGTAAATGCGAACCGCCGATGGTGCGGTGAAAATAAACCGCGACCCATGTCGAATCGCTTTACGCTCGATCCACCGGTAGATGCTCCGAGTAAGCCGGTCCTGTGGGTAGTGCTCTTCAGTCATGGAATCACGGAAATCCACGATCCAAGGTTTGCCGCTGAAGATATGCAAGAAATATCCAATCAAAACGGCACTCGCGATCGGATAAGTAGTGAAGATAATGTCAATGTTGTGCTTCCTGATGCTATATAGTCCTGCCGGTATTGCCCCTGCAAGCCAAGTAATCCAGCGATCGGGAAGCGCACTGACGCGGAGGTAGCGTCCGCCCAGCGCAAGATGCCGCTGCGAATCTAGGCCGAATGCTCTGATGACGTTGACATTGGCCGGGATCTCATCCATCTGTGAACCATCGGTTCGCTCATAGGCTCGAGGATCAATCGTCAGCACAGTGGGTAACCAGCCGAATTCAGGAAGGTATCGGCAGAATTTCAGCGACCGCAATAATCCGCTACTGCCTGCCTGTGGAGGAAAGTGGTACGCGACCATCAGTACTTTCGAAGACGGCAGCGTCTTCTTTCCGACCATCTCCTCCCGGCGCGGCTGACTCGCGCTGCCGTCTCTGCTATTCTCGACCGCGGCATCAGTGTTCATAAGTTTATGGATCAATATTCTTCGGCGGAGTTAAAGGGGATTGTTTTCGTCCACCGCTCGCACGGCACCAGATGCGATGGGAGGGCGTCGCGCGACGACCTGCTTGATTTTGCCTGCCCAATAGGCAGCGTGCGCCGTCAGGGTCTCATTGTAGAGCAGGAACGTCGAACGCACATACGTTTTGTCCGTCCAGCGAAGTTTGTATTCATCGGACGCGCCCATATAGTCGTAGAAGGAGATTCCCTTTGAGAAAAGACGCTGCATCAGAGACAATTTCAGGACGTGCCCGGGGCCGAATTCACGGCAAGCACTCTTGTAGCTCTCCTTGAAGTCGTAAAAAATGTTTTCAAACAGTAACCCCCAAACATAAGAGACGGGCTCTCCCCGAAACTCAAGCACGTGACCGCTGAACCATCCTGATTCTGCCGCACTGTGCATCAATCGAGCATGAAAGCCTTCCTGAAGAGCATTGGCCGTCAGAGAGGTTCCGGCCTGTTCCTTCCAAGATGCTTTTTCGATCTGCTGAACTGCGCGATGGAATTGTTCCAAATCAGAACCCTTTTCAAACACCCGATGAACCACTTGGCCTGCGGCCTTCATTTTTCTCTCGAAGTTCCGTAAGTTCCAGCGGAATTTTCTAGGCAGGGAAGCGAAGTACTCATCCCACGAGTTGTCGAGACGAATGTAGGGCGACTCTTGACTGGCAATCTTCTCGATCCGTAACTGGTCCTGCACGGCCACCTCCTGCATCATCCGGGCTGAGTCAGAGCCTTCAACAAAGGTGAAAACGAAGACGTCCCAGGCGCCCGCCATCGTTCTCAGCCTACGCAACATTTCCTGAATCAGTTCGGCGCGCGGCTCGGCGAGAAGAAATCCAGAGCGGCCGGAGTACAATTCGGTCACTGGGGCGATGCTTCGACAGGGAATGAAATGAACGGTCTTGAGAGTCCGGTAATAGGGCAGCAAAGCCTGCAGGTGGCCACCGCGCTCTGCCACGATAACTTCCATCCCGCTGCGGTTCAGGTGATTGTTCCAGAGTGTGTCCGCCCAGACAAAGGTCGACGTGACATCTGCGCTAAGGATGTCGCTAGCCTGGCGGCTAACGAGCGCGTCCCAGTCGGGGCGCAAGACGGTCCAATCTTCTGGCGTGCGAAGTACTCTGAATTTGAGCATCGCACTACGCCGCCTTGGAATAGAACTGATTCACGAGCTGCACCGTATGCTCCATATTAGCTGGTTCCAGATTCTGGTGAACGGCAAGCAGCAACAGTCTTTGTGAGAGTTCTTGCGCATCTTTTCGAGCGGCTTCAGAGGCGCGCTCGACCTCGGGATGCAGCGTCTCTCCGAATGTGAAAAGCGGCACCCCCGCAGCGCGCAGCTTGAAATCTCCCTCGGATCTTGCCTGCAGCCAGACCGGGAATGCCCAGGGGCAAACATCTCCGGGCAGCGCCGGCCGGAGCACGCGAAAAGAACTGGTCTGTTTGAGATGTCGAGCCAGAAACTCGTAATTCCTCCGCCGCGCTTCAAAGAGTGGCGTCCATCGACTGGCGTGGAGGATTTGCCGGCTTAACCATGGAATGCCGGCCCGGGCGAGCGGCTCCGAAAACTCATGTGGAGATCCAAAAGAGGTCTCTCCAGATACTCCTGTGCCAGCACTTTGCCCATGTTTTCTACCGACCCGCCATTGCTCGCATTGTTGAAAGGTGGTCTTCAGTGGTCCGCCGGGGGAATTCTCGATGGCCTGTTCGAGAAGGCGCTTGAAAATCCGAACTGACTGCGCCACGCCCGCGCTCCGTTGCAAGGGCAGCGACCACGGAATTTGTATATTTACCCGCAAGCCTCCACCAGCGAAACTTGACGCGTGCTTGTAGAAACTGAACAGCGCGAAATCGCCCTGATCACCAGCGAGATGAGGGGCGGGACCACGCAGAAAGGAGTGCGCCCAGTCTTCGATCAAATAGCAACCGAACTGATGGCTCATGCGAGAGACACTCTCCAGCGGAGCTGGAAAACCCAGAAAATGGATGACCAGGATGGCAGCGACTTCACTTGAGAGTTGACACTGCAGGTCTTGGAGGTCGAGGGACAGGTCTGGCTTAATACGATAGAAACGAACTTTCCACCCTGCACGCAGGACGGCTTCGACGACCGTTGTGCAATGGAAGGCAGGCAAGAGTACGGTATCGCGTCCGGACCGCGGCATAGCCAATAAGAGTTGATACAACGCCGCGCGCGCATTGTAAGTGTAGTGAAATTGATTGCCTTCGGGGGCGAGTGCAGCCCACTCAGGTTGGGCCGGCCCGAGGTCCCGCCAGCGCAGCGTAGGATGCGCACTCACATTCATTAGTGCGTGATCTCCTCGAGGAGCGCTGCAAGGGCCGCTGCTCTTGCCGCGCGGGAGTGTTTTGCGACAGCTTCTTTCGACAACACTGGCGCGCGTTTTGCTCCCACTTCCGCCAGAAAAACCTGCAAACCGGCCGCGATCTCCTGCGGCGAGCTGAGAGGAACGATGCGGCCGACACCTTCCGCACGCAGGACAGCCGCAGTATCGCCGTCCTTGTGCACCATGGCAAAGATGGGGCGGCGTGCACGAAAATATTCATAGAGTTTCGCAGGAATCGCCGGATTCGAAGTGTATCCCTGAAAAAGGAGCAGACCATCGGCGAAAAGCATTTCCGCCAGCGCGTCGACGTAGGGAATCAGTGGCGCAAGGTGAACGATATCCTGAATCCCCAATTCCGAGACCTGACGGCGATAGCGTTCGTCGTAACCGCTAGCTCTCAAGACAACCTGCAGGTTATCGGAGGAAATGGTTTTCGATTTTTTCAGCGCGGCGAGCGCGGTGAAGAAATCCTTCGGGTCACGATCAGGAGTGGGATAGAGCAGACCGCTGTGCAGCAGCACAATGCGACCAGCACGCCCATACGATGAAGATGCGGCTTCGGCTTGGACAAAACCATCCTCATCGTAGCCGTTGGGAATAAGGGCCATCGATTGACGCGATACATGCGGGTAGCGCTCAGCGCAGATTTCGAGCGCTCCTGAAGAGACGAAAACGTTGCGGGAAGCGGAACCCATAACATGCGATTCGATCCAACTCCGCGCATTCCAGAGATCGGGTTCAGCCGGAGTGCGCTCCCCGGTATAAGGATCAATTTCGATCATGGGATCCCGAAAATCTGCGACCCAGGGAATCCCTGTAAGTCTATGCAAGGCAATCCCCAGGAGATGAGCAGTGGCGATGGGGTAGGTCGTCCAGAGGATTTTAGGCCGGTACCGCGCAATCAGT
>Ga0074045_10004133_pt1 | contig 12914 bp, 9 predicted proteins | sample BogForMeECP23OM2_FD_94442 | JGI IMG/M metagenome (GOLD analysis project Ga0074045, IMG submission 94442) | Bog forest soil microbial communities from Calvert Island, British Columbia, Canada - Bog Forest MetaG ECP23OM2 | ecosystem: Environmental > Terrestrial > Soil > Wetlands ... | reverse complement strand
GGTCACGTCGGCCGTGGTGCGCGCCAACCCGCCCAGCGAACCGCGCGTCGCCATGCTGCGAATATAAATCCCCGGATCGGCAAAATGGTCCTGCATCCGGATGCGGTCGCCGAGAATCGCTCCGCCGGTGTAGGGGCTGCTCGGGTCCACGGCAATAATGCCGATGGTGCGCTCCTGCTTGCGATAGAAGCGAGCCAACTGATCGACCAGCGTGCTCTTTCCTGCGCCCGGCGGGCCTGTGAGCCCGAGCACACGCGCCTTGCCGCTGTCCGGGAACAACGCTTTCAGCAGTTCGGACCATCCGGGCGCGCGGTTCTCGACCGTCGAGATGGCGCGGGCGAGCGAGCGCACGTCGCCCATGCGCAGGGAATCGATCCATGCCTGAATGTCGTGACTCAAGGCAGCGGTCAAGTGACCAGTGTAAAGCAAGGGTAGAGTAAACAGGAACGGACAGCACCGTTATACTGGCGCTACGCGGCGATAGTCTTATGGATTTAGCCCAATACAATCTCATGGGCGATTTTCGGGTCTCGGGACACTGGTGGCTTCCTTCCAGGCCAGAAGAAAGGATCGCAGGCACCTTAAGCTACAGTCGGGACGCCGGGGTGCGCCTAGAACTCACCGGGGTGTTTAGTTCCCCCGAATTTGACTCCGTGGGTTTCCTGTCTCAACCCCGAAGCGTTCGGCTAGAACTCGTCCTCGGCAGCGATGCTGATAGCCAGCCCTTCACCCTTCACAAGTTGGACTTGCTGCAACTGTCGAGCACGAGCGCATTCCGAGTGTCGTATCTACTGGTGGGTAAGCATTTCCTCTCGCCTGATGAGATAGCGTTCGGCTCGGCGCGCATCCAATACACGCACTTGGAGGCATGGTCCTGTTATCAACATACGCGTTCGGCCAAGTCCGTCACCCCCGATTGTTTTTCACTCGAAGTACCCACCAGCGTCGCTACGCTTCTTCGGACAAATGAAACTGGCGCGGCCAAGGAGATCTCGCTCCATGCGTACACTTGGCAGAGCTTCACTCTGGGGCTGGTGGAGCTTAAGCCGAGTGCATATTTCAGCATCGAGTTCGCCGAGAAGACCGACCTAAGAACTGCTTTCGCCATCGGAAACGATCTTGGGCAACTTATGACAATGCTGATCGGAGAGCCCAGCTATGTTAAGAAACTGAGGCTTTTTGATAAGAGCGACACAGCCGTGGAAGTATTTTACCCGTCAACTATTCGAGCTGAGGGCGAAATTCATCCGCTAGAGATGAGTTTTTCGCTGCATGACTTAGCCAATGTCGCACCGATGATAGTAGAAAAATGGTTTGCCTCTCTGCCAGTCCTGGAGCCCGTCTACGATCTGCTGTTTGGAACCCTGTTCGGTAGAGACTCTTTCGTCCGAACTAAGTTCCTGAGCCTCACCCAGGCCATTGAGAGCTTCCATAGGAGGACCTACGGGGGAAGGTACACGTCCGTAGAAGACTTTACGACGCTGGAGGCTGTGCTGAAGGCGGCTGTCCCAACATTGACTTCGAAACCGTTAAGTCGGCGGATTTCAGACAGCATTAAATACGCGAACGAGTATTCACTTAGAAAAAGGATCAAGGAGTTGCTCAGAGGTCTCACCCCAGCGACAGCCCAAATGCTGAAACTTTCGGATGCGGCGGGATGCGCAGACTTGCTTGTTAAAACCAGGAATTACCTCACCCACTTCGACGAGCAGTCGAGGACCAAGTTGGTCGACGATATCGTCGCAATGCACCACATGAACGAGCGACTCACGGCCTTGCTATTTATATTGGTTCTGAAGAGGTTGGGTCTCGCTGAAGAGACTGCTGCGAGGGGAATTCTAAAACGGCGATTCTTCCAATGAGCGGCCATAAGCGCGCTATTCTTTCAGCAACTGCCGCGCGATCACTAGCCGCTGAATCTCACTGGTACCCTCACCGATGGTGCAGAGCTTTACGTCGCGGTAATACTTCTCCGCCGGATAGTCTTTGATGAAACCGTAACCGCCATGAATCTGCACGCCCTCGTTAGCGCACCTCACCGCGACTTCGCTGGCGTAGAGCTTCGCCATCGAAGATTCGAGCGTGGTCTTCATGCCCGCATCTTTCATCGACGCCGCGCGCATGGTGAGCAGGCGGGCTGCGTCGATTTCCGTGGCCATGTCGGCCAGCTTCCACTGGATCGCCTGAAACTCACCGATAGCTTTGCCGAATTGCCGGCGCTCTTTCGCATAATGCAACGCCGCCTCGTACGCGCCCTGTGCCATGCCCAGCGATAACGCCGCAATCGAGATGCGGCCGCCGTCGAGCACGCGCATGGCGTCGATGAAGCCATCGCCTTCCTTCCCCAGGAGATTTTCCGCCGGAATCACGCAGTCTTCGAAGATCATTTCCGCCGTATCGCTCGCCCGCAGGCCGAGCTTGTTTTCTTTTTTGCCGGGACGAAATCCCTTGGTATCTTTCTCCACGATGAAAGCCGAGAGGCCGTGGGTATTGGCGGCGCGGTCGGTGACGGCGATCACGACGATGGCATCGGCGTAGTGACCGTTGGTGCAGAAAGTCTTGGTGCCGTTGAGCACCCAGTTGTTGCCGCGGCGCTTCGCAGTCATGCGGGCGCTGCCGGCGTCTGATCCCGATGAGGGTTCGGTCAATCCCCAGGCTCCGATGAATTCGCCCGTGGCAAGCTTGCTGACGTACTTCTTCTTCTGCCCTTCGTTACCGGCAAGAAAAATGTGATTCGAACAGAGTGACGTATGGGCCGCGACAATGATGCCCACCGAGCCATCGACGCGCGACAACTCTTCGATGGCGATTACATATTCCACGTAGCCCATGCCGGCGCCACCGTATTCGGACGGGAACACGATTCCGAGAAGCCCGAGTTTGCCCAACTCCTTGATCGTCGCCAGCGGGAATTCGCTGGCCTCGTCCCACTTCATGACGTTGGGCGCGATCTCGCGCTCGGCGAACTCGCGCACACTCTTCTGTAACTGCTGCTGTTCGTCACTCAGTTGAAAATCCAAACAGATCCTCCACCCGGTGCGACCGTCGTTCATCGCAAGAAAGTCGACACGGGGATTTCCGATTAGAACATAGTGGCATAGCGGGGAAAAGTTACCTCGGAGAAGTTTGATCGCAGATGCGGAAAGCCCCGCCAATATTGAAGATTTCACTCATGAGAGGCTGCGGACCTACCGACCGTATGGTTTGGCCGAAAGAGAATTCTTAGCGCGCCGTCAGCTTGTCACTTTCTCTGCCAGGAGGAATCTTTCGAAGACTTCATTGGATAACAAGCGTCCTCTCGGAGTTAAGCGGATGCGATCCTCACGCAACTCGAGAAGACCGTCGTTGATAAGTTCGCAGGCGGTAGCGCGAGCGCACTCGACCGCCACCACACCGAATTCGGCTGCGACTTCAGCCAGGCTGACGCCGTCTGTCAAGCGGAGGCCGAGGAAAAAACTCTCTTCCAAAGCCGTTTGTCGGGAGACTGTGGTTCGGTGCAAACTTGCACCGCTTAGATACTGCTCCAGAGAGTCCGGAGTCGCGAATCGCACCGCTTTTGTGTCGTTAACATCGGAGCTAAAGCCCGTTTCAATTGATTGCGCCTTATCGGCACGACTAAAGTCGTGCCCTTCCTGATCGTTCGCTCTCAGACTGCTCCTTTCGCAATCGCGCCCTTTGCGGTCTTGGCCTTTCCCATCAGCAGGCAGCATCGAGTGAGCGTCCACGCCAAAACCGAGATAGGGCTGGCGCTTCCAGTACTTCAGATTGTGGCGCGACTCGAGACCTCGACGGCAAAAGTTGGAAATTTCATACTGTTCGACGCCGGCGGATTGCAGGCGCTCAATCGCGGCAAGATAAAAGTCTGCTATGGCGTCTTCGTCCGGTACGAAGTGCGCGTGATAGCGCGCGCCGCCAGCCAGCAACTCACCGCCCAAGCGCGAATCTTCATCCACCTCCAGCATGTAGACACTCACGTGGGGGACGCCGGTCGCGATCGTTTCCACCAAAGATAGTTCCCAGCTTTCTGACGTCTGGTGCGGCAAGCCGGCGATGAGATCGAGGTTGAGGTTAGCGATTCCCGCAGCACGCAGACGGGCAATATCTTCAAGAACAACGCTGCGCTTGTGAAGACGGCCGACCGCCGCAGCTTCCTGATCGACAAACGATTGCACGCCAAGACTGACGCGATTTACACCGCACCGCAGCAGACTCTCGATTACAGCGCTGGTGAGCGTACCGGGAGCGCACTCGACGGTGACTTCCGCGGACGGAACTACGTCAAACCTTCGCCGCAGGGTGGTGAAGATCCGCTCCAGTTGCCCGGCCTCGAGTACAGTCGGCGTGCCTCCGCCAAGGTAGACCGAATCCACTGCAGCCTCGATCTGTCCGCCCATATCCGCCGCGATTTGATTTGCGTTTTCAATATCCGCACAGACGCGATCGACGTAGCGCTCGAAAACTGCCCGCGAAAACACGTCGGACGCGAAGTTGCAATAGCTGCACTTGCTGCGGCAGAAGGGAACCGAGATGTAGATGCCGAGAGGCACGCTTTACCATTATCCCATCCGCAATAGATCCGCCTTGGCGGCAAAGCTTTTCCATCTTCCCGGCGGCTGCGGCTATCCATATTAAGGTAACCTGACTAAGTACGCGGCTGGCGGCGCTCCTGGCGGCCCTGACCTCCGATCCTCAAAACCTGATGGCGCATGAAGAAGAAGTTCTAGGCAAAGCTTATGACAGCCGGCTGATGGCGCGGCTGCTGAAGTACCTGCGTCCTTATCGCTGGCAGGTGGCGATTGCGCTGCTTTCGATTTTTCTGAAGTCTTTCGCCGACGTGCTCGGCCCTTACCTCACCAAGGTTGCGATCGATCGCTATCTTGCGCCGGCCAGGGGGAACGTCGCGGGGATCTGGAGTTGGCTGAGTCCGCGGGCCATGACCGGCGTCGCGCAGATCGCGGCGATCTATGTGGGACTGCTGGTCTTTAGCTTTGGGCTCGAGTTCCTGCAAACTTACTTTATGCAGTGGACCGGGCAGAAGGTGATGTTCGATTTGCGGCGCCAGATCTTTCGCCACCTCCAACGGCTGCACGTTGCTTTCTTCGACAAGAATCCAGTGGGGAGGCTGGTGACGCGCGTCACCACCGACGTGGACCAGTTGAATGAGATGTTCACCTCGGGCGTGGCCTCCATCTTCGAAGATCTGTTCGTGCTCTTCGGTATCCTCGGCGTCATGCTGTGCATGAATTGGAAACTGGCGCTGATTACCTTTGCGGTGCTGCCATTTATCGTGATTGCGACCCGAATTTTCCGCGACCGGGTGCGCGACTCCTACCGGCGCATTCGGGTGGCCATCGCCCGCATCAACTCCTACCTGCAAGAGCACATCAGCGGCATGGTGGTACTGCAACTCTTCAATCGCGAGCGCAAGGCCTACACGCGCTTCTCGGAAATCAACCGCAATCACATGGAAGCGTACAAAGACGCGATCCTGGCCTACTCGGTTTACTATCCGGTGGTCGAGATTCTCTCCGCGATCGCGATCGCCTGCGTGATCTGGTTTGGTGGCGGCGATGTGATGCGGCATATTTCCGTGGCCAGCGTAGCCGTGAAGTTCAATTGGAAGACGCTGGTCTCATTCCGGCTTGTGCCCACAGTAGCGACGCTGGGTGTGCTGGTCGCATTCATCCAGTATGCGCTGCGATTCTTTCGGCCGATCATGGACTTCAGCGAGAAATACAACATCCTGCAGTCCGCCATGGCCGCCAGCGAACGCATCTTTAAATTGCTGGATACGCCGGTGCACGTAGTTTCGCCGGCCATAACGAAACGCCCAACCGGGCCGGGGCGCATCGAATTCGACCATGTCTGGTTCGCGTACGGCGAAGCTGACGCTTCAGAGAGCCAAGTGGGAAAGGACTTCGACTGGGTGCTGCGCGATGTGAGCTTCAGCATTGAGCCGGGCGAGACCGTGGCGATTGTCGGCCACACCGGAGCGGGTAAGACCACGCTCATTTCGCTGCTGTTGCGCTTTTACGATGTCCAGAAAGGCGCGGTTCGAATCGACGGCGTCGATGTGAAAGAGATGGATCTGGCCGAGCTGCGCGGCCGGTTTGGCGTGGTGCTGCAAGATCCATTCCTGTTCAGCGGGACGATCGGCGGGAACATTCGTCTCGGTACGGAGCGGGTGCGGGATGCCGACGTGGAGAAGGCTGCGGCCGATGTGAACCTGGCCGAGTTCATCCGCGGCTTGCCTAAAGGCTTCGACGAAGAAGTGCGGGAGCGCGGCTCTACGCTTTCGACGGGGCAGAAGCAGCTCATCTCGTTTGCGCGCGCGCTGGCGCACGAGCCGAAGATTCTAATTCTCGACGAAGCCACTTCGAGCGTGGATACGGAAACCGAATTCCGGGTGCGTGACGCACTCAACCGCATGGTTGAGGGACGAACGTCGGTGATCATCGCGCACCGGCTGTCGACGGTGCAACGGGCCCACAAGATCATCGTGATGCACAAAGGCCAGGTCCGCGAAATGGGCACGCACCAGCAACTGCTGGCGCAGCGGGGGATTTACTTCAAGCTTTATCAGTTGCAGTACAAGGATCAGGAGCTGAATGTGGCGCGAGCGCCCTTGCCCGCGGATGCGAGGGTCACCAGCAGCGCGGACGACTAACTTCTCGATGGGTTCGGGAAGGCGCGTCGTTTGAGGACGGGGGGAAAACTGACCTGAGATTCTGTTTTCAAAAGGATGTACGGACTCGCGGCCTTACAATGCTCTCTTGCGAATCCTGATCTCAGCCGGCGAAGCTTCGGGTGAAATGTATGGGGCGGAGCTAATTGAGGCTCTCCGGCGGGCCGCCGAGGAAAGAACTGCTCGCTCCGCTCGCCGGACAGCCGAGGCGGCTGTGCCCACATGGGCATCGCACCCCACACAATTGCCGCTTGAATTCTTTGGGGTTGGCGGGGAGCGGATGCGGGCTGCGGGGTGCGATAACGTTGTCGATGCCAAGGATCTCTCCGTCGTCGGCATTACTGAAATTCTCAGCCATTTGCCGAAGATCTACGGCCTGTTCCAGGACCTGATCAAGGAATCCGACAAGCGCAAGCCCGATCTCGCCATCGTCATCGACTCGCCCGCCTTCAACTGGCGCGTGGCGCGGCAAATGAAGAAACGCGGGGTTCCCGTCGTCTATTATGTCGCGCCGCAGTTCTGGGCCTGGCGGCAGGGACGAGTGCGGCTGCTGCGTAAATACGTTGACAAGGCACTTGTGATTTTTCCCTTTGAAGAGAAGTTCTACCGCGATCGCGGCGTGGATGCTACTTTCGTCGGCCATCCTCTGGCTGAATTGCCGGAACCGGCAATCGCTCGCGGCGACTATGCTGCCCGGTTTCGTCTTGATCGTGAAAAACCCTGGATCACGCTGATGCCAGGCAGCCGGGTCAAAGAAGTGCGGATGAATTTACCTACGATGCTCGAAGCCAGCGCTCAACTCGGCGACGCTTACGAGTTTGTTTTGCCGGTGGCTCCTACCCTCGAGCCCGCCTTGTTGCAGAATTTGATCGGGCCGCGACGCGTCACGCTCGTCCCAGAATCCTTGCCGGCACTCCGGCATTCTCGCGCCGGCATCATCGCCAGTGGAACGGCCACAGTAGAAGCCGCGATGATGGGGACGCCGTTCGTGATGGTCTACCGCGTCTCCGCTCTTACTTATCTGCTGGGTAAGCCGAGAGTGAAAGTTCCGCGCTTCGCCATGGTCAACCTGATCGCGGGGGAGGAGGTGGTCCCAGAGCTGGTGCAACAGGATTTCACGGCGGGCAACGTGATGGCACGATTGCTGGAGATTGTGAAGGACGGTCCGGCGCGCGATCGAATGCGGGAAGGTTTGGCCCGGGTAAAACTGAGGCTGCGAGCACCAACCGGAGTACCGGCAGGAGTCACGCAGGCCCCGGCCGACCGGGCGGCGACGTTGATTTTATCAATCGCCAATTCGTCGGGAAAATCGCCTTAGGAAAATTGCGGACCTCACACAGCTAGCCTCCGGATTTGGCGCATCAGAGATAAGGTAACTTGGTAAAGAGGACGTCTTTTGGCTAAGCTTCAAAGAAGGTAATAGAAGGGATGCGTTTGACGGTTTTGGGAAAAAGGTCACACCCACAATGGGCAGAGAGAAATCTCCGGCATCGGCTTGGGGCTGCGAAATGGCGCCTGGTATTGTTTTTTTCTGCCTTGTGGGTGGCGGTGATTGGTATCTCGAGTGTGCTTTCGGCGCAGGCTCCATTGCCGGAGGGACCAGCGCCCGGCGCAGCTTCAGTGCAGCCGAGGGCTCCGGTTCCGGTGCAAGCAGCAAGCATCAGCGGCACGGTCGTTGACCAAGACGGGGCGGTGGTTTCGAATGTAAAAATAACCCTGACCCAGCCTGGCGTGACTGCGAAATCGGAAACCGTTTCAGACGACGCCGGGCGCTTTGCTTTTGCCGGCGTAGTTCCCGGAGCTTTTCAGCTAACCCTAAACGCATCCGGTTTTGCGAATGTGGAAAAGTCGGGAGTCGCGCCCGCCGGGGAAGACTATGTAATCCCTCCGATCGCCTTGGCGGTGGCGCGGGCCAATGTTGACGTAGAAGTGACCCTGCCTTCGGAACAAGTGGCGGAAGATCAGGTGAAGGTTGAGGAACAACAGCGGCTGCTCGGCATCGTCCCAAATTATTATGTCAGCTACGTGCCGCATGCGGCTCCACTCACGCCGCGGCTGAAGTTCGAGCTGGCCTGGAAGACGACCTTCGATCCGGTCTCGTTGGTGATAACGGGAGGGATCGCCGGGATCGAGCAAGCGACTAACGCCTACGATGGATTTGGACAGGGAGCGCAGGGCTACGGCAAACGATTCGGCACCGCTTACGCCGACTTTGTTTCAGGAACGTTTATCGGCGGGGCGATCCTGCCTTCGATTTTGAAACAGGATCCGCGGTACTTCTACAAGGGGACTGGCAGCCGGACGTCGAGGTTTCTGTATGCGGTGGCGAATGCGGTGATTTGCAAGGGCGACAATGGGCGCTGGCAGGCGAATTACTCGAGCATTCTCGGGGGGCTCGCCGCGGGCGCAATCTCGAATCTTTATTATCCCCCGCAGAATCGCAACGGGGCGGCGTTGACCTTCGAGAATGCCGCGATTGGGACTGGCTTCGGCGCAGTCGGCAATATCATTCAGGAATTCTTCCTGCGGAAGCTCACGCCTCATGTGCCGGCTCAAGAGCCGGCGAAGCCGTAATGCTTGAAGCTGAGGACAGTGGCGCGATTCCTCGCCCGCTGGTGAAAGCGCGGGGCTTCGGGGATGACGCCGGTTGAGGGCAATTTCGCGGGCTGCATGATTAAATGGAAGGCGCTGAGCTTGTGCCCCAGCATCTTTTAGGTGAGAATCTTCATCATAGGAAATAGTCACCCGTTCTCTGGAGATTCTCCTGAATGCAAATCCAGCTTTGGCGCGGCCACAGCGTCCTCGCGAGGTTTCTCGTCCTTTTGCTGAGTTTGGCCGCGATCCCCTCCTGGGGCGCCGAGAAAATCAGGCTGCATGTCGACGATTATCAGATTGAAGCGGAGCTCACACCGCATCTGCACCAGATTTCGGCGCGGGCCAAAGTTAAATTCACCGCGCTGCAGGATCTCAACACCGCGATCTTCGAACTGCACAATGGGTTGCGAGTTACGCGAGTGCTCGACGAAAAGAACCAGCCGCTTTCGGCGGAGCGAGTGACGCAGGATTCCACGATTCGCGTGCCGCTGCCGGCAGGGCTGGCGAAGAATGCTTCGACGACGCTCACCTTCGAATATGAAGGCGATCTCGAAACCGCCGACGACAGCCCGGTTCCGGGGCTGAAGCTGGCTTACATCGGCGACGACACGAGCTACCTGCTGTATGCGGGACGCTGGTTCCCGGTGAGCGGCTATGGCCTCAACCGCTTCACGGCAACCATCAGCGTCACGGTGCCGGCGCACATGCTGGTGATCGGGAGCGGCAAGCCCACCGTTGGGGAGAACCCGGCTTCTGCGAAACCAAATACCAACGGGCTTCCGACGAAGACGTTTAAATTCGCCTATGACAAACCGAGCTTCCCGGGTACGATCGTTGCCGGAATTTTTCAGGAATACAAAAGCGACGAGGCCGGGCTGGATTTGCATGTGTTCTTCAAGCCCGACCATGAGAAGTTTGCTCCCGAGTACACGACCTCGGCGGTGCAGGAGTTCACGTATTTCATCACTCTTTACGGCACTCCGCTGAACCAACGGCTGAGCGTGGTGGAATTGCCGGGCGATACGGTTCCTTATGCCTGGGCGCCGGAGATTGCCGGGCTGGCCGGACCTTCGATCACAGAGAAGACAAACTACCGGTTGCTGGCCAATGCCATCGCGCATCAATGGTGGGGAGTCTCCGTGAGCCCCGCTTCCAAGGATGATTGGTGGCTGACCGACGGTTTTTCACGGTACTCGGAAGCGATGTATGTGGAAAATGCCGCGGGTGCGGCTGGATTGGAAGAAGCGATCAAGGACATGTCGGTGGGGGCTTTGGCTTACGACACCGTGCCGCTTTCGAGCGCCAGCAAGCTTGATCCATTTTCCGCCGAGTTTCAATCGCTGGTGACCGACAAGGGAGCGATGATTCTGCACATGCTGCGCTGGGTGCTGGGTGAGGACAAGTATCTGAAGACGATGCGGGAGTTCGCCGGGACTTACGCGGGCAAGACGGCTACGATGGACGATTTTCGCGCCATCGCGGAGAAAAATTACGGTGAGCAACTGACATGGTTTTTTTCCCAGTGGCTGGATTCGACCGGCGCTCCGGAGTTCAAGGTGAAATACACGGTCTATCGACTGGGGGGCAAGGCCAAGGAACAATCACCGAAGGAAGAGAAGGCTCCAGGCTTTCGCGTGACCGGAGAAATTTCTCAGGATCTGGACTTGTTTCGGATGCCGGTGGACCTGCGCATTGATACGGACGGCAAGACGGAAGACAAGAAAATCGAAGTGGTCGGAACGACCTCAGCTTTTACGATTGAAACCTTCGGGCGGCCACGACGGATTGCGGTCGATCCCGACCACCGTGTGCTGACGAATTCTTCGGATGTGAAGCTGCGCTCTTCGATTCTGCGCGGGCAGGCGCTGCAGCAGCAGGGGGATCTCGCCGGCGCGCTCGCCGAATTCAATAAGGCGCTCGACCAGAACAAAAACAGTTCGCTGGCCCACTACCGGATCGCCGAAATATTCTTCCTGCAGAGAAATTATCAGTCTTCGGCGAACTCTTACCGCTCGGCGATCAACGGAAATGGCGAACCGCGCTGGACGGAGGTCTGGAGCCACATTCAGCTGGGAAAGATCTTCGATATTACCGGGCAGCGGGAGCGCGCGATCAACGAATACCGTCAGGCCGTTCAGACTAACGACGATACTTTCGCCGCGCTGGAAGAAGCCCGCAAGTATCTGGCTAAAGCGTACGAGCGGCCTAAAAGCAAGGAATAACCTCAGTCGCGGAGCGCGATAATATTTAAAACGACTTAACGGCACGATTAAAAAGTCATGCCCTCCCCGAAACCTCTCGACGTAAATTTCTTCCGCAGCTCTTTCACCCGCTTTTGACACCGGTTCCCAGCGCTTTGACTTTCTTCCATCGCGGTGAGGCGAAGGGCAAGACTTCGCACTCCAGAACTTCCCGGGGCTGAGAATTAGCGACAGGCGGGGAGGGACGCCGCAAGCCGTCAAACGGGGGCCGGATTGTTTTTGGGGGTGGGAGGCCCACTGTCTCGATCGCGCTGAGGGCTGAATCGAAAGCTTCGAAGATCACTCTTTGAAGCGGGTCTCTTTGTGTCCCATATCGTTGAGGAGTGGGCTGAAGCGAGCGGATTGCAGGCGCGCCTCGTAATTGCCGAATGCGAGCCACAGCCCGGTCGACCACGCGGACGAACTCTAATCCCTCGTCGGTTTCGCGACCCTGCCGCAATCGCCACTTCGCTTCGTCGATGGAAAGCCAGGTCCGATTTCGGTCGGCCTCTTTGGGATTACTCAGGCGTAACACTTCGCACAGATGAGCATTTACCGCCAAGCCTTTTGCGACGGCTCTTGTCGACGCATTCCGGCGCTGCTCGCGGCGGACATAGCGCGCAAACGAAGCTTCTTCGATCCGGCCGTGAACACCTGCTTCTTCGAAGGCCTCGAGAGCCGCAGCCTGGGCGTGCGTCAACCCTGCTTCGGCGCTGCCTTTGGGGAATGTCCAGCGTCGGCCGCGGCGAGTACGAACCAGCAGAAACTCGATCGCGCCCTCCCGCAGACGATAACAAACGGCAGCGACCTGTTCGCAAGCGCGCAATTTGCGCAGCTGCGAGAGCTGGACGAATCTGCCCGGCGGCGAATTTTTCGGTTGCCGTGGCCGGATCGGGCTGACCTGAGATCGCGTATTCCTACCCATCGCAACAGCGTGCAGGATCGAATGCACCTTTGGCTAGAGCACAACTTGGTTCCGCTGAAAAACTCATCTCGTCCAGCGAATGTTCCCGCGGCGGCCGAAGCCGATGTTGATTTTCGACTCCTTACGGCGCGGCTTGAGGCTGCGCCGCTTCAAAACAGTGGGGCAGAGAGAGTTTTTCAGCAACCTCTGGTCTCCTGCTCTTGACGAACGGATCAGGGTGGGAATCCCACTGCATACTTGTATCAGTTCGGCGGCAGAAGCCAGAATTTGTTCTTCGAGATTCGGCAACCGGTCTGGACAGGGAGTAATTCTTGGAAACCATGCATTGCCTGCGCTGTAACCGCACGCTCGAGAGCGGGAGCAAATCGGTGGCACTCTACATGTTTGCGCAAACTGTGGGAATTAAGCCGCGGCAGAAGTCGACCGCGCATCGCATTTCGTTCTGCCCGCAATGCGCGGTTTCGCTCGC
>Ga0074045_10004130_pt1 | contig 12922 bp, 13 predicted proteins | sample BogForMeECP23OM2_FD_94442 | JGI IMG/M metagenome (GOLD analysis project Ga0074045, IMG submission 94442) | Bog forest soil microbial communities from Calvert Island, British Columbia, Canada - Bog Forest MetaG ECP23OM2 | ecosystem: Environmental > Terrestrial > Soil > Wetlands ... | reverse complement strand
GTCTCGTCCTATTGTCCCGCCCCACCCAATCCCGCAACCAGCGCCGATCCGCGAGTTCTCTCCGACCTCTGCATCGTCTGCAATCGTCGCATGCTCCTCCACCGACACACGCGCCGCCAGACGAGCGGATGCATGCACCACGGCGCTCGCGTGCACGCCAGCATTGTGTCCGGTGGAATTCCCGTCCTGCAAGAACCGCGCCGCCCGCGCAAACGTCAGCTTGGGATTACGGCTGATGAGCAGAGGCTTGCCCGCCGCACTTGCGGCGAACTCCCCGGCAATCACAGCGCCCGCGCCAGATTGCAACGCCTGCGAAAGATTCTTCTCCTCTTCCACAAACACCAGGTCGCCGGCCGTCGCCGAACGGATGCTCGCCACGCCTCCGACCTGAACGCTCCCATCGCCCTGCAGGCGGGCTTCGACCGCCTCGGCAATCTGTTGCAACGAGAAGGAGAACGAGCCTTTCATGGCTCACACTCTATCGCACACCACGGAGGTGACGAAAGTCTTGGTCCGACAGCGCCGCTGTCCGCGAGCCCCCGCTAGCCTACAATCAGTCTATGGAAAGGAAAATCTTCTGGATGGTTTTCACCGCGCTCGGCCTGCTCGCGGATTTTCTGCTTCCGCTCTGGTGGGCTGTGGCCGCCACTCTTCCTGCGCTCTACCTCGCCTGGTGGGTCGCCTACCGCAGCGATTGGTTCTGACTCAGCCCGACTTTCACGAAGTTGTCTGGGTCATGGTAAAGCTGCCGGAACCGGTGCAGCTTGTGCTGCCACTCACCGACCAGTCACCCGTCGCCGAGCCTCCGGAAAGTGTGGTGCCGCTAATTGTTCCGGTCACAGCGCTGCTGGTCAAAGTGAGCGTGTTGCCGCCGGACACCACGGTGAACGTCATGCTGCCGGTCACCGCGTCAGTGGCCATATTCTCCGTCAAATCCATCGACCCGCTGACCGATCCTCCACCAGAGCTCGGGTCAAGAGAAAAACAGCTTCCCATGTTAATGAATTGAAAGTTCTGAATACTAAGCGACCCGCTGCCTCCCACCGTGAACTGAGTAATAAAGCTCAACCCGGAGGCCGACCCTTCGCCGCCACTCAAGTCCGCCGACCAAACCCCACCCGCCGCACTCTGCGCCGTCGGCTTGCTGCTGCCGCAACCGTTCAGCAGCAGCGCCACCAGCAACAGAATTGCCTCTTTCCTCATGAATGTTCCTTCAGCGTGCCTGAGATACAAAATTCAAAGACCGGATTCCGACGTGAGATGCAGATGCCAGATTACAGAGATGCGCCCGGATGGGTCAATGGATGCAAGCCCAGTGATCCTGGACTAAGAGACTTTCTTGCGGGACCGGCGAGGACGACGGTCCATTCCATCGAGATGCTCCTGAAGGGTTACGGAATCGCCGCGTCTGTAAGCGGCCATCCCGCGGCGGTAGGCGCGAGCCTCGGCGGCCGTGGGCAGCTCGGCAAGAATCTTGCTTGCCGACAAGTACATTCGCAGCGCCTCCCGCACCAACTCCGAACGCGTCCTGTGCTCAGCCTTCATGGCGCGCTCGATTTCCCTCGCCATTGCCGGCGGCAGGGAGACGGTCAACGTCGTGCTCTCTCGCATGGTTGTTACTTTGTCATACTTAGTGTTGCGAGTCAAAATAGCGCTGTCGTAGTGGGCAGAGGTCGATTTTCCGGGTTTGATCTGGATTGGAAAAAAACCACAGATCAATCCGGCTAAGTTCTCTATAAACATCGACTTACAAAATTGCGTGCTGGTAAAATCTGTCTTCTAAAGGACTTACCCGGAAAATATTGATTTCGGAGAGCTTCGACCGGGAGGCCTCGATCGTTCCGTTCGTTTGTCAAAGAACAGTCCTCAGTCTGTTGACTAGGGCAGGCGCGAGGACATTTGGAGTAGTTTAGCTCCTAGTTTTAGAAAAATATGTGACGAATGACCTTAACCATCTGTGGAATACTTCATCGCAGGTGAGTGCTCGGAAGCAACTAACCGGGCTAGTTGTGCCTCCTGGCTTTCCTTTTCCTGGCTCGAATCTTGGGCCCTTGGACCCTCAACTTGTCGTAGAGCATGTTTAGGTGATCGTATACGTCATCGTCGTCTTCGTCCGTTCGGCACCAGGCTAAATATTGTTCAATCGCAGTGTTTTCAACACAGGCCTGGACGAAAGAATCAAACTGCTCGTATGCCTCGTCCAGCGAAACCAGATTGCGTTCCAATAGCACTCCCACGTCTTCAAGCGGACCCAGCAAAACGTCGTCAACCAGCCCTGTGCTGATCGACGGCCCTGTGATTTCCATCTCCTCCATTCGGCTCGTCGCCTCGGCGTCCGGTCGGATGATCTGGAAATACGGAATCCGTTCCTGCTGGAACCGGAGAAGATTGTTCTCTGCCAGGAATACTAAGCGGCGGGCCTCGGGAGTGAAAAAGTCTTTTTTCAACTTGTACAGGAAGTCCGATTTGCTGGTTTTGGCTAAGTCCCGCAATTGATAGTAGGCAACTGCGATCAGCGCGGCCGTAGAGACGGCTGTAGCCATCCCCCAAAACGTAGCAGGGTCCCGTAATGTGTTTAGCCAAAATTCCAGCTTCCAGACCATGGCGGTTAGCCTCCTCGCGCTACGCTCCCCGCTTCCCCTTCAACTCGGCCAACAACTGCTCGATGCGGTCTTCTTTCTCAAGCGCCGCCAGGCGGTCTTCCATGTTCTCGCCGGCAATTTCTGATTTGGCGTCGCTCATCGCTTCCGAGTGCGCGACCTTGCGCTTCATACGGTCGAAGGCGGCGGCTTTCGAGCCGTCGCCCATGGCGAGGCGTGCGTCGCTGGCTTTGCCCACCGCGCGGGCGCGCCGATGCTGCGCGATTAGCAAATCGGCCTTGGCCTGCGCCTCAGTCAACTTCTGCTCAAGCTGGCGCAGCGCCGACTTCAGGTTCTCGACTTGGGCTTTCTGGTCGGCTACCTGCTGGGCGAAGCTCTCGCTTAGCTCGCGATAACTTTCCACGCGCTGCAGGGAGGCGCGGGCCAGGTCGTCCTGCTTTTTGTCGACCGAGAGTTCGGCCTTGCGCATCCATTCCGCCACTTTATCTTCGTTTTCTTTCTTTTTTTTCTCCAGCAGGTGCTGATCCGCGATGGCGATGGCCACCTGCGTCTTCACCTGCAGCAGCTGATTCTGCATGTCGAGAATCACCTGCTTGATCATCTTCTCCGGCTCCTCGGCCTTATCGATCAGGTCGTTCAGGTTTGCCCTCACTAATGTGGAAACCCGCTCTAGTAATGCCATGGTGGACTCCTTTCTTTTTAGCTGTGAGCTATGAGTTGCGAGCACTGAGTTTTTGGCTCTTAGCTCCCAACTCGTAGCTCGTGGCTGTTCTCTTCGTTTCGTTTTGCGGCTTCGCAGCGGGCGCACTTTGTTCGCCGCAGGGTGCTGCCGATTGCGATACCGATTGCTACTCCGACTCCCAGCCACACGGCCATGTGTCCTGCCATTACTCCGAGTGCCGTGCCCAGGGCTGCGCCTAACGCAATTCCTAAACCCATTCCCTTCGATTTGTTAGTCATAATTTCTACTCCGAATCCATCCGCCTCGCTGCGCTTGGCGGGACGGGCGAGGCGCCCGCCCCCACACGAGCAAATTCCCACGCGAGCTCTTTCGTGCGCGACATCACTTCGCCGCATCCACCACCGGCGGCTTCGGTGACTTATCACCGATCTGCCGCACCTTGCCCAACAGTTCCGCCAACGGCATGCCGGAGAGCGTCTCAAACAACGCCGGCACCTGCGCCGCCATCTTGGCGATGTCTCCGGTGATCTTGTTCATTCCGGAGGCATCGCCGTTTCCCGTCGAGACGATGGTGATCTTGTCGACGTTGGCCAGCGGACTGGCCAGCGCCCTCACCACCTCGGGCATTGCGGTGAACAGCCGGTCGATCACCGCGGCCTGGTTGTATTCCTGATAGGCCTCGGCTTTCACGTTCATGGCCTTGGCTTCGGATTCGCCTTTCTTGAAAATGATTTCCGCTTCAGCCTCACCTTGTGCGCGTATCGACGACGCATGGCCTTCGGCCTCCGCGATCAGGCGCTGCTTTTCAGCGGCGGCCAGTGTTTCAATTCGCTGCCGCTCGATCTCCGCGCCTTTCAGCACGGTTGCGATGAGCTCTTTCTCGCGGCGATTGATCTCTGCCTCCTGCACCTTAACTTGCTGTTCTTTTTCGATCTGCTGCACCTTCACCTGCTCGGCGACGACCTGCTGCTGCATGATGTTGGTCTGGATGTCATAGGCCTTGTCGGCCTGCGCCTGCTGGCGTTTGGTGACTTCCAGGAATTGCGCCTTCTTCACTTCAAGATCGCGCTGCGACTCGGCCTGCTTGGCCAACGACAAGGTTTCGGCCAGCACCCGCTCCTGGTCAGCTTGCGCTTTGGCGACGGCAGCTTCGCGCTGTGCCAGCGCCCGTTTGATTGCCGTATCGCGATCGGCTTCAGCAGTGGCGACATCGGCATCGCGCTTGATCCGCGCCACATCCGGCTTGCCCATGTTGGTGATGTATTCGTTCTTGTCGCGGACTTCTTTGATGGTGAACGAGATCACTTCGAGGCCCATCTTGTTCATGTCTTCTGCACAGGTGGATCGCATGCGGTCGGAAACCATCTCGGGCTGCTTCACGATCTCTTCCACCGTGAGCTGGCCGATGATGCCGCGCAGGTGGCCTTCCATCACCAGCCGGATCAGGCCTTCGCGCTCCTGATCAGTCTTGGTGAGAAATTGCTCCGCCGCCGTCAGAACGGATTCGCGGTCGGATTTCACCTTGATTTGCGCGACCGCCTCAACCGTCACTGCGACGCCTTGCTTGGTGTACAGATCCTGCTGCGGCGCCACATCGAACGACATCAGCTCCAGCGAAAGGTCGCGGCAGATCTGCACCATGGGAAGCACGAGGGTGCCGTGTCCCTGCACCACGCGCGTCCCGCCCAGGCCATACACAATGAGTGCCTCGTGCGGCCCCGCTTTGCGATACAGCCTGGCCATTGCGCTCATCAGAAACAGAAGAGCCATCACTCCCAGCCCGGCGAAAATCCATATCTCGACCATGCGTGACATCTCGAACATAACGCCTCCTATAACGAATGCTGCCTTGAGAACCTGATCTCAAACCTGGGTCTCGCTTCGTTCGTCGCTAGGGAACGCTTAGGTTCACCGGCGGCGGATGAGGCGCGAGCAGACTAAGATTGAAGCGGACAATCGAGTAATTGCCGTAACACACCAAGCCCAGCACCACATAAAAGACTGTGAGCATCTGCCAAGCTGCGCCCGGCTTCAGGGCGTGGATAATCAATCCCGTGACCGTGAACACGAAGAGCATGAACGCCATGATGCCCAGCCCCTGCAGCAACGCGCCCTCGCGCGAGGTGTAGCCGTTCGGTTGCCAGTTAGCGTCGAAGTGCACGGCCATGCGCGCGGGCAGCCGGTCCCAGGCGCGCCAGTAATCGAGCGCTGTGGCCGGCAGCGCCAACCATGCCAACCAGATCGCCATTTTTTTCCAGTCTCGATCCATGGAGTCCTCCAGGTGCTCTGCATACCGCCGGCGGCTACTGATCGCCTGACATCTCGCTCCACAAGCGCACGTAAGCAATTCCCTTTTCGTAGCGCGTGACTACAACTTCGGTTCCCTTGGCGATGGCGGCGCCGTCATCGCTGCGCGCGCCACAGACGCGACGCGTTCCCATCTGCGTGTAAATGATCTCGCCGGTTCCGCCCTCGCGGATGGAACTCGCGATGCGGCCGAGCACCCCCACCATTTCGTAATCCGCGGGATCCATATTCTCTTCGTCTGAGATCAGCACTCGGCTGAGGAATAGGAACACGATGCCTCCGCCGACCACCCCGCTCGCGATGGAAACCAGCAATCCGAAACCGACCCAGAGGCCGGAGTAGCGCGTCAGCAGATAGCCAGTGCCGCCGAACCAGGCCAGAAACGCCGTCAAGGTGACGAAGTTGAAGGGCGAAACTCCGCCGCTCCACGCGGAATGCGTGTCCGTTTGATTCGGAGCTGCGTTTGCCCCCGCAGCCGTCGTCGAGGCATGAGCCGAAGCGACCGGCGTGTGCGCCGCCGGACCGCTGGCCGAGGGCGAATGCAGTCCGCCAACGTGCCCGTGGAAATGCGGCAGATGCAAATGCCCGCTGCGTGCGCCTCCCAACACGAACGAAAAAAAACTGAGGCAGAAGCCGACCGCGAAACAGATCAAATAGAAATCCGCCCAGCTCATTGTGTGGTTCATCGGGTTCGCCTCCCTTCCGCGCTTGCGACGCGACCATGTCTCTCGCGGCGATGATTGCCGCCGGCCATCAGCTCGGGCCGCAAGGCCTCGAGCAGGCGATCGGCCAGCCCGGGAGTGTCGAGAATCGCGCCTAACAGCAGCAGGCACCGCCGCGTGTCCTTCTCGCGCGCCGCCTTGATCAGCACGTCGCTCACCTCCGGATCGCTGACGAAGCGCTCCGAGCCCTGCAGCAGCCAGACATCGAGCTGGCCTTCGGTGGTGCGCAGGTCCGAGGTCAGCTCGGTGTGGTACCCCTCAGGGTCGTCCACCAGAAAACCGGGATGCACCTTGAAAAACTTCGCCAGCAAGGCGCGCGAGGATTGCGTCATGTGTGGCCGCGCGCCACTCTCGATTTGCGACAAATACGACTGGCTGATGCTTTTGCGCAGCTCCAGGCGAATCGCCTTCACCACCTCCTGCTGGGTCATGGGGCGGCCCAGTCCGCGCAGCGAACCCTCGACCTCGCGCAGGTAACGAAATTTCTCTCCCAGTTTCATAATGCAAATCGCAATATTTATATTGCATATTGCAATTATAGTCAAGAAGTGGATGTGGCTTGTTTGCAAAGGGTTAGAGAGCGGGCGTGAGCGAAGCGGGAGCCCGCAGCCGAAATCGCGAGTTTAGCGAGGGAGCCCTCACAGCCCTGCCTCGATGCGGGAGCGGGGATCGAGGTAGTCGCGCAGGGCATCGCCGATGAAGTTGAAGGAGAGCACGGCCAGCATCACGGCGAGCGCCGGAAAGAGCACGAGGTGCGGGGCGTCGAAGAGGTGGGCGCGGCCGTCGTTGAGCATGGCTCCCCAGCTGGCTGTGGGGGGAGGGACGCCGAGTCCGAGGAAGCTCATGGTGGCTTCGGCGAGGATGGCTCCGGCCATGCCGATGGCGGCCTGCACGATCACGGGCTGAATGATATTGGGCAGGATGTGGCGGACGATGATGCGGAGATCGCTGGCGCCGAGGGCGCGGGCGGCTTCGACGAATTCGCGCTCGCGGGCGGCGAGGACCTGTCCACGAACGAGGCGGGCGTAGCCGACCCATCCTCCAAGTGAGAGTGCGAGAACGAGATTGAAGATGCCGGGGCCGCGGAAGGCGACGAAGGCGATGGCGAGAAGGATTCCGGGGAAGGAGAGAAAGGCGTTCATCAGGACGACGTTGACGAAGCGGTCGATGGCTCCGCCGTAATAGCCGGCGATGGAGCCGATGATGAGACCCAGGGCCAGCGAGGTCAGGACTACGCAGCTTCCGACCAGCATCGAGATGCGCGCGCCGTAGACGATGCGGGAGAGAATGTCGCGTCCGAGTTCGTCGGTGCCGAACCAGTGAGTGTGGGAAGGGGTGTCGAGGCGCGTGGGGAGGTCGATGGAGGCTGGGTCTTGGGGAGCGATCCAGGGGGCGAAGAGGGCGAAGATTACAAAGATAACGACTAGGACGACGCCTGTGGCTGCTAGTGGGTTGTGGCGGGCGTTTGTGGCGATACGGCTACGGAACGGGATGGCGGCGGTGGACATTGATCCTGTGGAATTCTGCTCGGAATATTTCTGCTTGAAGCGACTGATGTGCGCGTGGCAGGAGGCTGATTTTCGATCGCTTGAGGGGGTACCCCCCTCCCCCCTACCCTTTGAAAGGCTTGCTGGGCGCGGGGTTTGCAAAAATGGCTTGCAAAATCCTGAGGGCAAAGAGCTTGGAGGTCAAAATCTTGAGAACAAACTACTTATGACCGTTCTTGCTCCGGCTATCCCTGTTGCCTCCGCCTTGACCATGATGGGCTAATTGCGGATCGATGGCAAGGTTGGATGTCACAGTGGGGCTGTGAAAATCAGACGCGACGAAGTTACCTGGTCTTGAGTTCGGTTCCTAGTTGTGTTTTCATGAAAGCAATGGACCGCGTTGTGGCGGTCCGCACGCGCGTCGCAAACCTCCAACCCTTAGCTTACATTTCCGAGGAGGAAAATCATGAGCAAAGTTTCGTACATTCCCAAGGATTACCACTCCGTAACACCCTACCTGATCATCAAAGGCGCTGCCCGCGCCATTGATTACTACAAGAAAGTTTTCGGCGCAACTGAAACCGTTCGCATGAACGGTCCGGACGGCAAGGTCGGTCACGCCGAGTTGAAGATCGGCGATTCGCACATCATGCTGGCCGATGAAAATCCCAGCATGGGGCCGGGACACACCAGTGCGACCACCGTCGGCGGGAGTCCGGTGAGCCTTTACGTGTACCTTCCCAACGTCGACGAAGTCGTTCAGCGTGCGACGACGGAAGGAGCGAAATTGTTGAAGCCGGTGCAGGACCAGTTCTACGGAGACCGCTCGGGTTTTGTTCAAGATCCGTTCGGACATCTGTGGGGCATTGCCACTCACGTGGAAGATGTGTCGGCCGAGGAGATGAAAGAGCGGATGAAGAAATTCATGCCGGCTGCGTAGTTTGTGATCGTACTTGAGGCGGGGCGGTTATGCCCCGCCTTTTCATCTACGTGCCCGCTTCTTCGCCTTCGGTCGTCTCAAGTCCTCAATCTCTCGTAGCGCCACGCGAGCCGCCTCTGTCCGGGATTACTCCCAGAACCTTCATGACCTCGTCGTTCCTGTAAGACACAGCGTCGGTCTGCAGCGATTCTTCAGCGTGTAGTCCTGGTTAGAACGTAGCTAACACCTGTCACGGAGCATTGACGTACGGGCGTGGCTCGGAAATCCCCCATAGAGCATCGTGGCCCTCCCACTTCTCGCAAAGGAAGCGAGAAGTGGGGCACCCCAGGTTTTTCGGCCCGAAGCGCGATATTACGCTGGGGAGTTGGCAACGGGCGGCGGCTTTGGGCGGGGCTCAGGATGACAAATCTTGGGAGAGCGCGGCTGTGATGGATGAACATTGCGGCGGTGGAAAACTGGAAGCGCGTTCGAGCCCTCCATCGAAATCACTGTCTGATCCGCGGATTCGCCACTGAGTACAGCACGTCCGTCAGGAAATTTACAGCGACATACGTTAATCCAATCGCCAGGATGCAGCCTTGCACCAAATAGTAATCGCGGTTGGAGATGGCTTGGATGGTCAGGCGGCCGATGCCGGGCCAGGAGAAGATGGTTTCGGTTACGATCGCGCCCGCCAGGAGCGCGCCGAATTGCAGGCCTAGCACGGTGATGATGGGGATCATGGCGTTGCGCAGGGCGTGGCGGTAGACGACAGTGCGCTCGGGCAATCCTTTGGCGCGGGCGGTGCGGATGTAGTCCTGGCTTAGCTCTTCGAGCATGGAGGTGCGGACCATGCGGGTTAGGATGGCGGCGAGCGCTCCGCCCATGGTGAAGGCGGGGAGGATTAGATTGGCGAATGAGCCGGCGCCGGAGACGGGGAGCCATCCTAGTTTTATGGCGAAGAGGAGAATCAGGATTGGGCCTAGCGCGAAGTTGGGGAAGGACAGGCCGAAGAGGCTTACTACGGAGAGGAGGCGGTCGTCCCAGCGGTTGCGGCGCTGGGCGGAGCGGACGCCGGCAGGGATGGAGAGGATGATGGCTACGAATAGCGAGGCTAGCGTTAATTGCAGGGTGTAGGGATAGCGTTGAGTCAGCAGGCGCGTGACGCTTTGGTTGTAACGGAAGGAGGGGCCGAGGTCGCCGTGGAGGACTCCGCGCCAGTAGTGGAGGTATTGTTGGCCCAGTGGGGCGTCGAGGCCGTAGGCGTGGCGGGTGGCTTGAATGTCGGCGGCTGGAGCGCCTTCGCCTAGCATCTGTTGGATGGGATCTCCGGGGACCAGGTGGATCAGCAGGAACACGAGGCTTACCACCAGCCAGATTACCGGGAGGGTGTAGAGGGCGCGTTGGAGAAGTTGGCGCATGCGTTCGGGTTGATGGAAACAGCAGGTCCCGCCACTGAGCATCTCATTCCGTTCGGGAATGAGATGCTCCGGTCGGGATGACAATTTTATCTGCCGGGATCACAAGTTCCAACAGGGTACAGCAGCTTCGATGGTCGCAGCAGAAACCATTCGAGCTGCGCTCGAAGGACAGCCGGGGGCGGCTGTCCCCACATGACACAACCGCTTCCGTGCTCAATCCCCTGCCTGGTTGGCGCTTTCGGCCTTGGTTTCGGCGGTTTCTAGTTTTTCTATCTTCACTTTGGCGATGCGGTGGGCTTCCATTTCTTCGACGGTGTAGCGGTGGCCATCGTACTCGAAAGACTCGCCCATGTGGGGGATTTGCTGCAGGCGGGCGAGCATGAATCCGGCGAGGGTTTCGAATCCGGCGTCGCGGGGCAGGAGCAGGCCGTACTGAGTCTCAAGGTCGCGGATGTTGACGGAACCTTCGAGCAGCAGAACGGACTCGTCCTCAAGCGCGGGCTCGGGGGTCGCGATGTCGAATTCATCTTCGATGTCGCCGACGAGCTGCTCGAGGATATCCTCGACCGTGATAACGCCCGCGGTGGAACCGAACTCGTCGACCACGACCGCGAGATGGCGGCGGCGCTGCTTGAATTCGTCGAGCAGCTCGGAAAGGACCTTGGTCTCGGGAACGACGAGAACGTCATGCATGATCTGGCCAATCTGCATGCGCGCGATGCGGGAGGCAAGAGGCTGACCAAGATTGACCAGGCGGAGGCGGATCCAGCGGACGAGCTCTTTATAGTAAAGAACTCCTACGATGTGTTCGGGGCCGCGCTGCGGATCGTAGACCGGGACGCGGGAGTGCTGGCCTTCGACCACGCGGTCCAGGGCGTCGTCGAGAACGAGATCGGAGGGCAGGGAAAAAATATCGGGGCGGGCGACCATGACTTCGCGCACGGTGATGCTGTCGAGTTCGATGGCGTTGTGGATCATCTCTTCCTGGGACTCGGGAATCTGGCCGAACTGGCGGCTGGCGGTGACGATGAGCTTGAGTTCGTCGGGAGAATGGATGGCGCCGGCGCGACGGGTATCGCGCGCTCCGAAGAGGCGCAGGACGAGGCCGCCGGAGCGGCGCATGAAAAACAGGAGGGGCCGGGCCAGGGTGAGGAAGGCTTCCATGGGAGCTGCCACGGCGAGGGCAATCTGCTCGGCGCGCTGCAGAGCCAGAGTCTTGGGGACGAGCTCGCCGAGAAGCACGTGCAGGTAGGTGATCAGGCTGAAGGCGATGACGATGGCGATGCCGTGGGCGTAGATCGCGGCGTGCGGGACCTGGTGCACGAAACGGAGAGCTTCGACCAGGCGGGCAACCATGGGTTCGCCGATCCAGCCCAGGGTAAGGCTGACCATGGTGATGCCCAGTTGCACGCCATTCACAACCTCGTCGAGATGCTGGTGCAGGCGCTGGACGTTGCGGGCACCGATGCGGCCGGATGCGATGAGCTGCTGGATGCGGGTGTCGCGGACGCTGATCAGGGAAAATTCAGCAGCCGCAAAAAACGCATTTGCTGCCACCAGGAGAAGGATTAGGAGCACCCGGAGCAGCACATAGGCGAGCATGGATGGCTAATTCTAGCATTCTGAAGCAGCGGTTAGTGGTTGGTGGTTAGTGGCTGGTGCTTAGTGATCGGCGTGGCTGATCAGGGCGTTTTAGATGATTAGAGCGGGCCCGATCTCAGAAAGCACTGGGGAACGGAACGATTTTAGAAAAAGCTATCCCGCCGGGTTACCTTTTCTCACTGTCGTGGGTCTAACTGGTAGGTGGCTGGTGGTTTAAGCCGCTCTACGGTCATTCTGGTCCGGCTCTGGAATCTCAGGAACAAAAACAACCCTAGGTGCGTACCAAGGAATGAGAGCGCAGGACTGGGCCATTTCCACCCCGTATTCAGGAACTCTTACTCGGGAGGCGGTTGTGAACGGAAACGGAAATAATAAGAAGAACAAGCGTCGCAAACTATTTATTTATGGCGGGATTGGGCTGGCGATCGTGCTGCTGATTGCCATCGGCGTGTTTGCGGCTACGCGCGGCGGCACCAAGATTGATCCCACGAAGCTGGCGAAGGTGGAGAAAGGCGACCTGGCCAAGAGCGTGGTGGCCACGGGCAAAGTGACGCCCATCACCAAGGTCGAGGTAAAGTCGAAGGCCAGCGGCATTGTGAAGAAGTTGCTGGTGGAATACGGTGATCGCGTCAAGAAAGGGCAATTGCTGGCGCAGCTCGACAAAGTGGAGATCGAGGCGCAGGTGGCGCAGTCGCGCGCCGGGTTGGATGCCGCCGAAGCCAACCTTAGCAGTTCGGAAGCGGACTACGAGCGCGCCAAGGTGGACGCGGAAGGGCCTGACGTCCCGCTGCTGAAGCGTGCCTATGACCGGGCTGTGGGCATGGCGAAGGACGGTGTGGTGTCGGCGTCTGCGCTGGATGACGCCGAGAAAAATTATGAAATGTCGCTGAACAAGCAGAACGTCTCCAAGGCACAGATGATCGTGCTGAAAGCGAAGATTGCGCAGTCGCGGGCGCAGGTGGCGCAGGATCAAGCCAACCTGAAGCAGTTGGAGGAGCAGCTTAGCTACACCGACATTATTTCTCCGATTGATGGCATCGTGCTCTCCCGCGACGTGGAGATGGGAGACGCGGTGAGCTCGATCCTGGTGCTGGGGTCTTCGGCCACGCTGGTGATGACGCTGGGCGATACCAGTGAAGTTTATGTGAAGGGCAAAGTGGACGAGAGCGATATCGGCAAGGT
>Ga0074045_10004129_pt1 | contig 12924 bp, 14 predicted proteins | sample BogForMeECP23OM2_FD_94442 | JGI IMG/M metagenome (GOLD analysis project Ga0074045, IMG submission 94442) | Bog forest soil microbial communities from Calvert Island, British Columbia, Canada - Bog Forest MetaG ECP23OM2 | ecosystem: Environmental > Terrestrial > Soil > Wetlands ... | reverse complement strand
TTGAAATGCGGCACACGACTCAGCAGCCTTGTGGACCATGAGAACACCGGCCAACGTCGGTGCGCCGCAAGCGCTGTAACGAGGATGACAGCGAGAAGCAAGACCGCAGACAAGCCAGCGTACCGTGAGAGGTTAGGGGGCAGCGGCAAGACCGCCAGCATAGCTATCAGTCCGATTGCGCTTACCAACGTGGCGGTAAGAATGAAGAGAGCGCGGTCAAGTGCTACCGATGCAATGCCACTGGCGAGCGGCACCGTCGGGCTCATGAGTGACACTCGCAGCGTTTCCCCGGATACCTGTCCCAGGACGCCAAACTGTCCCACCGCCTCCGACGACAGCCGCAGTCCGAGCATTCGCCGAAATGAGACTCGATGCCTTTCATCTAGTAGCGTGATCCGCCACGCCCAAGTCTTCACGACGTGCGAGACTCCACCCAGAGCAAGGACCAGCATTAGTCCCCAACCTAGAGTCGCGACGCTTTCGACGAGCGCAGAAGCCCCGGTTCGCCGGACCAGGTCTGCCAGAAGCAAAGCGCCAAACAGCCCCGCCACGACCCGCAGCCGCGCTCCCGTGACGATCCTACGCACACAGCCTCTCTAGGGCGGGCATGTGGCCGATGCGCCGGTCGAAAACTCTTTCTGCGTGTGCTAGCGCTCCCGGAGTATCAAGATCTTGCCAGTGGGCGTCACCGATCTCCAAGCCACGCAAGCTCCGTTCTCGAGCCAGTTGCATCATGCCGTCGGAAAGTGAGCAGTTCCCGTCCTTGATTGCCGATTCGAGCCTGTTAAACAGCGCCGGGCTGCATAAGAACATGCCGGTATCCAGCGCGTCATAGTCGGCGATCTCTTTGCCGATATCGACGATGCGATCCCCGTCGCGCCGAACCTTAGTAGCATCATCCAAGTCAAAAACTCCGTCGACGTTCGGATCGACGGCGAGAATGACCTCACCTGGCGCGAGCGGCTGCTCCAGCAAAACCTCCGCCGTTTCTGTGTCAAAGAGATGATCCGCCATAAGCAACATGAAGTTCTCGTGGATTTCATTTCTGGCTTTCAACACAGAAATGCCATTTTGTTTGTGGTAATCCGCATTTTCGACCCATGTCACCGAAAGATTGGCCAGCCATCGGCTCTCAAGCCAGCTACGTATCAGGTCGGAGCGATAGCCGACCACAATCACGAACCTCTCAATACCGGCTTCATAGGCTCTGCCCATTACGTGTTCGAGGATTGGCTTGCCCCGAAACGGCACCAGGGGCTTGGGCAGTCCGCCTGATACGGATCTTAGGCGCGTCCCGTTACCGGCGGCGAGAATGAGACACTGATTTACTTTCGTCATGAACCACCTGCTTAAGGCGAGACCTCCTTCTAGCAATCCACTTAGGTTGCTGAAGGCATATAAGAGTCTCTACATGAAAAGAGCAAGGAAAGCACCGTTTTGTTGGTGGCACAGGCTCCAGTTCGGCTTTTGTACTCCCCAGCGGAGCTTGCGCTCCAGCCAGATCGGCTTGGCAGCTTGCCAGTTGCGCCGTTGCTGCAGCCAGATCAGCTTCGCGTGTCGCGAGCTGAGTTCGAAAGCGCCGGTCGTCCGTTACGACCTGCTCCAGTATCTGCAGCGTTGCGGCCCCTGTCGTAATCAGGGCTTCCTGCCGCCGCCGCTCCAAGACTGTGCGCTTCACGTCAGGTTTGGCCGCGTCAAGGCCGCTGCGCGCACTGGCGATCGAAGACGTAGCTGCCTCAATCCCAGACCCCGATGCGGCGATGTCGGCGCGGCCGCGTGGATCCCCGCATCTGCCTGCCGGCGCATCCTGCGAGGCTCGCAAGCACTGTCACAAGCCCAATCGCAAGTATCAGTCGTGAGTCGCGCATCAATCCAACGCTCAGAGTCACAAGCGCCGTCATGAGTCCAATAACAATGACCAGCATCGAGTCATCCATCAATTCACCCTCTGTGAAACCATGGCTGCGGTTTTCAAATGATAGGAGCGGCTGGATGGCACCTTTGTTGGTGCCCATCCAACAAAAGCGGCATTGCATTGCTCTTTCACTATGAGAGCCAAGCAAGCGATGAGACTCCTCCGATGACGCCGATGTAATCCGCGCCCGCGCGTTGGGCATCGCGGGGTGCGAACCGATTCCGCGGGTACCGGCCCACCAGCAGTTCCGCGCCATCCGGAGACATATCGAGCGTGCCATGTGGCGAAATGTGGCTCGCTCGTTTTGCAGTAGTTAGGTTTTGGCGTGGCAGTTGAACCCGTACCGGAAATATCAAGGGGGACCGATGACACCGGCGCCGTGCTGACGGTTCTGCCAGCTCTTCGGCACATGCCGGTCTGCCCATCAGGAAAATGAGTTGGCCGAGAATGGAAGTCCTGCGTTCTGAGATGGGTTGCGATTGGCGGAAGGCGTGCTCTCCAGCGGTTGGTGCTGGAGGCGCAGTCCCATGACCGAGAACCGCAAGGCAACTGACTGGGCAATTCTCCCGGTTGAAGAGCGATGGAGGGGCGCAGAAACGCCCGAGGTGGCGCCTGCCAGCAGGCCTCGTGATTCAGGACCGCTTCGAGCAGACTCCGGAGCAACAGCAATGAATATAGAGGACGTCAAGAACGCTGCCGCCGATCTCTACTGGCTCGCTTTCCTCCTGACGGGACGCCCCGATATCAGTATTGATATCGCCGTCGATACCGCCGTTTCGCAGGATAACGCGAATCCATTCTTCGCGGCCGGGATGCGGGCTTGGTCACGGAGAATCGTTATCGCCAAGGCCCTCGCAGCGATTCGCGATGAACTTGCGGAGTCGGCGCGCCGGACGGAGCTGGCGAGGGTGCATCCATGGGCGGCGCCCCGGGGATGGTCGCTTAGCCCGGACACGACCAAGATCCAGATCGAGGAGGCGCTGCTCGCGATAGATGTGTTTCCCAGGGCGGCCGTTCTCTTGTTGATCTTCGAAGGCGTACGGATTGCCGACGCGGTCACTCTCTTGCATGTCGACGCCAACTTGGTCGGGAAGGGGCAGGCAATTGGCTTGCGAGAATTTACGACCAGCCTCGCTAGAAAGGACCGACCTCGCTAGAAAGAACGGCCATGCATCCCTGGCTTTTCCCTGGCGTAGGCGTTTAGCGTAAGCGGCTTACTGAGGCTCGCATGAAACTGAGCCTGCCCATCGTGGTAGCACTCACCGCGCTCTACGCTCAAGCCGAATCGCGCCGCACATGTTGATCGGAAATCACCGGCGAGTTTCCCCGATTGTGATGACCGTGCGCGACTGCTGATCGGCCTTGCTGAGTCGAAACATGGTGGATCATCTCCTGCCGTTTACCACTCAGCCCGGATCCTTCTGAAGGGCAAGTTCAACAGAGCCTCGACGCCGATGGCTCGGATCGGTTGTGGACTGCCCCCGCTTGCGAAATTCGTCTCCCTCTCGCCATGGAACCGGGTAGGTGCGCGTACAGGCACGACAGCAATAATGTCCATGAACCGGCCAGTAGGGTTCCGGATGAAACGCCCGGCACCATCCGATAGCCACGTGATTCCAGAGGGCTCTCATTTTGAGTTCTCCTTTGTGTCGGTGCAACCGATCACACCCAGGTCAAGGCAATGCGGCTGCCACTCTCACGTTCCTACGGAAACCGCCATTCTGTTGATGATCGATGCCGAACTTCGGCAATTATTTCGGCAGATGAGGGAGCACTCGGCATCCTGAGCATCGAAATACCAAGGATTTCCTGGACCGGTTGAAGGACATGATCGTCACAGGCGGTGAGAATGTGTATTGTGGCGAGGTCGAGGCTGTCATCGTCGCCCGTGGCAATCCGTGAGGTAGCGGTCTTCGGAATCCCAGACCCCCAATGGGGAGAGCTTGTAGCCGCGGTTCAGGCATAGTGTTGAAGCGGCTCTTACGCGACCGGTTCTGGGCTGGTGCAGTTCGTGAGGTCGGTTAGGTCCCACCAACAAATCTCTGGATATCGCCCTCTTAAATATTGAGGAGTCTTTTTGTGCTTTATCGAATCTCGCGCGCCGGCGTTGCGTTTGTTCTTCTTGCGTCAGTGTCACTGTGCCAGCAAGCTTCGCCGAGTGATCCGGCTCAGGCAGGCGTCGCTCACGAAAGTGAGCCCAACAACTGGCCTTACCCCGAGAGCAAGCGCATTCTTGGGATCATACCTAACTACCGGACCTCTCCGAGCCTGCAGAATTACGAGCCGCTGACAACCCGCGAGAAGTTCAAAGTAGCGTCTGAGGATGCTTTTGACCGCGGGACGGTGGCGCTCGCGGCTTTCTTCGGCGGCGAGGGCCAGCTGACGAATTCGAATCGGTCCTTCGGACAGGGGGTGGCAGGATTCAGCAGGTATTGGGGCGCGTCCTTTGGCGATTTCGTGATCGGCGATTACATGACCGAGGCGGTCTTTCCAACCCTTCTTCATCAGGATCCGCGCTACTTTCGCCGCGGCACGGGAACCGGCTGGTCCAGGCTCACCTACGCCATGGGGCAGATCTTCTGGACCCATTCCGACTCAGGACGAATGCAATTCAATTATTCGGAGATATTTGGCAACTCGGCCGCAGTCGCAATCTCAACTGCTTACTATGTGGACAACCGTACGGCCGCCGACGCCGTGGGTAAGCTCGGCGTTCAACTGGGAGTCGACATGGCGGCCAACGTCCTGAAGGAGTTCTGGCCAGACTTGGAACGGAAGTTTAGACGAAAACACGCCGTGGTTACAACAGCTAGCGGCTTGAACTGATTCTGCTTGGGCACGCTTTGTTGTGTCTAGAGACTCATAAATAGTCGCTATCCGATCACCAGCTCGATTCGACCTCAGCGGACGTCGCCGTGCTTGGTCTCTCGTGTCTTGAACGCCGTCTCGACTTGCTGTGTCGCCTCAGGGCCTAATGACGAGAGCTCAGTCGAATGTGCTGATGGACGCACTCCCAACAGGCCAGCTTGCCAGCTCTTAAAGCTCGACGAAATATGCGTCACCGCGTGGCCGTAGAAAAAGGCTCCGCCAGGCAGGTGGCGCTGCAGCCGGTTTAGCTTTGTCTGTTTTTGCTGCCCCATGGTTAGTAAAAGTACATGTTGTTAACCCTACCTTCTGTATGCAAATCAGTACCAATGCAAACCACGAAGGCGAGGTTACTGGTAGACACTGCTACTCTCACCCAAGGGGACGGTTCTCTCAGAGGGCGGGCGCAATCCGAGTCATTTACGCTGCTGCCGTTCCCACACTGACCTGTGCCAAAACTGTGTCAAAACCCCATCTGTTTGGGGCGTGGGGAGTTGCTATTTGAGCGAAAGCAGTTTCCCCGAGTTGTTGATAAAAGGCAACTTCCGTGTAGAGCTATTGGAGCATTTGGAGCCGGAGATTATTCTTCGTAATCAGCAGGTCGCCGGTTCGATCCCGGCGGGTGGCCCCAGTGTTTTCAAGCAGTTAGCTTTCACCCTCCAAAAACGTTTCAGTATAGAAGTTTCGGGCAAGGGGTGTGGATTGCTTCGCAGAAACTCGGATTCGGAATCCGATTCGATAGGGGCCACTCAAGCCGATTTCGCCGAGAACCCAGCCATCGCGCCAAACTCAGAATCAACCACACTCCGCTAGACCCGGAACCCAGGCGCGTCAGCGGAATCGGCACGATTTTGGGCGGTTCTTTAGACGCGCCGCACTTCTAGCCCCGCCTTCACGAAGGGGCTGAGGACTTCATCGCTTGCGCCGGAATCGGTGATGATCAAATCGATTTCGGCGATGTCACAGATCAGCCAGCTGGCTGTAACCCCGAACTTGCTGTGATCGGTCACCACAATCTTTCGCTTCGCCTGGCGCACCATGGCTCGATTGATCTCGGCCTCGTACGGGTTGTAACAGGTTAGCCCTCGCAGGGAGTCAATCCCATTGACCCCGACAAAAAGCGTGTCCACGAAAACACTCTTCATGCTCTCGATCGCGGCGGGACCTACCAGCGAGAACCAATCACCGCGCAGATGGCCGCCGGTTACATGAACTTCAAGGTCCTTTCGCTTGGACAGCTCCATGGCCACATTCACCGTATTCGTCACGACCGTGATGCGGCGGTTCAGCGGAAGATTGCGAACCGTCTCCGTGGTTGTCGTTCCGGCGGTAAGAGCGACAACGTCTCCTTCTTGAACGAGTTCGGCCGCGGCCCGCGCGATCCTCCTCTTTTCCTCGAGAAAGCTGCCCACCTGTTCTTGGAAAGACCGGTCCAGCTTGAACGGCTCATAGAAGAGTGGCTCAATCGCTACAGCGCCCCCATGCGTGCGCCGAAGCAAGCCCCGACCTTCCAAATCTTGTAGGTCGCGGCGTATGGTGTGAACCGAAACTTCCAGTTCCTGGCACAGCTTCTCGACGGTGGCCGCGCCGTCCTGACGCACCCGCATCAGAATTGCCGACATCCGAATCTCCTGCTTGGAGCCTTTGTCTTGCGTCTCTTCCACTTGACTCCTGTCACCCGCTACGGTTCGAAGGGCTTCCATCGTTCTGAAAAACGGCCCGGATCACTTACCCAGGCGACAGACTCTGGATCACTCTTGTACTGACGATAGATAGGCACGCGGGATGTAAGTCCTAGATCCGGGTAGCAGCGTGCCGAACGCACATGAAGATCGTTCCGTTTGTAGCGAGGATTCGCTACCCACGTGATCTCGTCGCCTTTCGCCAACACGGGAAAGTAAGCCAGGCCGCCATGTGCTCGGACCCCGTCATAGACGAATCCATATTGACGATCACACCAGGCGCCGAAGACCATGTAGTTTTCCGGATCCGCATTGATCACCGCATGGGCCCAGCCCGGAGGCACCACCACCACCTCACCAGGCTTGGCAGTGATTGCAATGCAGCGGCCCGGCTCATCCGTGGTGAACTCCTGCATGTAGATGATGGCGTTACCGTCCCAGATTTCAAACAGCTCCGGCGTAGACCAACCGCAGTGAGGAGAGATGTGATGGGCGTGCCCCTGGCTGCGAACGAGCTCTTCCCCTAGTCGCCCGGCTGTGTAGGCAACCGCACCAAACAAGAGCATCCGTCGATCGAGATCCGCACGGTCGATTTTCTCGCCGACGTCCATCACGATCCCGTAAACCGGATCGGGCCCGTTACATTGGTCATCTTTGAGGCTGGGGCGTATGGCGTCCAGAGAGCGATACTCCGGCTCCGGCCCGAAGACGCCTTCGCCATAATCGAACCCCAGGCTGCGCTCTCTGAGCCGCAAATCGAATCCGGGATCAAACTTCATGCCTGTGCCTTTCGCACGAACGCCTTCACGGTCGCCAGCGGAGAAGCGCTTGGCCTCGCCGGCCGGATGCGATAAGCGCCCACCGCCGCCGGCACGATGAATGTTTCCGCGTAGTGCACCGGAAATGCATCGAAGGCCCCGGTCGGGCTTTCGACGATGGCTTCCTCGCCTTCAACCAGATTCAGAACGTTAACGGTTCCCTGCGTGTCATGATCCACGGGCGCAGTGAACCAATGCCTCCGTGTCTCGATGAACTCAAGTGCGTGCAGGCCGGTCGCCTCCTCGCGCCATCCCGGCCCACTGGCAATAGCTCTTAGCGGGTTGACGAGATTCGCGCGCACCCAATCCGTGGTTCGGCGCCACTGCAGGTTGGCCAGACCATGATCCAGGTGAATCGGGCGTGGCTTGCCGTCCAGGCCCAGGCGGTTCCAGTCCCACAGCTTGAAGGTAAAGATATAGGGCGTGGCGCTGATCTCCAGCACCATCGAATTGCGCCCTGAGCAATGAATGGTGCCTGCCGGGATCGACAGGTGAGAGTGCTTCTCAACCGGCCATACATTGACATAACGTTCCGCCGGGAAGGGCGCGCCGCCATCCTGAGCTTTCCACAAATCGCTCTCGAACTGATTCCGGTCTACGCCTTCTTTAAAGCCCAGGTAGACCACCGCATCCGCTTCCGCGTCCAGAAGGTAGTAGCTCTCGTCCTGGGTATACGGCATGCCAAAGTGTTCCCGGATGTATTCGAGCAGCGGATGCACCTGGAGCGACAGGTTGCCTCCGCCAATCGTGTCGAGAAAGTCGAAGCGAATGGGAAACTCGGCGCCGAATCTGACGTGGATGTCCTCGCCCAGCAACTCGCGCGGATGTTGATGCACCAGCGTCGAAGCCGGAAGCTCGACTGAGCGAGAGCCAAATCCCAGCCGGAGACTATTCTCTTCCGGCACGCAATCGAAACACCAGGCGAAGTTCGGCGGCTCGGGTGGAAGGTCGAAGTGCGTGCGCATCCACTCCCCTCCCCAGGGACCCGGATCAAAGAAAGGCACCACGCGAAAGGGCCGGTGACAAGCGCTATGGAGACCTGCGCGATAGAGCTCTCCGCTGATCATGCGAGGAGCGCCTCGCACGTTTGTATCCAGTAAATAATCGATTTGTTCGAACACCTCGTGGCGGGCTCGGTCTGCGGCTCGCCAGTCGATGAAATAGGCGCGCTTGTAGAGCTGGCTTGCCGGAGCAGAGGAGTTCTCTGCGCCTAGATTCCCGATCTCGTGTTCCCTTTGCCTTCTTTGAATCTCCCAGCGCGCCAAATCTGCATAGACCAGCAGGTCCCATTGCTCAGCGATCACGGTGGCCCCGGTTCCGAGGATGATGCTCAATCCATCCCTGCACGAACGCAGCTCGGAACGGACTGATCGAACCCGCTCGGGCGATAGAAAGTCCGCGATGGTCCAGGGCTGCATCTTGGCGAACACCACGTCCTGTCCCAGGCACTCCGCAAATTGGCTCTCCAAATCAGCCGGGCTCTTAAATGCTTCGCCCGAGAGAATGCACCGGCCGGGCTTCAAAGGATTCACCAGTTCCCGCCGCACCTCTTCGAGATCTACGCCGGGATAGCATTCGATCGCCAGCACACATCGTGGCCCCGTAGCCATCCCCCGCGACAGGTTCGCTACGGCCTCCGCCCAACCGGCGGCGCAGTCTTCGTCGTTCCCGGTAACCGGCACGCGGGGGAACTTATCGTAATTCGTTTTCAAGTCCGCTCCCTCCGGTAAGTAGAGGAATTGCGCCATACAGCGCGGCGTGCGACGATAGCTCCGCCTCAACAATTGCGATTGATCCCGCCGGAATCCACGCATGCTCTTCGACGTGCTTGCGAATCCCAGGAAGGATATCGGCTGCGCGTTTCAGCACCCCCCCGCCAAAGACGACCACCTGGGGATCGTAGGCGTGTATCAGCGCGACCGTAAGAGCAGACCAGACTTCAATGCAATGATCCAATACCTCTCTCGCCACACGATCCCCGCCGTCGGCGTGAAGAAACAGGCTCCCGAAATCGAGCCGGGTGGCGCTGACCAGAGTACTCTCTGCGAAGCTGGGCCATTCGTGGCAGATGTTTGGCAGAGACCATGTAGACGCTTCCGCTTCCGCGCATCCCACGCCGCCGCAAGTACAGCGCCGTCCGTTCATGACCACTGGCAGATGTCCGCCGATCATGCCCGCTCTTCCGCTGTGGCTGCGCAATAGCTTGCCATTCAACATCGCCACGCCGCCGATTCCCGTGCCCAGCGTGATCATGACGGCATCGCTGCAGTTCCGGGCGGCGCCCGCATAGTTCTCGCCGAGCAGCGCCAGCCTCGTATCGTTCTCCAGGCGCAGGCGAAGGCCAAAGGCGCGGCGCGCCCACCCACGAAAGTCAAAGCCGCGCGCATCGTCGAACTTCCCATTCGTCGAGTTGACCGTGTCGTTCTCCGGGTCGGTGATACCGCAAAAGCCCACCGCAACACCGAGACACTCCGCCGCTCGAATTCCCTCCGAGGCTAACAAGAGTTCAACTTCCGACTGGATCCGTGGAAGCACCACCTCAAGCGGCTCATTTTGGCTTTCGATCGAACCGAACGACAGGATCTCGCGGCCTTGAAGCAGGGCGCATGTTACGTGCGACCCACCCATGTCGATTGCGATAGCCGGCGCGCTCATGGCTGAGGAACCATGCATGGCTGGCCGTCAATTTCGAAGACGCGCACACTGAATCCCTGCTCCTCAATCGTGCGGTAGTCATAGCCCGCATCGCTCCCCCAGCAGGCCAGAAACACCAGTGGCTCCGTTCCCGTGTTCACTACGCGATGCGCGGTGGCGCCAGGAATGTAGTGAACGCCGCCTGCTTTCATCGGCCGGTACACTGTCCTGCGCTGCATGTCCATGAGCAGCAGCAGCCCTCCTCCCGACACAGTTGCGTAGTACTCGGCCCGATCCAACTGCGCATGGAAGTGGCCTTTGGTCATGAAGAATTCATTGCCCACTTTGCCTGGGAAAACCGTCGAGTTCCCCCAAAACAACCCGCCGCTGGTTCCATCCGGCACGGGCTTCCAGTACTGAACCCGGTACACCGTGGTGGCTGGGTCCATCTGTCCCCAGCTCTCCGTATCCTGAAACATCCCCTCCATCTGGCCGAGGAGTTTGGTGGACTCCTTGATACCAAGGCCACCCAGCGCGCCACTTTCCCAGTCCACGAAGATTGTAAACTCGTCAAGTCTTGGCACACCTAACATCTATAAACCTCGCATAATCGTTCTGCTCGAAAAGCTATTAATCGAGCATTACAATGCTCCTTTATGATACATTCCTTCTTTGAGATCCCGCCATCCCTTTCTTTGCGAGGACAGCAAGCCTTGAGTCGTCTACCGGGTTCGAACCGGGAACTCTCCCGAAGTCCCGTGGTCTCAGCCCGCCTGAGCCGCTCGATGTATCGCATTGTCGCGGTTGCCGGAGCCGCCGGCCTGCTGTTCGGCTACGACACCGCGGTCATCAACGGCGCACTCGTCTTTCTTCGGGTCACCTTTAACCTCTCGGAGGGCCAGACAGAGTTCGCGGCCAGCAGCTTGCTTTGGGGCTGTCTGGCGGGAGCTTTGTTGGCCGGCCCCATGAGTGATCGTTACGGGCGCAAGAAACTGCTGCTTCTCAGCGGAGTGCTTTTCTTTCTGTCAGCGTTGGGTTCGGCTCTACCGCGCACCTTTGAATTCTTTCTTGCCGCGCGAGCCGTCGGCGGGCTTGGCATTGGAATGGCATCCACTCTGGCGCCGGTTTATCTGGCGGAGCTTGCGCCTGCCGGCCAGCGCGGACGGCTCGTCACGGTGAATCAACTGGCGATCGTAACCGGCATTCTGGTCGCATACATGGCCAGTTGGGCGTTCTCCTTTCTTGGCACGTCGAGTTGGCGCTGGATGTTCGGTTCGGCGGCTCTGCCGGCAGCCATCTTCGCGCTGTGTGTTCTGACCATTCCGGAGAGTCCGCGATGGCTGATAGAAAAGGGGCGCGAAGGTGCGGCACGGATCATACTCGAAGCTCTGCATGGCGCCTCCGCGGCGGCTTCGGAGATTCGCGAGATAACGGAAGCCGCCTTGTCGGAGCAGGCCGGCGCAGGCACTTTGCTGCGCCAGCTTCGCAAGCCGCTGGTGCTTGCCATATGCCTCGCGGTGTTGCAACAGATCAGCGGTATCAACACCGTGCTGTATTACGGCGCAGTCCTTTTCAAGGAGCATACCGGCGTAAACAGCCAGAGCGCGGTGGGCGCCAATGTTCTGATCGGCGCGGTGAACTTCGTTTTCACGCTGATCGCGATGGCCATCGTGGACCGCGTGAAGCGGCGCGTGTTACTGGCAACCTCCGCCGGTATCATGGCGCTTTCCCTGGTAGCCTTGAGCCAGGGCTTTCGCTTGGTTCCCACGCCTTTCCCGTTTGTCATCGGCTCCATCCTTATCTATGTGGCCGCGTTCGCCACGGGGGTTGGACCGGGCGTGTGGATTTACATTGCTGAGCTGTTTCCCACTTCGCTTCGCGGACGAGCGATGTCGATTGCCACTGCGGCCTTGTGGGGCGCGTGCATTTTTGTCACCAACACATTCTTAACCGCGGTGAGGCTGCTCACTCCGTCGGGTGCGTTCCTCTTCTATGCCGCTATGTGCGCCGTTTTGGTCGGCTTCGTATTCCTGTTGCCGGAGACCCGAGGCAGATCACTCGAAGAGATTGCAGGCTCTTGGCAGAAACGTTAGGAGCGGTCACTACGATTGCGAGACCTGGACGGAGGTCTTAGTCGTTCCGCCGCATCCTTGCCGGGTCGATGAGCCTCAAAGCGAGTAATTGGCATAGGGGCGGTGGTAACCCATCAGGCCTCTCATGACGTACTCAGTTCGTATGGCGATTGAAGGCGTTGGATACCTGCATATTACTCGCGTTGGTGCGCGACAAGGACCTCGGCAAGCAGATTTCGTCGCAGTTCAACCTCAAGGGAGCGGTGCATCGTCCCCTCATCTCTATCGTGACCGTTGGCTAGATTTGGTCTCTTGCGGACCAGTTTGGCTTCGTTACTTGTGACAGTAGGAAACGAAGCTCCGGCGTGATGTGCTAAAGCCGTGGCAGCAGATTCTGTTCGAGTCGTGATCGCTGACGACCATGTGGCGTCGTTGGCGGTGTTTGCCCGCATGCTGCAGCCAGAATTCAGCGTCGTCGGCACGGCCAAAAATGGCCAGGAGGCCTTGGCGGTGGCGGGCGAGTTGCATCCCGACGTCGTCGTTCTCGATATCGAAATGCCGGTGATGGGCGGCCTGCTCGCCGCGCGCCGGCTCAGAGCTTCCGATCCCGCCGCTCGCATTGTGTTCTTAACCGTTTACGCCGATCGTGATTACGTGGAAGCCGCGCTCAACCTGGGCGCGGCCGGGTACGTGCTGAAATCGCGAGCGGTGCTCGATTTATCGCGCGCCATTCGCCTCGCGATGCTCGGCCAGCAGTTCGTTTCCCCTGGCGCAGTCCCCACCAATCCAGTCCTGCCCCCATAAACCCGCGCACCTGTCACTTCTGACAGTTATAGTCTTCTCGCTCTTCCTGCATACTCAATTCGACCCGGCGCAGAAAGGCCGGCGGCGTTGCTTTGGAAGTTGCATCGCCAACTTGCTGAGCGGAGAGAGATATT
>Ga0074045_10004128_pt1 | contig 12924 bp, 14 predicted proteins | sample BogForMeECP23OM2_FD_94442 | JGI IMG/M metagenome (GOLD analysis project Ga0074045, IMG submission 94442) | Bog forest soil microbial communities from Calvert Island, British Columbia, Canada - Bog Forest MetaG ECP23OM2 | ecosystem: Environmental > Terrestrial > Soil > Wetlands ... | reverse complement strand
TCACCATCTCGGACGCAGCTCCCACCGCTCGCGACCAAGCACAGGCCAGGTTCACGCGAGCGCTCGGCATCTGGCTTGGTGTTCGGATCCCCACCCCGCTTTCCGCAAGCTCATTTGGGTTCCTACCGTCTCGCTCGGATCGTGTTAGATTCTATAACAGGGGGATGAGTTGATCTGAGCATTTGGTATCGTTGCTTTCATTAGCTAAATTACAGGGGCACCCAATGAAGTTGTCTCAAGGAATTGGTGGCGTTTGCTTGAGCGCGACTTTGATAGCGCTTGCGGCACCAGCCTGTGCGCAGTCGCTGGACTCGAAAGCACCTGCACGGCTTACGCCAGGTGAAAACCGCGGAACTCTGGACTGCATGGTTGGCCCACAGTATTGGTCGTTCAAATACCGCGAGGGTGCCGGCAAGCTCAACGTCCGCTTTTCCTCCATGGGCCTGTTGGGGAATGCGTCGACAGCGACGATGAACGTCACCATCAGTGATCTCCACCACACATGGACCGTGACCCGCGCCTTGACGTCGACTGGTCCGGCGGCAGTGGCCGACATGCCCGCCACCTTTGCCGGACCGGGTGAGGCGGTCATCGAGCTGGCAACCAACGGGACGTGCCTCGTCCGCGCCGGTGGCGACTACGTCATTACCGCGAGTGGCCCGGCGATCGAGTTTGGTGGTGGCGCAGCGGGTTCCAACGCCCCGAGCGGACCGGATCGGATTGTAGGGACCTATTCGGTAATGGTTTGCGCCCCGGATTTCGATTGCCAGGGTAGCCTGGCAATTCATTTTGACAACAATGGAACGGTGCGGACCACCGACGGACACAGCGGCACATGGACGCTGTTCGATCCCGAGAGCATGATTTATTCGGTGGTCATCGGCAGTGACCGCTGGAGCTTGAAGCTCGTTCCGGGCCGGGGCTTGTTCAACGTCAATGATCTTTCGGTCGTCGTGTTCCAGTCCGTCCGCCCGCGTTAGCGACAGCCTTGCACAGATCACGGTAGGCGTTGCCCAGTAGAAACCGTTCGCGTCAGCGAACGCGCGGTTTCTGTTACGGTTCGGGCACATCGCCGCCGGCACCGTAATGCGTTCGCTACGTGACCAGCGGATCCTACCCTCGGAAGGGTACTCAGGTGAGTCCGATCTACTACTGGCTCCTCGTTGCGAACGTCGCCGCGCGCAATGCGGTCCCTCTCGTCGGGATCCTGTTCGGCGGCTGGTCGGCCGCCAACGTCGTCGTGCTGTATTTCCTCGACACCCTCCTTTCGCTGGGCGTGATCTTCGGGGGACTTGCGAAGGCTCTGTCGCCATCGAACGGCACGTTCGCCGGTCGGATCCGAATGGAGATTACGTGCGCATTCGTTGCGTTACTCCTATGCACGGTCTTCGCCGTCCCGTTGGGTGTACCCGTGGGCATCGTCCTCGCGACCTCGGACTTCTCATTCACGGCGGCTCTTAGCGACCGGTCTCTGCGGATCGGCGCCCTCGTGCAGTGCGCAATCGCTGCATGGTCGTACGTCGAACTCCGGCGCGCGCTCGCCTCGCATTCACCGTCGGATCTGCGCCTCAAGCAGCGCTTTGGGATCATCCTGGTGCGCTGGGCAGCGATCCTCGGTGCCTGCTACGTCGGCCTGTACTTCGGGCCGAACCGTGCGGTCTTATTGCTGCTCGTCGTGACCTACGTTGCCGTATCGATCGTCGCCGAGGTCGCGCCTTCCCGCCTGCTGCGCGGCACGCCCGCCGACGAGACGGAAACTTCCGGTCGCGGGCGTGCGTAGTCGGCTCGGATAACCATACTGCGGTTTCGATATGGACGGCTCGCTTGCGGCGCGAAGTACGGTCCGCGGATCGGCGGATTCCGGCAAACCGTCGCTCTCGGGCGGCCGCCCGCTGCGACATTGCAAGCTTTTGTCATGACGTCCGATCCAAGGCTGTCCCTTCAGCTTCGCGGCTTCGCCGTCGAAGCGCGCCAGGGCATGGTCACGCCTGACTTGACTCACTTGGCGGCACGCGACTTCTCATTTCACCCGGAAGACACCTCGCACAAGCCGGATCTGACGCTCCTCAAGACTGCGCCGCGCGTTGCCGGCCTTCTGCGCGAGATTGTTGACGAATACCGCCAACGTAAGCTGGCCCGGTGCGGCATTTCCGACCGTCCTGCTCAAGTGTGCATCACTGGTATCCTCGAAGACGTCAGCAATGAATCCGCTCTCGCCGAGGAGCGAGCGCATCGTTTCGGAAGAAACAAGGTGGCTGTCAGCAGGGTCGCTGGCCCACGGAAGCGGAAAATAGGACGTCGCCTTTTCCCCCGCGGCCATTTCCTGAAACGCGAACCGCCCGCCCGGCTTGAGCACGCGATGGATATTCGCGTAGAGCGTCCGCTTGTCCGCGATGTTCATGCCGACATTCTGCATCCACGCGGCGTCAAACGACGCGTCGGGGAAAGGCATGTCGAGCGCGCTGCCTTGGTGCACGTCGATCCGGTCGTCCAGGCCCGTCAGGCGATTGAGCAGTACCGCACCGGCGCAGTAGTCGGGCGATAATTCCAGGCAGGCTACGCGGCAATTGCGCAGGGATGCGAGCATGCGCGCGGGACCGGCCAGCCCGGCCCCGATATCGAGAACGCGATCTCCGGGCTGGATCCGCGCCAGCTCCAGCAACTCGCGCGAAGCGATCAATCCGCCGGTGTGGAAATGATCGAGCGCGCCCAGCGCGTCGGGCGACAGACGTTCTTCGGCATTCAAACCGGCCGCGTGCAGCGCAGCCAGGATTCGCGACTCGATGTCACGAGCCGAGTAGTGTGATTCGATGCCGGCCACGACAGCCCCCGTTTGAGTCGAATCGAGTCCAGTACGCGCCCATCGCCTGACGATCCCCTTGCTCGATCTTATCGCCATTTACGCGGCGTCGCTGTGCGGTGAGACAGGGGAGCGGTTGCCAGCGCGTGGCCTTGACCTTCGAGCCGGCCGATCGAGGGGCAGGTCTGTGAAGCCGGCACGAATGGGCGTCGCTGTTACCGGGGGTTGTTAGACGCACTGGCAGATGCCAGAATGGCTCGACGTCACCGTGGTCAACGCCTGACGGTGCCTGTCACCGCTGCACTCGGTCAATCAATCCTAGGCGCCATGCGAATCCGTCTCCGCTCCGAGCAGATTGCCGGGCTCCTTTCCTTTCTTGCCGCAGTATTGGCCGGCGTTGCATCGTATATCTACCTGTTCGTCGCGACGCCCTCGGGTCGTCCACCTGCGGATTCGCTGTATTCCCAATTTGCTTCGTCATTGGCACTGGAAAGCGCCGATCGCTGGTGGCCCGTCTGGTGTGCTGCGCTTCCGCTTGCTCTAACCGTTGTCGGCGCCGCGTATCTGTCACGTCTCGCGCGAAAACAAACGGTGGCGATGCTGCTGCTTACGGTCCTGGTGGTACTTGCGGCCTTAAGCTTCTATCTCGACGATTGGTCGCTTGCCATATTCGTCACCCTGCCCATTGTCTGGGGTTGGCGTTGCTTCCGCGGCCTCTAGCCCGGCGCTCAATCCGGGCGGCGCGCAGGCGCGCGGTAGCGCATTTGTCGGCCCCTGGTCACGGATCCCCCTCCGCCATGCTCAAGCGCATTGTGTTTTTTGCCATGTTCGCGTTCGCACCGATCGTTCATGCGGTGCCCCCTAGCACGGAGTCCATCGACGCGCTGCTCGCTGCGACGAAGGCGGAGCGGAACGTCGATACGATGCTCGCGAACCTGGAGCCGGTGATGCGGCAGTCGATGGCCACAGCCACGAAGGGACAGCCGTTGTCCCCTGGGCAAATGCGGGCGCTCGATGCAGTGCGCGCGCAAATCGTACAGGCGGTGCGCGAAGAGATGGCTTGGGACAAGATGCATCCCATCTACGTCCAGATCTACCAGGAAACCTTTACTCAGGAAGAGATTGACGGCCTCATCGCCTTTTACCGGAGTCCGGCCGGCGTCGCCTTCGTCGAGAAGATGCCGGTGATCATGCAGAAGTCCATGTCCATCATGCAATCGCGTATGGCACCGATGATGGAGAGGATGAGAGCCGCGGCGAAGCAAGCCGTCGACGAGTCCAAGGCGGCCGCGCCCGCCAAGTAGGGCCCGCGGCATTGGATCTCGCCACCGGATCGCGGGCAGTCTCTTGCGCCCCCCAATGGGCGCCTTGGATGACCTCGCGGTAGCCCGCAGCGTTGGCGCGGAGCACCCTTACCTGCCGCACGGCGAACAGCCGATCCCGGCCGCGCAGGCACCCCATGCGTCGGTTGCGAGTGCCCGCGGCCGACGCGACCGCGGGCTAGCTAAGCCTTCGCCCGGTCGCCTCTTCGAGCGACCGGGACGCCTACTTGGCCGGGGCGGCAGGCGCGGTGGGTGCGGCGGGCGCGGCGGGCGCGCCGGGTGCGGCAGGCGTGGCAGGAGCAGGCGGCGACGATGCAGGTGCGCTCACAATGTCGATCTTGGCCTGCGCCTTGAGCGTATCCATCTGCTTCATCACCTCCTGCTGCTGAACCTGCTGGCTCAGCTGCGGCTTCACCTCTTCCAGGGGCGGTGCCTGGATCGGCCGGGAGTCTTCGAGCAGGATGACGTGATAGCCAAACTGGGTTTTCACCGGCTCGAGAGTGAACTTGCCCTTCTCGAGCTTGCTCACCGCGGCAGAGAACTCGGGCACCATGCGCCGCGGATCGAACCAGCCCAACTCCCCCCCATTAGCCTTGGAGCCCTGGTCCTTCGATTTTTCCTTGGCGAGCTGGGCAAAGGCACTCGGATCCTTCTTCAGCCGAGCAATGATGTCCTTTGCGTCGGCTTCCTTTTCGACCAGGATATGCCGCGCCTTGTACTCGGTGCCGGTTACCGTCGCCTTGATGCGGTCGTATTCGGTCTGCAGCATGGCGTCGGTGACCGGATGATTCTTCATGTAGTCCTGCACATAGGCGTTAGCGAGAACGGCCTGGCGGATCTGATCGAGTTGTTCGACCACGTCGGGGCTCCTGTCCAAGCCCTCCTTCACCGCCTCCTGGGCGATGACCGCTTGCAGCGTCAGGTGGTCGAGAACGGCCTTGCGCGTTTCGGGGGTGTCCGGACGGCCCGAGCTCGCGCCCTGTTTGGCCATGCGGTCGACAGCCTTCTGGGTTATGGGCACGCCGTTGACCGTGGCCGCGACGGCGTCTGCAGGGGCCTTGGCGGCGGAGCCAGCGTCCTTGTCGGCATTACAGGCGCCGAGCGCGAGCAACAGAGGCGCACAGGCGAGAAGCATTGCGGAAGAGATCAAGCGCACGAGTCATTCCTTAAGGGAGTTTGGAAACGCCGCCGGGAAATTTCATCCGGCCTCATCCTCCACGCGCATCGCAGGGCGGTGGTTGGAAAGGCGCCGCAGTCGTTATCCGACGTGGCGGCGGGCGGCAGCTAGGGTACCACGCTTTGCGCCATGGGGCGCATCCCGACCAGCGGTTGCGCAAAGGCTTCGGCGCCCCGATCATTCGTCGTCCGGCTCCCGGCACGTTCTGCCGGACATCAACTGCCATGCATATTACCGACCTCCCAGCGCACGCCCTCTCCGACGCGATCCGCCAGCGCGAGGTTTCCTGCCGAGAGGTGATGCGCGCCACGCTCGAGCGCATCGAGGCCGTCAATCGCGTGCACAACGCGATTGTCAGTTTGCGCGATGGCGACGTGCTGCTGCGCGAAGCCGACGCCTGCGACAAGCAGTTGCGGCCGGGCGTGCTGACCGCTCCGGTTGGCTGGATGCATGGCATTCCGCAGGCGATCAAGGATATGGCGCAGACTGCCGGCATCCGCACGACGCTGGGCTCCCCCTTGCTGCGCGACTTCGTTCCGACCGAGGATGGCCTGATGGTGCAGCGCATGAAGGCCGCGGGCTGCATCGTCATCGGCAAGACCAATACGCCGGAGTTTGGCCTAGGCTCACACACGTTCAACGAGGTGTTCGGTGTCACCCGCAATGCCTACGATCCGTCGAAGTCCGCCGGCGGCAGCAGCGGCGGCGCGGCGGTGGCGCTCGCCACGCGCATGCTTGCGGTAGCGGATGGCAGCGACTTCATGGGCAGCCTGCGCAACCCGGCGGCATGGAATAACGTGTTCGGGTTTCGTCCGAGCCGAGGCCGGGTGCCGGCGTGGCCCGCGCAGGACGTCTGGATTTACCAGCTTGCCACCGAGGGACCCATTGGCCGTACGGTGAAAGACGTGGCGATGCTTCTCGACGTGCAGGCCGGCTACGATGCGCGCGTTCCGCTGTCGCTCGATTCGCGCGAGCGCTTCGCGCCCGCGCTCGAACCCTTCGATGGCAAGCGCGTGCGTGTCGGCTGGCTATCCGACCTTTCGGGCCACCTGGCGATGGAGCCGGGCATCCTCGAATGCTGCGCCGAGGGGTTGTCCCGGCTGCGCGATCTCGGGTGTGCGGTCGAGGCCATAGGGCCGGGATTTGCGCCCGAGGAAGTGTGGCAGGCATGGCTGGTCTGGCGACGCTTGCTGGTCGCGGGGCGCATGGCTCCCTACCTCGCGAACCCGGCCAACCGCGCCCTGATCAAGCCTGAGGCCCTATGGGAGGCCGACCAGGCGGCGAACCTCAGTGCGGCGCAAGTCCTCGGTGCAAGTGCGCAGCGCAGCGCTTTCTACCAGCACATGCTCAAGCTTTTTGAGCGCTGCGACGTGCTCGCACTTCCGACGGCACAGGTGTGGCCGTTTGATGCCGCGCAGCGTTGGCCGAATCGCATCGCGGGCCGTGACATGGACACCTACCACCGCTGGATGGAGGTGGTGATCTACGCCACGTTCGCCGGATTGCCCTGCATCAGCGTACCGGTCGGCTTCAGTCCCACCGGCCTGCCGATGGGCATGCAGCTCATGGGGCCGCCCCGCGCGGATCTAGCCGTGCTGCAGCTCGCGCACGCCTATGAGCAGACAGCGCAGGAAGTGCTTGCGATTAAACCGCGCGCCTGCGCGATCGCGGCATAGGAGCGATGCGTGGGAATCGACGCCGCCGCTCCACGATCGCATGGCATTCATTGCCCGCGGTTTCACGAGCAGGAAGGATCGCCCGCAGCATGAAGACCGGCACAAGTTGGACTGCGTCCCAAGGCCCACGCAAATATAAGGGCGCGCCCGGTGTGGGCGCGGTCTTCGTGCTTGCGCTCTGCTCATGGTTAGCCGGCTGCGGGCCTTCAGCTCAGGACCCCACGATGGCGGCCCGCTTCGCAGCGGAAGCGATCGTTCAGCAGCAAGACCAGCTCACCGTGCGGGTGCGGGCGCTCTCCGCTGACGAAAGCAGTCGCTTCTTCGGCGCTTCCACCGCCGGATTGGACGTGCAGCCCGTCTGGATCCAGGTTCAGAACGACAGCGATGCCCCGGTTCGCTACGTGCCAATTCTCACCGATCCGAATTATTTTGCCCCGCAGGAAGTGGCCCAGCAGCTGCACGGATGGTTCTCCGGGGCCGCCAACGACCAGCTTGACGCCACCGTCGAACGCAGCGCGATGCGGATCTACATCCCCGCGCATTCGGTTCAATCCGGGTTTGTCTTTACCCACGGGGACGGCGGCCTGAAGTTTGTGAATGTCGCCTTGCTGGCGCCACCGAGGTATTGGCGCTTCCGCTTCATCGCGCAGATTCCCGGACACGAGTATGCGGTGCAACGCGTCGACTTTCGTGGCCTCTATCCGGCGGACGATATCAAGGACGTCACCGTCGACGAGTTGCGCCACAGGCTGGAATCGCTGCCCTGCTGCGTGACCGACAAGGACGGCAAGGGCCTCGGTGACCCGCTCAATCTCGTCATCGTGGGCAATGGCATCGATACCGGCTTTCCGTTCGCCGCACGGGGCTGGCGACTGAACGAGCCGGTCGACACCGGCAGTTCCTTGCGCATGGTGAAGTCCTTTCTCCTGCACTCGGCGTACGACACGGCCCCCGTCAGCCCGCTGTACCTGTTCGGTCGGCAGCAGGATCTCGCGTTCCAGAAAGCGCGCAGCACGGTCAGTCTGCGCAATCACCTGCGCCTGTGGATGGCGCCCTTCACGGTCGACCACCAGACGGTGTGGATCGGACAGATCAGCCGCGACATCGGTATTAAATTGACTACCAAGTCTTGGTATCTCACGACGCACCGGATCAGCCCCTATGTGGACCAGGAGCGCGACTACGTGCTTCAGGATCTGCTCTTGACCGGCGTGGTGGACCGCATTGGTTTCGTGAAAGGGGTTGGCGCGTCATCTGCCGAAAGTCCGCGCATGAACCTGACCGACGACCCTTACTACACCGATGGCTTGCGACTGGTCGTGTTCCTCGGCGCCGAACTGCATTTGCCGCGGAGCATCTCCGTCCTGGACTGGGAACGGCCGCTGCCGGCGAACTAGCTCCGCGGATGGCGTCCCGCGTTCGGTCGCTTCTCGCCGAAACCCGTCACTCGCGACCCACTGAAGCAGACCGTGCCGGCATCACCCCGCATGGTCCCTTAAGGGTCGACGGATCGGGTCTCATTTGATGACGGTTGTCGGGTTCCGAAGCCATGCCTCTTGCGTAATGGCGAGCATGGACGGCATGTCGATGATGCCGATGGAATCCCAGGTGAAAAGGCCATAGCCTGGCTGCGTCCCGTCCACGCCGGCCGGCACCGCGACATTGAGTGCTTGCGCCAGCCAGCCGATCGTCCCGGTCCCGCAGAGGCTTACGCAATGGTCCTCGTTGGGCTCCGGCTGGAACCCTGTTGCAAACCAACCATTCTTCGCACTGTTGGCGTTGTAAACATCGTTGAGCTGATCTCCCCCGACCCCGATCTTGACCGGTCCATTGGCGATGGCGTTGCTCAGAAGCGCCGCGTTCGTCCAGTCGACCGAGAAGCAAGCGCCATCGTCGAAGGTCTGGCCGGTCTGCTGGAAACCCGACGTCGCCATCGCTTCCAACACGTCGATCAGGACGGCGCCATTGAGGAAACCGTGCCGAGTCGCCCAATTGATGGCCACCTGATCGGAAATGAATACTTCCGGATTATTGCAAGCCTTGGCGAAAGCCTCTTCCGCCGTGACGCAGTCGCCGTGGACGTCGTTGCCCCAATAGGAGATTTTCTTGGGGATGTTGAGGTAGTTGGCGGGCGTTGTGCCAATGACCACGTGCGGCACTGCCGCCGCCAGCTTGTATCGCGGGCTGGGAATGGCGCCTCGGGGCATGCGGATGTTGGCCATTATTTACTCCTTTCGGATATATGCGACCGTTGTCGTAACGGCCCTCTGCAAGCACACGTGTCGGTCACGCGCCACGCGTCCTTTTGCCGGCACCCCGCGCGACAGGGGGCCCGGCCTTAGCATTCGGCTGACCTTCGACGACGGTGGCACCCGGAACCTTTGGACCGCTCAGTGGGGCGCCGGCAGGCGGTTGATGGGCATCATCGCGGGGAGGGGTCGTGGTGTCGGGCGTGTAGGGCGTTGCGGCCGCGAGCTTGTTTCGTGGCGTGGGAATGGCGCCACGAGGCATACGCGGATTACCCATGACGCCCTCCTTCAACGTTGACGGTACGCGGACGGTGGTCGATCCCTTCCACGCGCCCCGGTTTAACCTCACGCCATGCTGTTCCCGCAAGCCGGTCAAGTCAATTGGGAAAATTCACCTTGCCGCCATGATTTGGCGCGTGGATCAAGGTCTGCGCGCTGCGACCGCGCTGGCCGTCCGTTCCCGGGAACTGGGCGCGGAAGCGCGCGCCGGCAACGGCCGCCACAACGCGCAAAGCATGGGTTCTGGATGGTTTCCCGTCGCAGCGCCTGGCCGCCACGCCCTGCGCGAACCCGAGCCGGTCTCTCACTGCGTGCTCGCGATACACTTTCTCTCCCTGACCCTTCCGCGTCCCGGTCTTAGCCGGGTCGACATATCCCGCAATGACCAGGATCTCCGACGACGCCAAGCGCAACCGCGAACAGTGGACAAAGGCCAACGCCGAATTCACCGACTCGCGTGCGAGGCACTGCTGGGCGGCCAGGGAGATTACCTGGGGAGTCTTTGCCATACCCGAGACTTCGCTCAACACGCTCGGTCAAGTCGACGGACTTGACGTCGTCGAGCTAGGCTGCGGCACCGCTTACGTCTCAGCATGGCTTGCGCGACGTGGCGCGCATCCGGTCGCAGTCGACGTGACCCCGGCGCAGCTCGCCACTGCTCGCCGCTGCCAGAGCGAGTTCGCAATCGACTTTCCGCTTGTCGAGGCCAGCGCGGAAAACGTCCCGCTCGCGTCAGGGAGCTTCGACCTCGCCATCTCCGAGTACGGGGCGAGCATTTGGTGCGACCCGACGCTCTGGATCCCGGAGGCCCACCGGCTGCTGCGTCCTGGCGGCCGACTTTGGTTCCTCCGCAACAGCCCACTGTCGATCCTCTGCGCGCCAGACGAAGGCGTCGCCGGCGAAACACTGCAGCGCCCGCAGCGCGGGCTCGGACGTCTCGAGTGGCCCGGAGAACTCGGCGTGGAGTGGCAGCTTCCGCACGGCGAGTTGTTTCGCCTGCTTCGCCGAACCGGTTTCGATGTCATCGACCTTGTCGAGCTCTATCCGCCCGACGACGCGGTCGATCATTCCTACTATTACACGGCCAGCGTAGACTGGGCGCGCAAGTGGCCGAGCGAGGAGATCTGGGTAGCCGAGAAGTCACAATGAACGCGCCGCTGCGTCATCGTGATTACGGCATCGGCTCGACCCACTGCTTCCGCCACGCCGGCGCAGCAAATGGATCGGCAAAGTACTGTGTTTCGTGGGACACCTTGTCGCCACTGAACTCCATGATGCTCACTGTGAAAGAGGTCTTTGCCTGATACGTGATGAAGTACTCGGTGATCCACAGGGCGCCCGCACCTACTATTCGCCGTACGGTGAACCCTGAGGGCTTGTCGGGGTGATGCCCACGGAGAGATTGGATATTGCGTCGGCCCCGAATGCGTTCGCCAGACTGGGGATAGTCGCAAATGGCATCATCGAGGTAAATGTCATGCTCCGCTTCGAGGTCTCCGGCAGCGGATGCCGCCCAGTGCCGGTCGAGGACCGTGCGTATCTCCATCTCGCTCGTTGCCATCACCGTTCCTTTCCGCTGTCACTGCCCGCGCATTGGCCAACGCGGCGCCCTGCGGCATCGGCCTCTCACCACGCTCCAAGCGCGTGGAGGCTGGGCGATCTCAGCAATGCCCATGCCCCATCGCCCAGGAGAAACTGCACCAGCAGTGCGAGAGCCCAGAACGCCGGGTACTCCCAACCGCCGTCCTTGTTCGTAAATAGCCACCCCTTGCTGGCGTGCACCGTGACGATCGTGCCGACAATGATCGGCAACAGGAGCAACGCGGCAAATCGCGCGTAGACACCTGCCACGAGAGCGATCCCCCCTATGACCTGCATGGTGGCCGTCAGATACACGAGACGCCCCGGCAACCCAATCGACCTGAAGTACTCACTTTCGGTCCGCAGACCGTACACCCGAATCTGCAGATCGCCGTGCGCCAGGAAGAGCAGACCCAGCCCAATGCGAAGCAGCAGCGCGGCGTATGGCCCAGTCGACGCGTCGATCATCGCGTGGTCCTCGATCCGTAGAAATATCGAGCCAGCTTGTCCTGCCGCTGCATGGGCTGCCCCCCTTCGATGTCCGGGTCGAAATGCCAAGCTTTCCAAGCTGCTCTGTTTCAGGAGCCCGTATTGTTGAACGCACCGCCTACGCAGCGAGCGCGAGCGCTGTACGCCATGCCTAGCTCGCGAGGAGCGTGACGATCCTGGCGTCGAGGCTCCACGGTCCTGGGCCTCCCAGCATCACCACGGCTAGTCCGATGCAGTAGAGTGCTTCGGGTATATAGAGCAGATCGCCGAGCCAATCGGCGCGATCGATGGGCTGCCATGCGCGTACTTTCTTGACGGCGTCGAGTACGACGGCGCCAAGACAAATCACAAAAAGCCCGAACGCAGCGAGCGCGGACAGGAGGCCGAGGATGAGCGCCCATCCTCCGCTGAACTCGATGCTTGGCACCAGCCATTGCATGATCGGCAACGCGTGCACGCCGTCGTCTTGCAGCGTTTTCGTCAGCGTCGCATGCCGGGACGGGTTGAATAGCTTGTGGTAGCCGCTGATCGCGAAGAACACGCCGAGCGCCACGCGGTTGACTGTGAGCGCGGCGTCTGGCGCCTGCGCGCCAAGTGCGATGAACGCTGCATCCATGATTCCGCCACCGAGATACTCTGGATTGGGTAACAGGTGCTGCTCACCATGCGCAACCGCCGCGGCTTCCTTTCACGATGCGCCACATGAACAATGCGGAAGGCAGCGCGACTAGGCTCAATGCCAGGGCGAGTTAATGCAAAACAGATTACCCCTGTCCAGCCCGCGTTACAACCGGCACGAACGTCCGCCACTGTGCGCACGGGGATACGCCTGATGCTGCCCGGTCAAGCGAACCTCGCTCGTACGCCAGCTAATACACCAGGCCGCGTTTAGCAGAGAGCACTGAAAGGTCGATGTACGTGGAGGCCCGCTCGACGCCGGGTCGGAAGTCGAATATGAACTCACCGACATCAATTTCCCGCGCCCTTTGGATGGCCGCAAGAACATTGGCCCGCCCGGGCTTCGTGCCGTCGCGTCGCAGTATGGTCACAAGCGCTTTGGCCGTCAGATAACCTTCAAGTGTGAATTGCGTTGCCGGTTCATCACGATACTTCTTCATCAGCGCCAGGTGTTCAGCCACTGCCGGGCTAAGAGGTCTCGCGGGATCGGGCACTACCTGCGCAAACACGGTGCCTCGAACATTCGACATGCCTCCCAAGTCGACAAAGGTCTTATCATTCACAAGAGACAAGACACATGCAAAGACAGTCGGTTGGAGCGGCCGATATTGCTTCAACAAAAGCGCGCTCTCGATCGTATCGGCCGCAATGAGCAGTACCCGCGGATGCAGGG
>Ga0074045_10004127_pt1 | contig 12932 bp, 11 predicted proteins | sample BogForMeECP23OM2_FD_94442 | JGI IMG/M metagenome (GOLD analysis project Ga0074045, IMG submission 94442) | Bog forest soil microbial communities from Calvert Island, British Columbia, Canada - Bog Forest MetaG ECP23OM2 | ecosystem: Environmental > Terrestrial > Soil > Wetlands ... | reverse complement strand
TTTTTTCGGAGGTCGCTTCTGCGTGGAAATCAATCACTATGATGTTTGTGTCCTCTCTTAATCTCTTCACTTCACTTTTAGTGGTCCTAAAAGGACAGTCAATCGTGTATCCCATGAAGACCCTTCCAGAGACGTTTATTACAGCGACTTTCTTTTTATTGGGGGTGGTAAATAAAATACTCCCGGTTCCTGGAATACCTTGGGGGTAGTTCAGAGGCCTTAGAATCCTCATTTCCTTTGCAATAAAGGGGATCGCCTCTTTCTTATCCCACACGTGATTGCCAGTGGTGATAATATGAATTCCATAGCTAAAGAGTTCAGAAGCAGTTTTTTCGGTAATCCCAAAGCCGCCAGCAGCATTTTCTCCGTTGGCAATCACTAAGTCTATTTTATACCTGCTCACGAGATTAGATAATAGGGCTTTGACCGTCTGCCTCCCTATCTTCCCGACTATGTCACCTATGAACAAAAGTTTCATCTGGTTTACTTCGCATAATCAACAAACCGTGATTCTCTTACCACTGTTACCTTTATCTGGCCGGGGTATGTCATCTCTGATTCTATTTTTCTCGCGAGTTCTCTTGATACCATCGCGGACATCTCATCATTCATATCATCAGGCTTTACTATGATCCTGATCTCTCTACCCGCCTGTATTGCATAGCACTTGTCAACACCGTCAAATGACATTGCGAGATCTTCAAGCTTCTGGAGTCGTTTCAGGTAATTTTCGATACTTTCCTTCCTTACCCCAGGCCGTGCTGCAGACAGGGCATCACCGGCCGTCACCAGAGCAGATTCGACACATGTGGGTTCTACTTCCCCGTGATGTGACAAGATCGCGTTGAGCACTTTATCATTCTCACCGTATTTCCCTGCCAGAGTTGCGCCTATTTCTTGGTGAGACCCTTCAATTTCATGATCAACAGCCTTGCCTATGTCGTGGAGTACGCCGGCTCTCTTGGCGAGTTTTATATCCACACCTAATTCCCCTGCCATCATGCCAGCGAGGTATGCCACCTCTTTCGAGTGCTGCAAGATATTCTGGCCGTAAGACGATCTATACTTAAGCCTGCCTATTAGCTTTATGAGTTCAGGGTGTATGCCGGATATCCCAAGGTCAAAGACCGCCTTTTCCCCTTCCTCCCTTATAGTTACCTCCACTTCCCTCTTCACTTTCTCGACGACTTCCTCAATTCTCGTGGGGTGTATCCTTCCGTCTGCCACAAGCCGCTCAAGGGAAAGCCTGGCTATTTCTCTTCTCACAGGGTCATGCGCCGACAGCGTGACCAACTCGGGCGTATCATCGACGATAACGTCAACGCCTGTTGCCGATTCAAAGGATCTGATATTTCTTCCCTCCCTTCCGATGATCCTTCCCTTCATCTCATCATTTGGCAGGCTGACTGCTGAGACCGCAGCATCTGCAACAAAATCACTGGAATATCGTTGAATGGCAAGACTGATAATTTCTTTCGCTTTTTTCTCAGCATTTTCCCTTGTTTCATCTTCGATGCCCTTGGCGAGTTTGGCAGCTTCAAACTTTGTTTCTTCTGCGACTCTCCTGAAGATCTCCTGTTTCGCCTCTTCGGCATTAATTCCTGCTATCCGTTCCAGGAGAAGCATCTGTTCTTTAATGAGATGGGCATAATGATTCTCTTTGTCTGACAAAGACCGTTCTTTCGAATTGAACTCCCGTTCTTTCCGGTTCAGATCGTGGTCCCTTCTTTCCAATTGGTCCACTTTCTTTTCGATCACCTCTTCCCGCTGTCTTAACCTCTTTTCGAGCTGATTAAGCTCCCTTGACCTTTCCCTGATCTCTTTTTCTGCCTCTGATTTTGCCTGATATGCCATGTCCTTGGCGGAGATGGTTGCCTCCTTCTTTATTGCATCTGAATCCCTCTTAGCCTCTTCCAATAGGCGTAGGCGCTCTTTTTCAATGCCTTCTTTTTGTGACTTGAGAGTACTCTTATAAATCATGGAGAAAGCAAAACCCGAAGCGATTCCAACGACAATGGCGATAAGTGCGAATAGCAAGATATTATCCATGGATTATTCCCCTCCTGTTCAATGATTTTCTGTAATCGGGCATCAGTGAATAAGGCTCGACTACATAACATGCTTTACTGATGATGTTGGACGGGCAAAAAGATAGAATAAAGAGGACTCTGAGTTATCTCGGGGAGGCGGGCATAAAAAATAGCTTGTATTTCAGATCCATTTCAGGTTGAAACGAGGTGCTCTCACAAGCATATATTCTCTATGAACTGTAACGGCCTTCTTCAAGCCCCGGACTCCTGTATCTTTATGGTAATTGCCTCTATCCTTGCCATCACCTTAGCAATTACCACCAAAGAACGATGATCCAAAAAGCGAGTACCGTTGGTATTCTTCGCTGGTAATCTCTAACGTGATAAGGCCCACCCTGCCGTGTAGGGGGAAATCAGATCCCCTTTTTTATAAGTGGGCGCCCTGAAGGTACCTTAGGCTTTCTCCTTAATGGAGACCTGCACACCGAATACCTAACTCCGGCTCCCTAAAGATCCAATTTGCAGGGATCAACTTTCCCGTCTAATCACTAACAGGGCAGGCAAATCGTCCTACATTTATTTATAACAGAAATCATAAAATAGAAGCAACTGAAAAATTTAAAGTTAGCTATTGCGTTGTTAAACGGTGTTGAGAGATGACGATCTCAGTCGATGGAAAATCGGCTAACGATAAGAACGTAGTGCTGGTTTGATCAAAGACTCATATTCGCAATAAGGATTGGCACTATAGGATTATGGAGGACATTGCAAATTGAATGAAGTAGGAAGGCAAAATGCCGATGAGCAAGACCATAATTGTGGTGAAAAAGGCGGCCACGGTCTCTGTAGCTGAAGGGGCAAGGTGAACCTCTCTTTGAGGATCCTTCATATACATGAGCATAATAACCCGAAGATAGAAAAAGGCGGATATCGCACTAAAAATGACAGCAACAATTGCTAGCCAGGCATACCCGGCGTTGATTACAGCCAGGAAAAGATAGAATTTTCCGACAAAACCTGCCGTTGGGGGTATTCCCGTGAGGGAAAACATAAATAAGAGCATGAGTGCTCCTAGTATTGGATGGGTTTTCCCTAAACCTTCATAATCCGAGAGTTCCTCGCCCTTTAAGGTTTTGCTGTTGAGAAGTATAATGACAGTGAATGCGCCAATATTCATGAACGCATAAATAAGCATATAGAGCATCATGGCGCCTATCGCTTCAGCCGTGCCAGGGATGACACCCAATAGCATATAGCCTGCGTGCGCTATGGATGAGTAAGCGAGCATTCTTTTTATATTCGTCTGGGTGAGTGCGAGAATGTTGCCAACTGCCATGGTGAGAACAGCCATAATACTGAGAGTGAATTGCCAATCAACGGCAACTGGCTCAAATCCCGTAAGAAAGACTCTCGCAAGGATGGCAAATCCCGCAGCCTTTGGACCCACGGACATAAAGGCTGTAATGGGGGTCGGAGCACCTTCATAGACATCTGGCGCCCACATATGAAATGGCGCCGCCGCTATCTTAAACCCAAAAGCAACAATGAGCATGGTTAGCCCCATCATAAGCTGGGCGTTATGGATCAGTGTCACTCTGCTGACTTGTAAAGCAATGTCCCTGATGACGGTTGTTCCGGTAATGGAATATATCATTGAAATACCATAGAGGAGTATCGCTGAAGAGAATGCTCCGAGCAGGAAATACTTGAGTGCCGCCTCATTTGAGCGCGGATCATCTCTCTTGAAACCGGCGAGGATATAGGTGCTCAAAGCCATCAATTCGAGGCCGAGGTAAAGTACGATAAGATCTCCAGCAGACGCCATTATCATCATTCCCAATGTTGAAAATAGGATAAGGCTGTAATACTCTCCAAAATGAATCTCCTCAACTTTCAGATAGCGTACTGATATAAAAATCGTTAAGAGTGCATTTGATAAGAAAATAATTTTGAAGAAGAGGCTATAATTATCAGCAATAAACATGGAGTTGAAAACGATGCCGGGACTACCCTGCAGCGTGACGAAACCAACGATCACAATGGTTAAGACACTCAAAAGGGCGAGGACGTCCTTCTCTTTAAACACCAGCTCTAGCATGAGGACCACCATTGCCAGACCTGCCATGCACAATTCGGGCTTTATCACTTGAAGTTGAGACCAGAATTCCATCTAAAACCTCCCCTCATCAAAAAAGAGCTTCAAAAGAACTTCCGCATCGTGCACCTATTTCTTAACGTCCGCGGTGTGCCGGTTATTTCAAAAGGGACAGCTCAATTGCTCTGCTCTGTAAGGCGTTGCTCTCATTGAGCCTCAGCACTAAATCACCGACGGAGGTATGCATAAAACTCAAAAATGTGTTCGGATATACCCCTATCCAGAACACGAGCAGTACCAGCGGTAAAAGGGTAATAATCTCCCTAAAGTCCATATCAGGATAAGCGACCACCTTCGGATTCGTTTCTTGGAAAAATAGCTTCTGGTAAAGCCAGAGCATATAAGCAGCGCCTATGATGACCCCAGTTGCGGCGAGTACACCGGCAAGCTTATTTGCAGTGAATCCTCCCAGAAGTATCAGGAATTCACCGATAAATCCGTTTGTCCCTGGCAAGCCGATAGATGCGAGGGTGAAGACCATGAAAAAAGCCGCGTAAACTGGTAATACCGTGGCAACGCCTCCATAATCAGCAATCTGCCGCGTATGGGACCTTTCATAAATAGCTCCGATAAGCAAAAAGAGTGCGCCGGTCACTACACCATGGTTGAGCATTTGGAGAATACCACCTTCGAGACCCTGAGTGTTCAGTGCAAAAATGCCCAAGGTTACAAAGCCCATATGACTGACGGAGCTATAAGCAATTAACCTCTTCAAGTCTTCCTGTATCAAACATATGACTGCCCCGTAGATAATAGCAACTACGGACAGTGCAAGCATGTATGGAGCCATCGCAAGGGTTACCTGCGGAAATAACGGTATCGAGAATCTCAGGAAGCCATATGCACCCATTTTTATCAGAATGCCCGCGAGGATGACGCTTCCCGCTGTTGGCGCTTCTGTGTGCGCATCGGGAAGCCATGTATGAAAGGGAAACATTGGGACCTTAACTGCGAAGGCCGCAAAAAAAGCCCAGAAAAGCCATAACTGGAGAGCATAAGGGTAATGCTGGTTCATCAGTGCAACTAGGTCAAAGGTTCTGCCCCCCTTCAGATAGAGGACAATGATGCCGACAAGCATCAGAACACTTCCCACCAGGGTAAAGAGGAAAAATTTCACTGCCGCGTAAACCCTCTTTGGCCCCCCCCACACACCTATAATCAAGAACATGGGGATGAGCATTGCTTCCCAGAAGATGTAGAAAAGGAAGAAATCGAGCGAACAGAAGACGCCTGTCATCGCTCCCTGAATGAGAAGAAGGGATATATAGAATTCCTTGATCTTGGTTGTTACCGCATTCCATGAAATGAGCACACAAAGTATTCCAAGAAGGGCACAGAGGACAACGAAGAGGACGCTGATTCCATCCACGCCAAGGAAGTATTGTATATTCCATGCAGGTATCCATTCAGACCTTTCTACAAACTGCATGGAGTGTGTCGATTTGTCAAAATTTGCCAAAAGGGGGAAGGACAGTAAAAAGGTAATGATGAGCAGGATAAGGGCAGTCATTTTTATAAGGCTTTCATTTTGCCTCCTGATGAGCAGGATGAGAAAAGATCCAATAATGGGCAAGAAAATGACCGTACTTAATATTGGCAGCCCTATGGCGTTTTTCATTATATCGTGCATTTCTACCTCAAATTCATTAATGCAATGATTAAGAACATTGCTACTGCCATGACTATCGCATAGTTACTTACAAGTCCTGACTGGACAGTGCGCATCTTTTCCGAGAGGCGCCCTATAGACATGGGCACACCGTTCACAATGGATTCTATGATTCCTATGTCACTGAACCCTTCAACTATATGTTTCGCTATCCAGAGGGTTGGCCTGACGATGATAAATGAATATAGCTCATCGACATAGTACTTGTTCCATAATACCTTGTGTATGCGCTGCAATACTGGGTTCTCTAGAAGTTTATCTGCGCGCTCTCCCTGCCTACTATAAAGGAAGAGAGAAAGAAGGATGCCCGTAACACCCGCTATTATGCTAATCATGATGACCATCATTTCCTCTGCATGGGTTCCCTCCGTCTGTGGATGACCAACCACAGGGGCAAGGAAGTCAAAGAACCAGGTAGAGTGTTCCAGACCCATAGCTTCTCCGATAATCTTTGGAACGCCGATCCATCCGGTCACGACTGCTCCAATTGCGAGAATAACGAGGGGTATCGTCATGGCTGGAGCTGACTCGTGGAGATGGTGTTCCTGTTCATGGGTCCCCCTGAATTTTCCGTGAAAGGTAACAAAAACAATCCTGAATGAATAGAATGCGGTAAGCAGTGCGGTCAACGTTGCCATTACATACAGCACCTTTCCCAGATCCCCTCTCAAGTAGGTCTGCCAGAGAATTTCATCTTTGCTGAAGAACCCTGCGAATCCTGGAATACCTGCAATGCTCAGTGATGCCAGCATAAATGTCCAATAGGTAACCTTCATGTGCTTTTTCAACCCGCCCATTTTCCAGATATCGAGCTCTCCTGACATCGCATGCATTACACTGCCGGCGCCCAGGAACAGCAGTGCCTTAAAGAATCCATGAGTGAAAAGATGGAAGATGCCTGAGCTGTATGCACCCACACCACAGGCGAGAAACATGTAACCAAGCTGGCTGCAGGTAGAATAGGCAATGATCCGCTTAATGTCATTTTGCACGAGACCGATAGTGGCCGCAAAAAGTGCTGTAACCGCTCCCACAATTGCCACGACGTTCATCGCAACGGGTGAGAGGGTAAATATGGCATTGCACCTGGCCACCATGAACACTCCTGCGGTAACCATTGTTGCGGCATGGATAAGGGCACTCACCGGCGTGGGGCCTTCCATTGCATCAGGGAGCCATACGTGTAAGGGCAGCTGCGCCGATTTTCCGACTGCACCACAGAAGAGAAGAAGAGCGATCAGTGTTACGAGGTCAACACTGTAGCCCATGATAGGGATCGTCTGTCCGACAATGCCGGCAACTGCCTTAAATACCGGGGCGTAGTGGATGGTGCCGAATGTCAAGAAAATTAGTATCACTCCCAGCCCGAAGCCAAGATCACCAAACCTATTGACGATAAAAGCTTTTTTACCTGCATCCGATGCGGACTTCTTTTCGTACCAGAACCCTATCAGAAAATAAGAGCATAATCCCACGGCCTCCCAGCCGAAATAAAGTTGGAGGAAGTTGTTGGACATAATGAGCATCAACATTGAAAAAGTGAAGAGATTGAGAAAGGCAAAAAACCTATAGTAGCCTTTGTCGCCATGCATGTAACCGATCGAATATACATGCACGAGAAAGCTCACCCCTGTCACGACAAGCAGCATGACAGCAGTCAGCTGATCCACGAGGAACCCAACTGAAACTTTAAAAGTGCCTGAGATTATCCACGAGTATAGGTCCTCATTTATCACCTTCCCGGAGATTACCTTTGCGATAGTGGCAAGGGCAATTACCAGTGAGACGCCGACAAGGGGTACCGAAACCCAGTGAGCCTTATCCTTGATGTACCATCTGCCGAATAAGATGTTGATAAAGAAGCCGACCAGTGGTAAAAGAGGGATCAAAAGGTAGATTTTGCTCATAAAGGTCTCCTCATCCCTTCATCTCGGTTGCCTCATCCACATGGGCAACACCCTTTGTTCTGAAGATTGCAATTAAAATCGCGAGGCCTATGGCTGCTTCAGCGGCGGCAACTGCAATGATGAAAAAAGTGAGTACCTGCCCCCTCAAGTCCTGCATGAAGTGGCTGATAGCTACTAAATTGATGTTCACTGCATTTAACATTAATTCGATTGACATAAACACAATGATAATATTCCTACGGGTAAGAAAACCGACCATGCCAATGCAGAACACAGTGAGGCTTAACCACATATACCAGTTGAGTCCTACCATCCTTCCCCCTAATTAACCTTTCAGCTTCTTTTTTGCAAGGACTATGGCACCGATAATCGCAACAAGGAGTATGATCGAAACTATCTCAAAAGGCAGAAGATAATTAACAAAGATTTCCTTTCCGAGCGCCTTGGTATTGGTTGTATTTTTCAGATATTCAGCGGTAAAAGTGCCACCTGATGGAACATCAACTGTTCTCAGCCCGAAGAGAAGTATCACGAAGAGCCCTAGCGCTGCCGCTACCGCTATAGCCCAGGAACCAACATAGATCTCAACCGTCTGCTCCTCTTTTAGGTTCAATACCATGATAGCAAACACGAACAGAACCAGTATAGCGCCAGCATAGACAATAACTTGGACCGCTGCAAGGAATTCAGCGTTTAGCAGGATATAAACCCCAGCAATGTGGAGGAACAATATCAGCATGAACAAGACACTGTGAACGGGGTTCTTTCTAGTAACTACAACAACTGAAAGAAAGACAATGGCCGCGGCGTAGTAGCCGAAGACAAATTGGCTCATTTAACCGACCTTTCTGAAGCTTTTTTCTTCTCTATTCTTGATTTGTCAAATACTGCCTGATCTTCTCTTTCAACAAAATCCTCAGACTTAGGCAGCCAGAACTTCTTGAGATACTCTTCTCCTTTGTCCCCGGCCATGTATGCTTCCCAGTTCCTGAGGAGCTTGGGCTTCGTCATGCGAAAAGGCTCCCTTGAATCATCGCAATACTCATAATGTTCTGTAAGGACGATTGCTCCGTATGGGCAAGCTTCAACGCATAATGCACAGAAGACGCAGCGTAATAACTCTAGCTCATAATTCTTAACGGGCTTTCCCTCGGCGTCTTTTGTGATGGACAGGCGGATACATTTAGACGGGCATACTGCCTGACATGCCCCGCAGTGCACACACTTCAACGTGCCGTCCGCATTCTGCACAAGTGCGTGGAGCCCCCTGAAGCCTGGCATGGCGTCCCTCCTCTCATCCGGATATTGTCTGGTTACCGCATGGGAAAAAAGCTTGCTTAAGGTCAGCGCCATACCTTGGAGGATCTCGATGAAGAATATTTTATTGATGAGCTTTCTTATCATTTCTGATTGCCTTATAGAATCCCGACTATCTTTAAAAGACCCGTAATTAAAATATTCAATAATGAGAGGGGTATCAATATCTTCCAACCGATGTTCATCAGTTGATCATAACGGTAACGGGGAACTGTGGCCCTTATCCAGTAAAAAATAAAGATGCAGCCGTATATCTTCAGCGCGAACCAAACCACCCCGGGAATTTTCAGGAGGAAAGGGAACATGCCGGTAAGAAAGGGCGGGAGGGTCCAGCCTCCTAAGTAACAGATGGTTCCTAATGATGACATCACGATCATCGCAACATACTCTGCCGCGTAAAAGAGGGCAAACCTGAAGCCGCTGTATTCGGTGAAATAACCGGCGACAAGCTCACTTTCTGCCTCAGGGAGGTCAAAGGGCGTCCTGTTTGTCTCGGCGAATGCTGCGGTGAGAAAAACAAAAAAACCGAGTATCTGGGGGAAAATGAACATCCCAAATGGATAAGCCGACTGCGCATAAACAATCTCCCGGAGATTTAGCGAACCGGCAAGCATCATAACACCTACAAGACTCAAGCCAAGAGCCACCTCATAACTCAGTACCTGTGCAGCAGATCTCAAACTGCCGAGAAAGGCGAATTTGGAATCAGAAGCAATACCGGCAAAGATTATGCCATATGCACTTATTGACGACATGGCAAGGATGAATAAGAGGCCAACATTGATGTTTGCTATTGAGAAATCGTCGGAGAAGGGTATCACGGAGAGAGCGGTCATTACCGCGACGAAGGAAATTACAGGTGCCGAAAAAAAGATGGGCTTATCCGCCCTCGAAGGGATGATGTCTTCCTTGAAAAGCAATTTCATCATATCAGCGACAGGCTGCAGGAGCCCATGGTATCCGACCCTCATGGGGCCGAGCCTCACCTGCATATGACCGATCACTTTTCGCTCGAAATATGTTGCGTAAGCTACATGGAGCATCACCACACCCACGAGTACCAGCGATTTAATGAGGATGATAATAATTTTTATGCACATCCCTATGAGTTCAGGCGAAAACATTAGTTATCTCCACACATTAAAAATCATCTTACCTGTCACATTCACCGAGAACTATGTCAATAGTTCCAATATTAGCGATCATATCAGCGACAAGATGCCCGACTGAAAGCCTTGACAACACAGAAGCATGGACAAAGGAAGGGGCCCTCAGTCTTAATCTGTAAGGCTTCCCAGTGCCATCGCTCACAATATAGAAGCCGAGTTCACCCTTGGGCACTTCCACGGCGGAGTATATTTCTCCGTCGGGAGGGGCGATGGAGCCTTTTCTGATCAAGCCCATATGTAAAGGGAGAAGTCCTTTTTCTGCCGTAACCTTGTCCTTCGGCGGAAGCTCTATCTTCGGAGCATCTGGCAAGAGGATTGGCCCCTTAGGCATCTGTTCTATACACTGCCTTATGATATGGTTAGACTGCCTGAATTCCTCCATCCTGCAGCGATACCGATCGTAAACATCTCCCACTTTGCCGATGGGCACCTCGAAATCTACTAAGTCATATGCGTCATATGGAGCATATTTCCTCACATCATAGGCAACACCAGAACCCCTGAGAGTGGGCCCGGTGAGCCCCCAGTTGACGGCTTCTTCTGCAGATATTACGCCAATGCCCTTTGTCCTCAGGAGCCATATCCTATTCTGATCAATGAGCGTTTCATATTCCTCAACCCGCTTTGGGAATTCTTCAGTGAACATATAAAGGCTGTCAAGGAATTCCTCGCTAACGTCATTCCTTACTCCGCCGATCCTTGGATAGGTTGTGGTGAGCCGTGACCCGCATACAAGTTCGAATAGGTCCAGCAGCCACTCTCTTTCCCTCATTGCGTAGAGGAACACGGTCATGGCACCAAGATCAAGGGCATGAGTTGCGATCCAGATTATATGACTTGCGATCCTAGACATTTCTGACACTATGGTTCTAATGTATTTTGCTCTCAAGGGGGCTTCGATGCCGAAAAGTCTTTCCACAGAAAGGACATAGCCAACATTATTTGCCATGGAGGAACAATAGTCGAGCCTGTCTGAAAGAGGAAGGCCGCTAAAGTAAGTGAGATTCTCATGAAGCTTTTCAGTCCCTCTATGCAGAAAACCGATATGGGGCGTACACTTATGAACCGTCTCCCCATCGAGTTCAAGGATAAGTCTGAGTACCCCGTGGGTAGCTGGATGCTGCGGACCAATGCTAATGACGAGGTCTCTTGTTTTGAACGCAGAACCTTGTTCTAACTCCACTTCATCTCCTGTGCCCAGTTTGCATGTGCTGACTGAAGGACATGTGCTTCATCACGAAGCGCTGGAATCTCTGTACCACTCGTTTTTTCTGATTTCCTTAACTTTTTCCAGAAGATCTGCGAACCTCTTCCATTCACCCTCTTGTTCATAACCCCTAAGAGGATAATCCTTTCTGAGCGGATGTCCTTCCCAATCCTCGGGAAGCAGGATCCGCCTGAGATCGGGATGTGCATTAAATGTAATGCCGAACATATCAAAACACTCCCTCTCATGCCAATTTGCGCCCGCATAAAGGGGAACGAGGCTGTCTATCGTCGGATCCTCTTCTGGCACTTCAGCCCGTATTCTTAAGAGGTGCCTGAATTTCAATGAGTAAAAATGGTACACAACTTCAAATCGAAGGGGCTTCTTGCCGAGATAATCAACACCGCAAAGGTCTCTCAAATAGTCCATCTGCAAGCCAGGGTCACCCTTCAGGTATTTTGCAATGTCCAGGATCTTGTCTTTTTTCGTGATCACCGAAACCTGCCTTGCAAACTCTCTAATCTCGTGGATCTGTTCAGGAAATTTTTCCTGCAAAAGTTTTGCTATCTCCAGCGACTCCACCTGAAATACTCCTTTTTTATCTTTTCCTGAAGTTTCAACAGACCATCCATCAATGCCTCAGGTCTGGGAGGACACCCGGGAATATATATATCGACGGGCAAAAAAACATCGCAGCCCTGAACAACAGAATAGGTTTCGTAAATGCCGCCGGAACAGGCACAACTTCCCATTGCGATCACATATCTTGGTTCAGGAATCTGGTCATAGACCCTTCTTATGATGGGCGCCATCTTTTTCGTCACGGTCCCCGCGATAATCACACAATCAGCCTGTCGCGGCGACCCCCTGAATATTATGCCGAATCTGTCGAGATCATAGTGGCTTGAACCAGTCGCCATCATCTCGATTGCACAGCATGCAAGGCCGAAGGATACGGGCCAAAGCGACGATAGGCGGCTCCAGTTGACTAGCTTATCGACAGTGGTGATGATAGTATTGCCGCCAGGTATGATCCGCACTCCCTTTTCAACCTCGACGGTATCGACAGCTGTTTCTATTAATCCCATTTAAAGGCCTCCTTCTTCCAAGCATAGAGATAACCGACCAGAAGGATTACGATAAAGACAATCATCTCAATAAAGGCGAACATCCCTATTTTGTCAAAAACAATTGCCCACGGATAGAGAAAAATTGCTTCAACGTCGAAGACGACAAATAACATTGCGATTATATAGAACCTGACAGAAAACCTGTACCTCGTCGGTTCAACAAGGGGGGTTACCCCTGTCTCAAAGGTGCTGCCCGACTCATAGGGCATCTGTTTCTCGCGGTAGGGTCGCCTCGGCCTGATTATCTCCCCCACAAGGAGCAAACCAAAACCCATGGCGATTGCCAGGATCATGAAGATTGCTATTGGAATGTATTCTTTAGGTAAGAAATTATCAAGCATGAATTGG
>Ga0074045_10004126_pt1 | contig 12932 bp, 11 predicted proteins | sample BogForMeECP23OM2_FD_94442 | JGI IMG/M metagenome (GOLD analysis project Ga0074045, IMG submission 94442) | Bog forest soil microbial communities from Calvert Island, British Columbia, Canada - Bog Forest MetaG ECP23OM2 | ecosystem: Environmental > Terrestrial > Soil > Wetlands ... | reverse complement strand
TGATTGCAACGCTTACAGCACCCGATCGCGGATTTGGCTAAGATTGGCATCATAGGAGCTTGATTTCTTTCATCCCGATTGCCTTGCAACCTTCGCTGGTTCAGTTTTTGCTCCTGCCTTCGAGTGGAATGGTAGCGTAATGGTGGACACCAACCGCGCCTTATTTGCGGAATTAATTGATCATCATATCCGTTTCACGTTGGCGAAGCCGCGCGCACGGCTCCACAAGCGCGACTGGTATTGCGCGACGGCCTTTGCCGTGCGCGACCTGCTGGTCGACCGGATGCTCGCGACACACGCGCGGGTCGAGCGCAACGACGTCAAACGAGTTTACTACCTCTCCCTCGAGTTTCTGATCGGCCGTTCGCTCGAGAACAATCTGCACAATCTCGGCCTCATCGAGACCTGCCGCGAGTTGCTCGCGGAGAAGGGGATCGATCTGCAGACCCTTTTCGACGAGGAGCCGGACGCGGCGCTCGGCAACGGCGGCCTAGGCCGGCTGGCGGCGTGCTTCCTCGATTCGATGGCGACGCTCGACATGCCCGGTTACGGTTACGGGATAAATTACGAATTCGGCCTGTTTCGGCAGGAGATTCGCGACGGTTACCAGATCGAGCAGCCCGACGCCTGGCAGAGCGAAACCTCGCCCTGGCTGATCCTGCGGCCCGAGGAAACCTGCCTGGTGCCGGTCTATGGCCGGATCGAGCATCGCTATGCGAGCGACGGCACCTATCGGCCAAAGTGGGTCGACCAGCGGACGCTGGTCGGAGTGCCTTCCGACCTGCCCATCGCGGGCTACGGCGGACGCACGGTCAACTTCGTGCGGCTCTTCGCGGCGCACGCCTCCGACGAATTCGACGTCCGGATTTTCAACTCCGGTGATTATGTCAAAGCGGTCGAGCAGAAAATCGTCTCGGAGACCTTGTCGAAGATTCTCTATCCGTCGGACGCGATCGAGGCCGGGCGTGAGTTGCGCCTGTTGCAGGAATACTTCTTCGTCGCCTGTGCGATCCGCGACATCTTGCGCCGCTTCATGCGCCGCGGCGAGGATTTGCGCGACTTCCCGGCGAAAACCGCACTGCAGCTCAACGACACCCACCCCACTCTCGCGATCGCTGAGCTGATGCGCTTGATGGTCGACGAGCACGGCCTCGCCTGGGACACGGCCTTCGAGCTGACGCGCGCCGCGGTCGCCTTCACCAATCATACGCTGATGCCCGAAGCGCTCGAGCGCTGGCCGCTCGCGATGATGCAGCGGGTCATCCCGCGCCACTTGCAGATCATCATGGAGATCAACCAGCGCTTCCTCGATCGGGCGTCGGCGGTCTGGAATGGCGACGCGGAGAAGCTGCGCAACACCTCGATCATCGACGATCAGAATGGCGGCGAAGTGCGCATGGCGCATCTCGCCATCATCGGCAGCCATTCGATCAACGGGGTCTCGGAACTGCATTCGGAGCTGGTCAAGACCCGGCTGGTGCCGGACTTTTATGCCCTATGGCCCGAGCGCTTCAACAACAAGACCAACGGCGTCACCCAGCGCCGCTGGCTGCTGATGGCCAATGCGGGACTGGCGGGCCTGCTCAAGCGGACGATCGGCGACGGCTGGATTACCGGGCTCGACGGACTCAATCAAATCGAGCAATACGCCGAGGATGAGGCGTTTCACGCCGAGTTCGCCGCGATCAAACGCGCCAACAAGGAGCGGCTCGCCACCACGATCCATCGCCTGCTGCAGATCGACCTCGATCCCGCGTCGCTCTTCGACGTGCAGGCCAAACGGATCCATGAGTACAAACGCCAGCTCCTGATGGTCTTCGGCATCCTGCATCAATACCTGCGGCTGGTTGACGATCATGTCGAGCCGGCGGTACCCCGCAGCTACGTGATGGCGGGTAAGGCGGCGCCCGGCTACTGGGCGGCCAAAATGACCGTAAAGCTGGTCAACTGTGTCGCCAACGTGATCAATAACGACGCCCGCACGCACGGCTTGATCAAGGTCGCGTTCGTGCCGGACTACCGCGTCTCGCTGGCCGAACGGATTATCCCGGCCGCGGACCTCTCCGAACAGATTTCGACGGCCGGCCGCGAAGCTTCCGGCACCGGCAACATGAAGTTCGCGATGAACGGCGCCTTGACGGTCGGCACGCTCGACGGCGCCAATATCGAAATTCGTGACGCGGTCGGCGCGGAGAATATCTTCATTTTCGGGCTGACCGCGCCGGCGATCGAGCAGATGGTCGAGCGGAATGAGTATAAGCCGCGCGACTACTATGAGAACGACCCGCGGCTGCGCCGCGTCCTCGACGAGCTGGCCGCCGACCGTTTCTGCCCGGAGGAGCCCGGGCTGTTCCGCTGGATCCGCGACGCGCTGCTCGACTTCGATCCGTATCTGGTGCTGGCCGACTTCGCCGCCTATATCGATACTCAGCAGGAGATCTCGAAGCAATTTGGCGAGCGCCGCTACTGGACGAAGAAGGCGATTCTCAACGTCGCGCGGATCGGCCGCTTCTCGAGCGATCGCACCATCCGCGAATACGCCCGCGACATCTGGCAACTCAGCTAGGGAATCTCTGCACAAGTCCGACCTGTCATCCTGAGCCGGCGAGCATCGCGAGCCGTGTCGAAGGATCTAAGCGAAGCGATTTCAGAGCATTCACTTGTGCAGAGCATCCCTTGCTGAAGGCCCGTGGCGCGGCCTTTTCATAGCCGGACAAGCATACTATATATCATCGATATATGGCTAAGAAGATTCCCAAGCGTGCAACGGCCAAGGTGTTCACGACCGGCCGCAGTCAAGCGATCCGTATTCCCAAAGAGTATCGCTTCGCCTGTGACGAGGTGCTCATCGAACGGGACGGCGCGCGCGTGATTCTGACGCCGCGTCCCCGCTCCTGGCGTGAGTATTTCACTCGGGCGTCACGCTTCAGCGACGATTATCCCGAGCATATCGAAGACGCACAGCCGGAGGAGCGCGAGAAACTTTGATACGTCTGATGCTGGACACCAATATCTGCATCCATGCGATCAGACGCAACGCACCGGAAGTCATTCGCCACCTTGAACGGACCCGCCCGCAGGATGTTGCGATCTCCAGCGTGGTGGCGGCCGAGTTGTGGACGGGCGTGAGGAAATCGCGCGAACGGCAGCGGAACGAACAGGCCTTGAAGGAGTTCCTCGCTTTTGTCGAAGTCCTCGACTGGCCGGCGGAAGCAGCGGAAGTTTACGGCGAAATAAGGGCCGCGCTCGAGGCGAAGGGACGCCCGATCGGCGCGATGGACCTGCTGATAGCGGCGCACGCGGTCCACCAAAAGGCGACGCTGGTTACCCGCAATCGCGCCGAGTTTGCGCGAGTCCACGGGCTCAGGGTCGAGAGTTGGGAGCGTTGATGGCTGTTCCGTATTCCGCGTGAAACTCAGCAAAATTTCCAATCGATCGCGACCTTGGGCAGATAGGAGCAAAATGTTCCAGTCCGGATGGACTCGCCGAGCAGCTTGCCGAGCGCATCGTGGTCCTCGGCGATCCGTTCGATCGCCGCACGGAGATGCCGGGTGGCGTTGATGCGCGCACGCTCGGCCTCGGAGCCGGCCCGCCGGTCGCGGCCGCGAAGCCCCAACGAGCGCAGCAGTTCACGCTGGATCTCTTTGCTCTCAACGGCGACTTTTTCCGCGCCCATCAGATCGAGCGCGTGGAACTCCTCGCCGGGATGCTGCAGGAGCCGTTGCAGGTAAGTGAGACCGAGCGAATTCCGGAGCGAGCAATTGACCCCGCCATATCCGACCGTCCAGAACTCGCCGGTGAGCGCGAAGATACCAGTCTGCGGAGGGCCGCTATCAGACGCTGTCATGGCCGTGACTTCTTATCATCGGCCTTCGCAAAGGCCAGCCATAATTGTCGCAGGCCGCCGTCGAGCAGACCTTGCAGCATCAGCAAGTGCGTGCGGTACGATTCTTCGGGGCTGCGAACTCGCGATCGATCCGGCTTCGACTCGCGCGCTTCGGCGCGGATAAGCGCCAGCGTCGTTTGCCAGAAGGTTGCCGTTCGCGGCGAGACATCCTCGACCTTGAGCAACTTCAAACCGCACTCCTGCGCCGCTTCGACATATTCCTCGACGGTGCCGATCTGACCGCACCAATGACGGTTGAAGGGCTCTTCGTATGCGGGGTGCACGAGGAAGCAGTCGGCGATGAAAACGCGGCCGGCAGGTCGCAGGACCCGCGCGAGACAGCGAAACCACGGGCGCCGCGAAAACAGGCTCGAGCTTTCGAGCGCGAGCGCGGCGTCAAAGCATCCTTCGCCCGGGACCGCGGCCGCGTCGCATAACAGTGGTCGTACGCGCGCCGCGACGCCGGCTTGCCGAGCCATCCCGGCCACGAGCGCAACATGCGAGGGCGCGATCGTGATCGCCGTGACCCGGGCGCCGAACTCCTGCGCCCAAAAGATCGCGCTCCCGCCAAGACCGCAGCCGACGTCAAGGAGGTTGCGGAACTCGCCATTCCCTAGCTGCCAGGAAGCGGAGGCGTATTGGAGCATCCGCTCCTGGGATTCGAACAGTTGCGCGCGCAGCGCCGCGGCAGTCGCCACCCGCTGGGGCTTCTCGACAAAACCCGTGTGATAATGCACACGCGGTCGGGAGCCGTAGCGTTCGAGAATTGCCGCGGTTTTCGCCTCGTAAAGGTCCGCCACCCGCTGGGTCGAGGCAGAATCGACCAAAACTGCTACTGCGTTTCGCGCTTCCACGTCCGGCCAAGCCTCGGGTACTATTTAGGCGGCCCCGGAGCCGATCCATTGGGCTGCGCGTCCAGCTCCGGGTTCGTCCCCTTCTGCGCGACCGCCGCCTGCGCCGGAAGCGTCGGGTTTAGCAGCGTAGCGAGCGCCTGGAGATCTAGTCTCCCCACTTCGACAAATGCTTTGCCTTTTACGTCAGTTTCGTTGTACCGGCCGCCGACCGAACACCTGGCTTCCATGCGAAGGATCCCGTTCGGGCCGAGTTCCTGATAATTGTCCGGTCCTGCCCCCATTCTTGTGACGATGAGCTTGTCGGCGTAACCAGGGATCGTAACCGTCCAACTGCCTGGGTATTTGCCGACCGTGTTTCCTTTAATTTCGGCTGTTGTAGCGATTAGGTGATCGTTGTTGTCCAGAATTGTCGCAAATGACTGGCAAGGTTGATTCGGGTCGTTCGACGATGGATCCAATGAAGCCTGGTCCCAAACGGCCATGCGGACGCCGTTATCGAGGTCAATGCACATCCAAGTCCATTGGGCGTCTCCAAGGTACCCCCACTGGCGGTCGAGCCACGAGTCCCCCTCGACAGTGTAGGTTTTGCCCTCCAGCGTGAGGCTCCCGTTGGTTGTCATCATTGAGGGTAGAGCGAACTCGTAATCAATGCCATTGGCGAATGGAATAACGCCTTCGCCGAGATAGTTGAGCATTGGCCCGCAAGCGTTCATCGTGAATTTGAAACAAAGGTCCTTTCCACCGTTAGAAGAAAGAAAGTGGCCAGTCACCGTCAGCCCCGTTTCAAGCGTGCCGGACAGCCTCCCGTTCGCTTCAGAGCCGTTGCTATCAATGATTTTGATATCGAGCCGACCGTCTTTGAGTGAACTATTGTCTATCTTTCGACCGTATGTGATTTCGTTGAAAGGGTAATAGGTGCCAGAGTTTTCATCCAGGACCGAGACGCCCAGTAGCGAAATCGGCAGACTGCTGAGCGCTAGCAGATCGAAGAGGACGGTGAAATTGCCTGCATCCTTACCATCTTTATCTTTAGCCCGCAGATAGCTGACAATGTAGAATGAATCGCCGGCCGAGTTCGATGGATGAGGAGCGAGATCGATTTTCGGGTTAACTACCCCGAGGAGTTTCGAACTCAGCTGGGTATCGTCACCCAGGATCTCATGGGTTGGTGTATTGCGTGACGGAAGCATATTAACTCCCTAAGAGTTGCTCGGGTTCGGGGATGGTGGCGCGTAAGCGCCACCATCGGTTTAATACGAGTCCTCACTGCTCGGAGAGCACGCGGCAGCGATGATGCGTACTGCCGTACCCGCGTCAGCCGGGCTCGATTATGGCTCCTGCGCCGCAAAGGCGTTAATTAGCAGCCATTCTTCAACGTCACTGCTTCGCGTAAAGGAGAAACAGTAGCGAATCCTTACCGTCCTGGGAACTCTGATATCGTCCTGATAGTCTCCGGTTCCGCTTACTTGCCCAAACGTTGGCTTCCAGACTGTCGCTGTGGCTGTTGCTGTGGGGTTAAACTGGGGGCGCTGCGGCGCTTGAACGATATTCATATAGTGATATAAATCATCCAGTCCGGACACGACAGAGCCCGGATCGTTGATTTTCTTCATGACGAATTTTTCGGGATAAAAGTGCGTGGCGACTTCGATGTAGTGTCCGTCATTCCACAGCTTGACGACCTTATTGAATACATCGATCAGGGGTTTTGGGGGCATTGTCAAATCTCCTTTTGAGTTAAATCCACCTTTTGTAGCGACATTCCAAGTTGAATCCCGCTTTGACCCGATCGAAAATCACCCACCAGTTTGCAAAGCAAAAACCTCTTAGCGCGGGTCGGACCACCGACGGATGCTCTGCGCTTGCGATATCGCGGGCGACTGACCTAAAGGCGTTCATTTCGAGTGAACAATTTGTTCAATCGGAACGAACACAACCAGTGATCTCGATTCCGAAGCAGGTTAAGCCGGATTTTGTTCTTCGCGAACTTTCACCCTTCTTCGGGCGATCTTTTTACGGCCGTGCCGCTCTCCCCTTCATGGTGGGCAGATTTACCTGTGAAATTGATGCTTTAGGAGTTCGGACTTGCTCCAGGAGTGCTTTTGCCTCGCGCAGATCCGGAGTGGCGAATCCCTCGGTGAACCAGGCGAACACTTCGGTCAGCAGGTCATCGGCCGCCGCGGGCTTGCGTTGTTGCAGCCACAGGCGCGCCAGACTCATCGCCGCGCGTAACTCGAGCGATTTTCCGGTCTGCGCGCGCGCGACCGCCAAGGCCTTGCGGAAACACTCTTCCGCCTGAAGGTGACTACTGGTCGGCGAGTTCTGATCAGCGCATCGCTTGAGGATCAGCTCACCCTTAAGTCGGTGCAGCTCCGCTTCCCAATACGGCTCCCGGCGCGGATCGAGTTCGGCGAGCAGCTCCCAGGCCTCTTGCAGCCGACCTGCGTCGCCGTACGCTTCGGCCAGCAGTGACGAGAAGTAGGGCATCAGCATAACGGCATCAGCGGCCCGCATGCCGGCCATACCCTGTTCCATCTGCGCGATTCCTTGTTCGCTGCGACCCAGTTGGGTCAGCGCCCAACCACTCAGGATCGTGCCCATGCCTCCCGGGAACGCGAGTTCGTGCTCGGTCGAGATCTTGACCGCGGTCGCGGCCAACTCTTGAACTGCGGCGACATTGCGGCTGATTTGTTGCACCAGTGCCGCAAACGCCGCGATCGTCGCGAGATTGCCGGGATGGGTCTGCTTGCGACCAAGCGCGAGACCCACGGCAACGCGTTGCAGTGCTTGCTCAGGATAGCCGAGGAACCAACGAGCGTGAGCCGCGTGGATGTGACAGATCGCCGCGGGGTCCTGCCCGTAAGTATAGACGTGCGCGGCATGCCGCGCGGGATCGTACAGGGCGATTACCTGATCGCAATGATCGAGCCCTTTGACAAACTCCGCTTCACAAATGCAACTGACGCCGAGAGCGTGATGAGCCTCAATCAAAAGAGCCGAGTCGTTGGCCTCCTCCGCCAACTGCAGGCACTGTTCACCCAACTGGCGCGCGGTTTCCCACTCGGAACGCGACGCATAGTTAAGCCATTGCCCCCAGACGATAAGGAAAAGCTGCGGCGACTGGCCCACCCGCTGGCTCAGCTCACGCGCCCTCGTGTAAACACTCCTTACTTCCAGGGACGAGAAGCCTCTGGTTGCAACCAGCGGGGCTCCGAGAGTGGTCTGAATCAGCAATTCCTGTTGCAGACGCTCGGGGGTCTCCTTGAGCCGACTGAGCAGCGTCAACGCGTTAGTGAAATGGCCGATCGCGTCAACGTTGGCGGCGGTCTGCACGGCCTTCGTTCCCGCCAGCTGCAGGTAGTGGATCGTCTTGTCGGCGTCGGCCGCGGAGCCGGCGTTCCATAGCTGATGCGCGAGATCTTCGGCGTGGTCTTCCAGGGCGTTGGCATGGACCAGTTCGAGGGCCCTCGCCACGCTCAGATGGAGCCGCTGGCGCCGCACGCTCAAGAGGTCATCCAGTACGGCCCGCCGGATCAGTTCATGCGCGAACCTGAATTCGGCGTCGGGATAACGCAGCCGCGACGTGATCAGTCCAGCCTTTTCCGCTTCCTCGACCAGCTCGACGAGTTCATCGGCGTCGACTTGCGTCGCGGCTTCGAGCAGCGGGAAAGTAAACGAGCGGCCAATCACCGCCGCGGTCCCGAGCATCTTCTGCGTCTCTTTGCCGACCCGCGCGAGCCGCCGGCCGATTACCAGGCGCAGGCTGTGCGGCAGATCGATTTCGCCGTGAGCGGCCACCTCCAGCGACACGCCCATCGGCTGGTTGTTGATGAGGTGGCGCACCAACTCCTGAACGAAGAGCGGGTTACCTTCGGTATACGAGTAAATCGCATCAAGCAAATAACGCGACATCCCACCGCCGCCGAGCGCTTCGACCATCGCCCTGACCTCGATCTGCGGCAGACCGCGTAGGCGGACATGTTCGACCTGAAAGCGCAGCAGGTCGTCGAGCGTCCGGCTGAACTGGCTTGCCGGATCAATCGCGTCGTCCCGATAAGTCAGCATGACCAGCACCCGCAAACCGGTCATCGCCCGCGCAAAATGCGCGACCATCGCCAAGGTTCCTTCATCCGCCCAATGGACGTCCTCGATCAGCAACAACAGCGGCGCGAGGCGTGATTGGCGAGCGACAATTTCCACCAGCGCGTTGAACAAAGCCCGCCGCGCCTGCTCCGGAGTGCCTTGCAGCGGTTGCGGGATATCCGGAAAGAGCTTGCGCAATTGCGGCATCAGGCGGGTGATTTCGGCGGTTTCCGCGCCGAGGACGGCGCGGAAACTCGCGGGCGTGGGGTTTTGTGCCAGTGCCGCCTCTAAAATCTCAACCATAGGTATGTAGGGGACCGAGTCTTCCCGATCGTAGCAATTGCCCGACAGCGTGACGAAGCCCAGGCGACGCGCGTCGGCCCCAAGCGCGCGCGCGAGCCGGGTCTTGCCGATTCCCGCCGCCCCGCTGATCATGACAATCCCGTTCTCGCCGTTCATGACCCGCCGCAGAGATGCGCCGATCAGTTCGCGCTCCGCCGTTCGCCCGATAAATCCGGTCAGCTCCGGCAGCGCCGGTGAAAACTCCGGTGCACTGGCGGGAACTGGCGGCGGCGTCAGCGCCGCAGGGACCGCACCGGAACCGTCGACGTTCTCCGCTGCGAAGTTCCAGTCCACACGCGATTTGGGCAGGTAGCAGCAATACGTACCAGTCCGGATGGACTCGCCGAGCAGCTTGGCGAGCTCATCGTGGTGCTCGGCGATCCGTTCGATCGCCGTACGGAGGTGCCGGGTGACGTTGATCCGCGCCTTTTCGGACGCCGCGCCAGTCTTCCGATCACGACCGCCCAACCCCATCGAACTCAGCAGCGCGCTATTGATCTTGTCGATCTCGTCGGCGACCTTTTCGGCCTGCTCGTGGGCGCCGCGCTCCTGCAGCTCTTCGAGCTCCTCAGTCAGTTCCTCGATCTTGCGCTTAAACTCCTGCTTTGCGCGCGGATCCAGCATCGCACCTAGATCACTCGGGCGACCGCGCGTAAGCTCGTCACCGCTGCGCAGCCGCGCCTCGTCGGCCTCTTGACTGGCGGGCATGCCGGGACCGGCCAGCAGATCGAGCGCGTGAAACTCCTCGCCGGGATGCTGCAGCAAACGTTGCAGGTAGCTCAGACCGAGCGTGTTCTTCAGCGTGCAATTGACCCCGCCATACCCGATCGTCCAGAACTCGCCAGTCAGGACGAAGGTTCCGGTCTGGACCGATGAATCGTTAGTCTTCATGGTTTCCGTCTCTCAAGAGCTGCGAATTTCGCGAGGTTGCGGCTCTCTGCACGGGATTGACAGGCGCCGGGGAGCGCCTTTTGCGAACAGCGGCCATTGCAGCACGAATCCCCCCAAGACGATAATCGTCGTATATACCAAATAGCCAGACGAGGCCAACGCTGGCGGCCTTGAAACCGAAAGGGATGATGATTTCTCGCCTTAACGAAGAAGGGATGTAAAAATCACACGAACAATTTGTTCGATCTGGACGAGCAATCGGGTCGAGGCGACCTTACAGAAGTGTGCACGTGTAAATGGCGCGCGGCTCCTTCGTCCGTGACGTAAGGAGCCGCACTACCGGTCGTGGGCTGTGCTGGATTGACGATCGTCTAGTGCAATTGCTGGGCAGCGCTCGCCAGTGCTGACTGGTTGCTCGGCAGGGTGATGTCGCTTGAATAGAGCTGGAGCCATTGCGAACCAGCGGCGATCGCCTTATCCATCGCGGTGGGCAAAGCCGAACCCAGGGCGGTCGTCGTCTGGTAGCCGGTGTCGAGGGTGCTCGCGTAATCGGTGAGCGTCGACCAAGTCGAACCGCTCGCACCCAGGCCGCCATCACCGGCGGAAAACTGCGATCCAAGGGCAGCCGCGCCGTTGGCCATCAGATCGCTGGGAACCTCCGAATCGGCAGTATGATTAGCGATCAGATTCCCGTCCTGGTCGATCGGAGGAAAGCCGTCCGGGTTGAGTCCCGCCAGGAGCTGTGTGTTGGGAAAGGCAGCCTGATAGTAGCTCTGCAACGTCGCGAGCGCATCTTCGACCTTCGTCCGGGTGTAGCCCGCGGCCTGCCATAACGCCGGATAATTGTAGCCCGTGCAGGATTTGCCTTCGCCCTCGATCTTCTCGCCGTTCGATACCGGCAGGGAGGTCTCGACACTTTCGAAGTTGACCCCATAAAGCATCACGCTAACCAGGGTGGGGTTTGAGCCGTAGCGCGCACCCAGCGCCTGAACGAATGTTTGCCACTTGGCGAGGAAAACCGGATCCCACGGGATCGGAAGCGACTGGACACTGCAAGTGGCCGCCCCGCTGGCGCCACTCGTTTTGTCCCACAGGAACTGGAAGGACTGCGCGCCGTCGGCATAAACCCAGTGCGGCGTCGTGAAACCGGCCATCACGCCGAGCGTCACCTGCTTCCCCGCGGCCCCGGCCTGGCTCAGCATGCTGTCGAGCGACGACCAGTAATATGACCCTTCGGTCGCTTCCAGGACATCCCAGGTCATCGAGACGAAGATGCCTTTGACGGACGGGTTAGTGAGCATCGAGGCGTTCGTCTTACTGCGGAAATTGCCCGTCGCATTGATCGCGAGGATACCGGTCGTTTGTGGAATTATCTGCGCGCGGGACGGCGACGGTCTCAGCAGCGGGAGCAACAAAGCCGCACCTAACATCGCTAATCCACGGATAACTTTGATTTTTTTGTTAAAAAGGCGTTTTGCCATAAATCATACCAAACTGCGTGAAGAATGACGTTAAGTCCTCATAAGTGATGAGGGGCGCAGCATGTTTCAGCAAAACGCAAGCCAGATGTTAAATAAGTTTAAATCATCCTACATAACTAAGATTAGTTATATATTATGTTTAAAGATGATTAAACATGTTAATTTATGATTTTAGGTCGCAAAGAATGATACAGGTGTCTCACAGATGAAACATCGCACGCGCTACTGAAGTAGCCCGTGACCAGATGCGGGCCGAAAGGGATGGCTCGGGCCGACCTGACGGCCCACGGGGATTCGCGTTCCGATCGACTGCTTCACCTAATAGGTGACGACCATCTGGGCAGTGGAGGTCAACGGCAGTGTGGCCGAAGAGATGGGATAGATCGGCTGGTAATTATAGGTGACAGTAACCTTGACGACGCTCCCCGGTTTGTTGTCGGGAGTCCACGTGGTGGTGACGTTAATCGAACCGCTCGGAAAGCCGTGCGCTTCGCCGAGGACGAAGCTTGACACCGAGTCCGCAGTCGCCGCGCCATCACCCAGATCGGCGCCGCGCACCATCGCATAGCGCACCGCGTCGCGCGAGGCCTGCGCGACGAAGGAGTAGCCGTAAACGCCGAGGCAGGCCGACATGATCCCGAATACGAGTCCAATCCAGTAGAGCACCACCCCCGGAAACTCGACCATCGTCTGGCCACGCAACCGGCCACGACCCAACCCCGGGTTCTTTGTGTCGTGCTTTGCCATTTCTACTGTTGCACTTCGAGGACGGAAGTGGAGCTCAGTGGGGTCGAGGTCGGGAGTCCCATGCGCTGACCGCCCACGGTGATCCCCCAGTTGAACGCCGTCGTAAAGGTCGCGCTCGTATTGACTTGAACGAAGGTCTTCTCCGTGGCCGGAGCGGTGCAGGCGGTCGGACCGCAGGTAACGGTCGCCGCGGAACCGGTGCAGGTACAAAAGGTCGAGGAGCTCACGCTCAAGCCGCTGAGCTGGCCGGCGTCGTTCGCGGCGGCGTTTGTTATCCCGGTGGTATCGATCGCCGTGGTCAGGTTTTGCGAGCCATATTGTGCGCCGGCGCGCGCCGCGTCGGCGACCGTGATCGACTGAAAAAACACGCGTCCATAATCACCCACCATCAGCAGTAGAGTGAACAGCACCGGCGCCACCAGCGCCAGCTCAACCGCGCTTTGTCCCCGACTCGTTCGCTCGAATAGAGCCATCGTTGTCCGCCATCACATGACCAGCGACGCGTTGTTGATGAGCGATTGGCCGTTCAGGCAATTGTAGTTGTTGCCGATAGTGACGTTATCCGTGATCGCCAGATCGTCGGCCACCAGATAGGTATACCCGCTACTGCTCGAGGCGCCGGCGTAGTTCAGCGTAGTGGTGGGAAAG
>Ga0074045_10004125_pt1 | contig 12932 bp, 6 predicted proteins | sample BogForMeECP23OM2_FD_94442 | JGI IMG/M metagenome (GOLD analysis project Ga0074045, IMG submission 94442) | Bog forest soil microbial communities from Calvert Island, British Columbia, Canada - Bog Forest MetaG ECP23OM2 | ecosystem: Environmental > Terrestrial > Soil > Wetlands ... | reverse complement strand
GCATCAACCTGCTGCGGCGTGAACTTGAATTGCGGCATCTTAAGCGACGGCCCGAATGCCCGCGGGTTGCGAACCTTCGCGCCGATGTAGTCCGGCAGAGTATGCTCAACACCCTCGACGAAGATGAGCTGGTTGAGTGGCTTGCTGCCGATGCGTCTCAGCTCCGGCGCGAAGTTCTCGGGCTTCTTGATTCCGTTGATCTCGTGACAGATTGCACAACCGTTCTCTACCACCAGCCGTTTGCCGTGTTCGATCTGCTCCGGTGTTGCAGGGTCGAGATGCACGTTGGCAACAAAGTCCGGCTCCGTCTTTGACTCCAGGAAGCCAGCCAGGGTGGCCACTTGCTTCGCGTCGAAGCGGTAGTGCGGCATCATGGTCCCGGGATCGTAGTGATTCGGGTTCGCCACCCAGTCCTGCAGCCACTCAGGTTTCGCCTTCGTACCGATGCCTGTCAGTTCAGGCCCCACGTTACCTCCGACCAGTATTCCAGCGGCATTCTGCATAGCGTGGCATGACGCGCAAAAGGATTGCCCGTAGAGCGTGGTGCCGGCGGCTGGATCAGCAGCCGCTTTTGCGTCAGCCTTGACGGGCTGGACCGGCGGCTCCATCGGCGTGCTCTGCGCGATTACAAACGCTGAGATGTCGCGCGCATCGTCATCGCTGAAGTGGTAGTTGGGCATGGTTGCCGTGCTGGCATAGGCTTGCGGATCTTTGATCCAGGCGTAAATCCACTCGCGAGTGGTCTTGTCAGCGATATGCTTCAGAGAAGGAGGATCATCGTCCGGAATGATGTATGTACCATCCGGCTGCTTGATAGTGTGGCAGTGCGTACAGCCGTAGGCGGAGATAAGCTGCCTGCCTTGGTTCAGGAACGGAGTTCCAGTTTGGTTCTCCAGATGACATTGGCCGCAGCCAGCTTCGATGTACTTGGCCGGCAGCAGCGGCTGTTCCCACTGTTCGGTGGCATTATGCGCTTCTTGCAAGGTGGTGGCTGCGCCCTGCCCGCGATGGCAGGTCGTACATCCAAACTCTGTCAGTGAATGAGGGATGACGGGATGTTTGCGGAATGCGCCCGAGCTGACATCGGCGAGACTGGCTTCTTTCAGCCCAAGGTGGCAGGTGGTGCAACGGTCTGTTACTTGCTGTTCGGGCATCCATATCTGCTGGATGCCGCCCTGGAAGTGCCGTTCCAGCGTAACCGCGTCGGCGCGTCCACGAATGAGACGCAAGTATTGCTTCTGATAATGGCGCCACTGACTGAAGTGGTTCTTTGCCGGGGCGACAGCCAGTAGAACAAGCAAGATGACGCTCGCCGAGCCAAAGGCGCGAGCGCTGTCGCCGAAAAAGAGCTGCCACAGTGCATGAAGCTTATTCTTCATGACAGCCTAACCCCTCCAGGGCAAAACCCATGACCATCCTGGACCGCGGAAGAAAGTTCCGATGGCGGTGAGCACGATCAATTCAAACAAGAACCATGTCATGATCCAGAACGAAAGCGGTTTCCTGACCAGCCAAGCACGAAACCCTCGCGCCGTTTGTGGATCGGTTTGCGCAGCCAGAAACATGAATGCGGCGACAATGATGGTAGGAACGAGTGCGGCCCAGACATCGAAGACCGCCAGGAAAATACAAAAGACCACAACAACAATGCCGAAGATCCGCAAGCGCCTCGCCTTGTCGCGCAGCCAAAGTCCTTCGGCTTCCACATTGATGTTGAAGTACGGAATGATAATCAGCGCCATCACCACCAGACCGGGTATGAGCACGCCGGCAACGACAGGCGGGAAATAGTGCAGCAATTCCTGCAAACCAAGGAAGTACCACGGCGCTTTCGCCGGATTCGGCGTGTGCATGGGATCGGCCAGCCCTTCCAGTGGAGCGTCCCATAGCAGCGAAGTGACGACCAATCCAATGGCAAGAACTTCGATCGCGACTACCGCGCGGAAGAAGACTTCGGGGTAGGTCATCACCCGCTCTTCATCTTTCACGCGCACCTGCGGCGAAGTTCGCTTGGTGATGAAGGCTATCCGCCGGGGTGTCTTGCGTGCATCGGAATCGAGCGCAGCAACAAAATCCTTCGTATCGCTCATTTCGCGCCCCCTTCTGCCGAAGATTCGCCCGGGTAGATTCCGCCGTCTTTGCGAATCCGCCAGAAGTGGACAGCGATGAAGATGACCGCAAATAGCGGCAGAATCACACAGTGCAGCACGTAAAACCGCAGTAGTGCATTGGCGTTGACCGCAGTTCCTCCGAGCAGCAGGAAGCGGATCTTGCTGCCCATGACTGGCACGGCCGAAGCGATGTTGCTGCCGACCGTTACCGCCCAGAAGGCCAACTGGTCCCAGGGGAGCAGATAGCCGGTGTAGCTCAGCAGCAACGTCACCAACAGCAGCACCACGCCAATGATCCAGTTGAATTCGCGGGGCGGCCGATAGGCTCCGCGGTAGAACACCTTGAACATGTGTGCGAACACCAGAAAGACCATCGCGTGCGCCGACCAGCGATGCAGATTGCGGAGGAATACGCCCGACGAGACCACGAACTGCAGGTCCTTCATGTCGGCGTAGGCCTGCGGGACCGAAGGGTGGTAGTACAGCATCAGCAGGACACCAGTGATCACGAGGATAAGGAACGTCCCGAAGGTCAGCGCGCCCAAATACCATGTTGCACTGAACTCCAGGGTGCGCTTGCGGGCCTTGATTGAAAACAGGTGCAGGAAGACGTTCTGTTGCACGAACAACGCTCGGTGCAGGTTGCTATCGCCGGTGCCGCTGCGGAAGATGGAGCGCCATACGCGGTTCTCGCGCACCTGGCCGACGAGGTGATCGATGGTCTTCGCCATGGCTAGACCCTCACCAGTTGCTTGATGGCGATGGCGTTGGAGCGGTCCACCAGCAGATTGCCATCGTCGTTCAGCCACATGCGCAGCCAGGGGAGCGGCCTCGGTGCCGGCCCCTCGATCTTCACCCCGTCCTTTTTGAACTTGCTGCCATGACACGGACAGGCGATGATGCCGAGGTCCGGCTTATAGGCCGTCAGGCAACCCAGGTGAGTGCAGATTGCGGAAAGCGCGAAGAACCCCTCCCCCGTGCGCACCACGTAGATCGCCGTCTGGGGATCGAGCGTGACTGAGTCAGGGGCATAGCGGTCGGGTTTTCCAGCATCGACAATCGGTGACGGTTCGTAGAGGACGTTAGGCGAAAGAAACTCATATCCGAATGCCGCCGTTCCTACCGCAGCAACCGCAATTGAGCCAACGCCCATCTTGACGAAAAACTTCCGCCGGCTCATCTCCTCCGGACTGTCGGGCGAAGCTGTTGGTTTTGGGTCGTCAGACATAATTCCTCACACGGTCATGACTTCGCATCTACCGGTGCCGCCGGAGCCGGCTTAGGCCCATCAAAACTTTGAATGGTGATGAGCCCCGTCGGCTCGGATGCGACGAAGTGATAAGCCTCCATAGTGATGGTGTTCGCAGGACACCGCAGTGCGCAAAGTCCACAGCGAATGCAGCGGGTCTCGTCCTTCAGCATCGCGGTTCCTGTGACGCTCCCCAGCTCCGCCGGGTGTATATCTTCCAATTCGAAGCTGAAAAACTCAGGGTTGTTGGCAATAGCATCAACGACGTTCGGCTCGAACTCGATGCGGTCCAGCGGAACCAGTTCGAGGCAGTTCTCGGGGCACACATCCACGCAGCCGCCGCAGAGCACGCAGTCGGTGCCATCCTTCTCGCTGCCTTCAAGAATGGTGTTGATGTAGCACTTCAGGCAGCGCTGCGCCTCGGCCATCGCTTCCTGTTCGGTGTAGCCGAGCTCGACCTCGGTCATGCCGGTGCGCCGGTCGAGCGGCAGCATCGGAATGGCCTGGCGGAGGATGTTCATATAGTCCGCCGCCATTTGCCAGCGGTCGAGCACCTCCACTTCAATCTGTGGCTCAGGATGCTTGGCGCCGCGAATGTATTCGTCAATGCCAACAGCGGCCCGCTTGCCGTCGCCGACGCTGTCAATAATGAGGCGCGGTCCGAATGCGCAGTCCCCGCCGGCAAACACACCATGAGCCGACGTCATCAACGTTTCCCGGCTTACGTTAATGAGTCCCCGAGGCGAGACCTGCACGCCGTCTTCGGGCTGCAGGAATTCCAGATTGGGAGCTTGCCCGATCGCCAGGATGATGGTGTCGCACTCAAATTGGGTGTCGCTGTTCTCGTAGAACGCGGGGTTGAATCGGTGGTTTTCATCGAAAACATACCTCGTCTTCAGGCACTCTAGGCCAACCACTTTGCCGTCGCGGCCGAGCACCCGCTTCGGTCCGAAGCCCGGATGCATGATGATGCCCTCGGTCTCCGCCTCTTCGATTTCCTCCAACGCGGCAGGCATCTCATGGCGCTGCTCCAGGCAGACGAGTCCGACCTCGCGAGCGCCCATACGCAGTGCTGACAGCGAGATGTCCACCATCTCATGGGTGGCGACGGCTTGCACGTTCTCTTCCGATGGTGTGATCTCACCCGGCAAAGGTTGCTGCCGCAACACTTCACGCGCGGCGGAGCGGGCGACGTCCATAGCGACGTTGCCGCCGCCGATAACGATGACTTTCTTTCCGATGGTGAACTTGTAGCCAAGATTGACGTTGAGCAGAAACTCGATGCCGCGATGCACGCCATCGAGGTCAACGCCCGGGATAGAGAGATCGCGACTGCGGTGTGCGCCAACTGCAATCAGCACCGCATCGAAGCCTTGGTGCCTTAATTCACTGATCGTGAAGTCGCGTCCTGCGGCCGAGTTCAGGCGCAGCGTGATGTCGCCAGTCTCGAGGATCTCCCGCACCTGCGCCTCTACCACATTTCGCGGCAGACGATACTCCGGAATGCCGAGGTATAACATTCCGCCCGCCACCGGCGATGCCTCGAAGATGGTGACGGAGTATCCCATCAACGCAAGATCGTGGGCGGCTGACAGGCCGACCGGTCCGCCGCCGATGACAGCGACCTTGTAGGGAAGTTTCCCAGCCGGCTTGGTCGAAGGAGCAACTGGGTGGCGCGACTCAGGACCGTGACGCTCGGTCAGGAAGCGTTTCAAGGCGCGAATGGAGATGGGACGATCGATTTGGCCTCGCCGGCATGCCGTTTCGCAAGGGTGCGCACAGACGCGTCCGCAGATGCTGGCCATCGGATTCGGATCGCGCGCATAACGGTACGCCTCCTCGAAGCGCCCTTCTGCAATCTGCGACACATAGCGGCCCGCGTTGGTATGTGCCGGACACGCCATCATGCATGGGAAATTGGTGTTCAACCATTCCCGATCGACCTTCTTATTGGCAAAGCGAAGTAACATCAGCCCACCCTGGCGACGAGGTACGCAGCGCATGTAAAGGGAGGAGGGCGGCGGCCAGTCCGCCCACCGTGATCTGTTATTTCGAGAGAGTGAAGTCGGCCTTGCCTATGCCGGCAACGTCAACAGACTTGCTCTGCGTCTTCATGCCTTCATGCCAGGCGACCACGTTGTATTTGCCATCGGGAACGTTCTCGATTTTGTAGTTCCCGCTAGCGTCCGTCTCGGCGAAGTATGGCGTCGGGCTGACAATGATGTAGCCCGCCATCTCCGGGTGAACGTTGCAAAGCAGCGACACCACGCCGGGGTTGTCGAACTTGAAGGACTTCTTCTCACCCTTGGGCCAAGTGCCGAGATTGTGGGTAAGTTTCTTATTGCCGCTAATGGAGGGCCAGAACACGTTGTGCTGGACGGTGTCGCTGTTCAGGAACTCGACCGTTGTCCCCACCTGAACGACCATAACGTGAGGGCTAAACACCAAGCCCTTCTGGTCCATCACCGGCTGCTGCGATGGCGCCGGGAATGTTTTGCCCTGAATGGTGTCCACGTACACGACGGACTTCCCGGGCGACACTTTGCCTTCGATTGAGCCTGCGATGGCGGAAATTGAAAGAGCCGTTACTACCAATACTGTCAGAAGAAAGCTGCGATTCATGAATGTCCCTTTCTTATTTCGTCGATAGTGGTTTTCGTGAGCTACGCCTCTAATATACAAACTCGAATCCCAACACAAGCGTGTTGGTGTGAAATGAATTGGTGGCCACGGGCAGGCCGGTGAACGGGTTGGTCGCCAGCGTCACCGATTGCGATGGACGGAACTGGTACTCCGCAATGGCCTTGATGTTGGCGTGGATCAGGAACTGCACCGCCGGGGTGATGCGGTTCCGCGTCACACTGGCCGCCCCGTTGAATGGCGATCCGGCGAAGCCGCCCGGCACCAGCGCGTTGTGGTAGTCGGAGTTGGAGTTCACCCCGTCGTAGCGGACCATCACATACATCCAGGGGTACGCCAGCCACTCGGCGTCCACGAAGCCGCCGCTGAACGTTGCCGGCGAACCACGAACAAAGCCCGCCGGCGGGGCCCCGCTCACGGAAACCAAGGTTCCCGTCGAGTCCACGGGGAGCAGGTTGTAATCGTGGCCGTACATGTACAGGGCATTGAACTGCAAGCAGCAGTGGTAGTTGAAGGTCATGTTGCCACCGACGCGGTAGAATGGCTCCCGCGCGGTGAACACAGCCGCGGTGCCATCCAGCAGCGCCCCGCTCAAGCGTTGCACCGACCGTCCATACAGCCAATAGCTGCCAAAATTCAAGTAGGTGTGGTCGCGCGGACCGGTGGGGCCGGCCGCCTGAATCGCATTACGGCTTTCCTTATCGTGCTCCAGGTTGAAGCGGTAGTTAAAGCTGGTGTAGATGTCCTTGAAGTTGGCATCGGAGGCAATGCCTACCCCGCCGAAGTTGCTGCCGGTGGCCGTTGGCACGTAGTTGTTATTTGTGGCTTGTGGCGTCCCACTGGTGTTCTGGTCAATGAAGGCGATGGAATAGTTGTATCCGCCGGTATGCAGACCGCCACTCAACTCAACCCCTTTGCTCGAGCTGGCAACCGTGAAGACGTTATTGACGAACTGTTGGTTAAACACCGGGTTGACCGCGCCGATGTTTGCCTGTGAGTAGATGTCATAAGGGCTGATCCAGATGGACTTGGACTGGGTGAACGGTATCTCGAGCTCGACCTGGCCGATTCGCAGGTTGAGGGCGTGCGGCGGCAATTTGATTAGCCGACCGATGTTGACGAACTTCAGATACGCTTCGCCCAGGCCACCGTTGCCGTTGGCTCCGCTGACGCTGATGTCGTCATCAACCCAGAATGCGATGTCACTGCCGAAATTGCCCGCGCTGAAGATGCTGAAGAACCCAGTTTCGAAGTCGGTGGCAGGAATATATGGCCCCACGGTTCCTTGCGGAAGCAGTTTGTTGTATTGGTTACGGTTGCTGCTGGTGTATTGGAAGTAGTTGTTGTAGCGGAGGCCGATGGGCGGGATGCCTGGGATGGTACCCGGCCAGATGGCCTTGGGCCACAGCTCTGCATTCGCCGGTGCCCCCAGCATGACGGGAGGGATCTTGATCATGGACTCGTCATCCTTGGGGAACTTGAAGCCTGCGTCCTTGAATGCTTTGCCGAAGTCATTCAGCTTGGGGAAGTCAATATGACACGTACTGCAACTGGTGCCGTACATGCGTGAGAACGCAGGAATTGCGAAGCTCTTGTGCGCCGAAACGATCGAAAAAGCAAACGTGAAGAAAAGCAAAGAACCGCAAACCGAACGGAACGGCCGCCCACCCATGCCACCCTCCTTGGTGGACAGCGAAGCAGGAAAAGTTCCAATGCCCAGTTGCCCACGTGTGACTGATTTATGGACTGAAAGTATTTCGTCTGCATGAACCATTCGGCAGTGACCCAGATCACAGTGCTTGGTGACGATCACCCGACATTCCGATTCGACCAGCCTGGTGAACTTTCTTGCGTAGTCAACAAACAAGAAACTATGCGGTTGTTGTTGGAAGATCGCCTTCATTCTAGAAAACCCTTTTGCTTGGGTCTATGAGCGCTGGGCGACCGGGCGACCCACGCAGCGGGAGTAAGGTCTGGGAGACGCTGGATCGGGAAATCGGCAAGCCCGGGGAGAGCGGCGGCCAAATAGTCGCGCACTGGGACTTTCAGCCTGCGGCAGCTTTCCACGACCGAGAGGATCGCCGCAACCTTGGGTCCCGCCTGCGGACTGCCGATGGGTATCCAGTTCTTCCGGCCCAGAGCGGCCGCAGCTGCTCTTCCAGCACACGAATCCTTAGCTCCGCGTACTGCAGCCGGCTCCTCAGTTGTGCGATGAGTTCCAGGTCGGCTGGTGCTGAAGGAATGGGAGCTTCACTGACAATGGGCTACTGATTTAACAGAGTTGCTCGAAACGTTCAAGCATTCCACCGCCGGTTCCGTTACTTGGCTGGATTTACGACGCCAGACTCTTTGCGCAAGTCGTTCATCACCGTGGGCGTAAAAGGGTTCTGCCCTCCTTTCAACGCCCTTATCCAACTCGCACGCTGTGTCTTCACTGCTTCGCTTGCCGGGCTATCGACCACCCTTTCGAAGTCCGCAATGGCCGCTGTCGATTTGCCGAGGAGTGCCAGCGCCAAGCCACGACTGTCGAGAAGCTGCCAGGTGTTGGGCTGCTCGCTAACCGCACGCTCACATGCGCTCAGCACATCGCGGGCGTCGTCGAGCAGGCTGCCGTACCAGCAAAGATCATTCCAGTTAACGGCGGTGATGCTTTTGGAATCGAGCCGCTCGGCCCTGGAAAACTCGGCTACTGCTTGCTTCACTTGGACCGTCCCTTTCTGCAAAGCATCGAGCGCGTTCTGAACTGTGGCGACAGCGGCAAGGCTATTGGCACGCGCCTGGGGATCGATCTTTAGGCTTGGGTCAAGCTCTTGAGCGCCGCTAAAGACCTTCACTGCCTCCTGGACGTTCCCTTGCCTTGCCAGCTTGTCTCCTTCTGGGAGGAGGGCAGCGGCGCGAGCCTTGTTGGCACGCGCCTGGGGATCGATCTTCAGGCTTGGATCAAGGCCTTGAGCGTCCTTAAACACCTTGATTGCGTCATCGATCTTGCCGGCTTTCGCCAGCTTGTCTCCTTCCGGGAGGAGCGCGGTGGCGCGAGCCTTGTTGGCACGCGCCGGATCAATCTTTAAGCTTGGGTCAAGCTCTTGAGCGCCACTGAAAGCTTTCGCTGCTTCCTGCATTTTGCCGGCCTTCGCCAGGTTGTCTCCTTCCTGGAGGAGGGCGGCGGCGCGAGGCTTGTTAGCACGCGCCTGGGGATCAATTTTTAGACTTGGGTCAAGGCCTTGAGCGTCCTTAAACATCTTCACTGCGTCATCGGTCTCGCCGGCTTTCGCCAGATTGTCTCCTTCCTGGAGAAGGGCGTCGACGCGAGGCTTGTTGGCACGCGCCTGGGGATCAATCTTCAGGCCTGGGTCAAGTTCTTGAGCGTTCTTAAACACCTTCACCGCGTCATCGATCTTGTCGGCCTTCGCCAGATTGTCTCCCTCCCGGACGAGGGCCTGAACGGCTGCGCTCATGTCAATGCCAGGGTCGTACTTTTTCGCCTTTTGGAAGTCGGCGACAGCATCGGGAATCTGCTCAGCCTTGATGTGTTCCTCTCCTTCTTGAACCAACTCCGCCGCGTAACAGTGCTTCTTCTGCGTATCCTCCTGCTCGCTCGGAGGGCGTTTGTCAAACGATTTGTCCAGCAAGTGGTACTTCTTGCATTCCGTTATATCCAGCCCGGTGGCCTTTTCACTTATATCCAGCCCGGTGGCCTTTTCACTCGAGCGTTCTGCCAGTCGCTTGAGAGTCTCCGTATCGACAGCATATACAAGCACATTTCGATCCGCTCCGGCCGTGACCAGTCGTCCGTCGCTGCTGAACGCGACCCCGTTCACCGCACTCGCATGGCCGAACAACGTGAACAGTTCGTAACCCGTGCTGGCGTCCCAAATCTTTACAGTTTGGTCAAAACTTCCAGTCGCCAGGCGTTTGCCGTCTGGACTGAAAGCGACAGCAAGAACTCCGCGTTTATGCCCACTAAGAGTGCGCGATTCATCGCCGGAGGGAAGATTCCACACTTTGGCAGTACCATCCGCACTGGCAGACGCAAGGCGACTGGAGTCGCGGCTAAATTCCAGGTCCCATACTGGGGAGTGATGACCGCGAAGCGGCTTTAGGAATTTGCGTTCCTTAGCATCCCACAAATTGATCGTACCTTTCAGACTACCGGCCGCCAGGTACTTTCCGTCAGGGCTGAAAGCAACGCTCTGAAACCGATCGTCATTACCACCCGTCAAGGGCACCAATGGATCGCCGGTCACCGGATCACCAGTCTCCGCATCCCAGAGTTTTGCCGTGTTATCGCGACATACAGTGGCCAATTTCTTGCCGTCTGAGCTGAAAGCGACACCCGTGACCCCGACAGCCTTGCCCGAAGCCGTGTGAACTATCGGATGGGGTAATTTCCGCTTGCCCGAGCTGGGGTCCCAGACCATGACGGTACCATCCGAACTCGCGCTGGCAAGTCGAGTCCCATCAAGACTAAATGCAATATCATTCACGACAGCCTTAACGTTGTCGCCGGGCAAGGTCGTCGTCAGTTTTCCTGTACGAGAGTTCCATATGATTACCGTGGAGTCGGAACTGGCGGCGGCGATGAGGCTCCCATCAGGGCTGAAAGCAACACGATTAATGCCCGCGGGAACACCGCTTGGTGATACCTGTTCGTTGCCGGGAACGGCCGTCCAAATCCGTATCACGCCCGAGCCTGCGGTAGCTAACCTGGTTCCGTCTGGGTCTGGGCTGAACGCAAGTCTATCGTAGCCAGTACTACTGCCGGGAAGCGTAAACAGACAACCACCCGTATCAGCATCCAGTACAGACACCCGATCTTCATGATCGGAGATGCCCAAACTCTTGCAATTAAGACCGAGATCGGAGATCGCCAGTTCTCTCCCGTCAGGGCTGAATGCGCCGAACCGGGCGGGGGAATTGATTGATGCCTTAAGGCGTACGGCGTCGGACGTCACATCCCACACCTTCGCGTGCGCACTTGTGAACGTGCTCAGGCGTTTTCCATTCGGACTGAACACGATCGAAATAGGGTCGTCAGAAGCCTCCGCGGCCGGCAGCCACTTCAATGCCTCCGGTTGCTTGCCGGTAACCATCCACACGCTTGCCTTGTTACGCTCAACTACACCCGTTTGTTTTTCTCCACCTCCAGAGCTGACAGCAAGCTGTTCTTCAATCGTAGGATTGAATACGATTGCGTGCACTTTTTCGCCCGGGTCCATTGGCAATTCTACTGGTTTCTTTCTCGAGTCCGACACCTCCCACACCCGAATTGCATCATCGCTACCGGTTGCAAGATACTTACCCTGCGAGCTAAACGCGATGATATGAACAGGCTTTTCATCAGGGGATACAGGGTTCCCGATGCGATCCACACCCTTGCCGTCATGCACACTCCACAAATGGACCCCCTTGTCCGCTCCGGCCGTCGCAAGGTACGTACCATCCGGGCTTAACCCCAAGGCATATAGCTGCCCCGGATGCCTTATGGTTGCAACCGGCTTGTCCGGCTTGTCCGACTTGTCCGACCACAAGTCGTAAATGGAAACGCTTCCGCTCTGATTTCCCGCCGCGTAATATCTCCGATCCATGCTGAACGCCCCCAGAGATCCGGCTAGGATTTGCATCTTCCTCTGTAGGCGCCCAGCTTTGATCGCCTTGTGCAGAGCATCTTCCGCCTCCGGAGTAAACATACGTTTGGACGCTTCAAGCGCCAGCAGGGCGCCGTGCTCGGGGCCGCGTTGAGGATCCTCGGAATCGATCACGTCCAGCGCGTTCGAGGCCAGGCGAATCGAGTCAGCTTCGTCCCTTTGCCCTACGGCTTCTTTCCGCAACCGATCGGCGATTTCCTTCTGTTTGTTCGCCTCTATGCTTGCCGCCCTCGCAAGCTTTTCCTGCTCGTTCGCACGTGCGGTTTCATCCTCAGCGAGCTTTTCCTGCTTCTGAGCTTCGTTAGTCTGCTGCTCAGCGATCCCTCTCTGGTCTTCAGCAATTCCTTTCTGTGTCTCAGCTTCTTTCGCCTTCTGCTCAGCAATTCCTTTCTGCTTCTGAGCTTCTTGAGCTTGCCGCTTGGCCTCGGCGCTCTCTCTGAATGCTTTGACAGCTAAGCCAGTGATTATGAGGCCAACCAGCGCTCCGATTATCAGAGCTCTGCGAACTTTGACTTGTTTTGCCCTAAGTTCCGCCTGCTCGACGCGAGCCAGTTCCGCTTCCTTCTCCCGCTGGGCAGCCTGTTCAAGCTCGCGCTTCTCGTTTTTCTCGCTCTCGTGGAGGAACTCGTCCGCGATCCGAAAGCTTGGCGTATAGCGTTCAGCCCATGCTTCGGTCGGCTTCCGCTTGTTCCACCAGTCCAGCGCCACTTGCAGCAACGGCGCGCGAAGATAATCCGGTTTGCCCGGAACCTGCTGTTCGGCGCGGTCTGCCAGCCTCACCATGGTTCGCCGCGACTCTTCCTCTTCAGCCAGCCATCCGGAATCTTCGGACGGAGGTCCTTGCAGCCGCTTCCATTGCCGAAGTAAGGATTCGTGGGTGATGTCGACTTCGCGCTCACCAGCGAGATCAACCGACGTGGGAGGCATAAGGAAAGACCTGCCCTCACGCCGAAAGCACTCCAGCACCGCGAGCACGTCCTCTTGCGACGCCTCTGACACCTCGCACAATTCACGCAGCGGCGTGGGTCGCCGGGTCTCGCGCCCGGAGGCATCCCGTTCGCGCAGACGCTGGAAAATACGTTTTACAATTCGATCGCCTCGCCCTGGCACTTTGGCGCAAGCCTGGGCGTAAGCCTTATCGGCGTGGCTGGACAAGGCATTTTCCAACGTGCCGATCGCTTCATAGTCTTCAATGTCAACTGGAAGATCGGCGCGATTTCGGCTGCGCCAGTGATACCAGGTACGCATCAGTGCATGTTGCATCACCGGCAACTGATCGGGGTCCTC
>Ga0074045_10004124_pt1 | contig 12934 bp, 13 predicted proteins | sample BogForMeECP23OM2_FD_94442 | JGI IMG/M metagenome (GOLD analysis project Ga0074045, IMG submission 94442) | Bog forest soil microbial communities from Calvert Island, British Columbia, Canada - Bog Forest MetaG ECP23OM2 | ecosystem: Environmental > Terrestrial > Soil > Wetlands ... | reverse complement strand
GGGTTCCGAGGGAAAGCAATCTCCCGAACGGGAAAACGGAGACTGCTTCGCTGCGCTCGCAATGACAACCTCTACCCCAGCACGACCAAATGCCTACGGGAAGGAAAGCGCTTGCTCTTCACATGGCGGACGGGACTGACGAGAAACGAGTAGTGGCGAGAATCTTTGATCGGAAAGAGATGACGATGAATTGCGGGGGGAAACTTTCCGCAAAAAGTTTCCCCCCGCCCCCCTTGAAAAGCGTTTAACGACTCGGCGGCTGAGGATCTACACCCCAATGATATTTTTTCTGGAGCGGATCGGGCGGAGTCTCATTTTCCGTTGGCGCTATTTTTTGGCCGGCTGTTCCCGCGGGGGCGCCCCAAATGAATTTCTTGGAGTTTTGGTCAGTGGTAGCGGACGGAGAGGATTTGCCGTCTTGAACCGCATGTTCGACTGTTGTCACTGGAATTGTCGGCATGTCGGCAACGATGAAGTTGGCGCGTATCAAGAGTCTGCGCGCTGCAATTTCGTCTGGAAAAGGCGGGAATGGAGCTGCCGACTGGATGGCTTGCAGGAGCGTGCTATCCATGTCCGGGTTGCCCGAACCCTTAACCAATTCTAACGCCTCCAGGGCGCCGCTCCTGGTTACAATGTAGTTGATGCTGATCCGCCCTTTGAGCGCCCCAGGGGTGTTCAGCGCTGTTGGAGTCGTCCACGCGCGTTGAATGGTATCCCGTGTAAGAAGTGTGTAGTCGTTGAGGACCTTGCTGCGTGTGGACCGATCAACGATCACCTGATCGGCGATTCCGGCAACGTTTTCAGAAGCCGTAGCAATCAGTGTTAAAGCCGGCACGAGTAATATGGCGGCGATCAAGGTTTTTTTCACTTACGCTCTCCTCCTCTCCAGGGTTTCGGCATCCCCGGAGTCGTCGGAAGAATTGCCCTAGACATGACTGATTTCCGAAATAGGTTCAGGGGATTCATCCGTGAACTGCATGTTTCGGTTGCGGGTTCCGTAGCAACGCTTGGACCTTACGTCAAGCAAAAAGTTCAAGTTGAGTCTTCAATGGAGGCGGATGCACATAGGCTGGGTGGCTGCAACAGAGCGAAGGGGAATCCATATTGCAGCGCCAGATCACAAATACAAATATTTTGGATTCCCGATTCGAGGAGAAACTGCTATTAAATAAAGTTCGGGTACCACAGACCTAAAAACTACTCTTGATCACTTTCAATCGGCTATGATTAGAATATACCGCAACGGAACGTTAGCCCCCGACCAATCGTTGTGTTCAGGTGTGGAGAACCGGGCTACACTGACATCTTGAGGATCGACTATGGATTACGATCGACTCAGGCGGCTGCTCCTCCCCCTTTTGGTTTTCCTCGCGGCAGGGGCCTGCTGGGAGGGGCTGGCGCGATATAGTGGTTGGAGTGCTTCGGTTTTCCCAGGACCTCGTGAGACCGCAAGGGGAATGTGGGAACTGATCCTGAACGGAACCCTCCTCAAACACTCCGTAGCAAGCCTATTCCGCGTAACAGTCGGTTTCTATCTAGCAGTGATTGTCGGCATCCCCCTGGGCATAATTCTGGGTTGGTGGAAGACTGGACAAGTTCTCTTCAATTCCATGATTCAGTTTCTGAGGCCAATCTCACCACTGGCGTGGATCCCGCTCGCAATGCTCTGGTTTGGGATTGGCGACAAGCCTGCAATATTTCTTATTTTTCTATCGAGCTTCTTCCCGTTGCTCGTATCTACAATAACCGCAGTTAATCGTATTAACTCGCTTTACTTTCGGGTCGCGGCAAACTTCAATTTTACAAAGCTCGAAATGGGGACAAGACTTATCTTTCCTGCTATCCTTCCCGGTATCCTGCCCGCGCTTCGCATAAGCCTTGGCATTGCTTGGCTCGTCGTGGTGGCCGCGGAGATGATCGCAGTGAAATCGGGTTTAGGCTATTTGATTCTAGATTCGCGCAATGCTCTCCGCATGGATTATGTTATGGACGCCATGATCGCTATCGGTGTGATCGGCATTTGCCTGGATAGGATCATCAACCAACTGAAGAGGATTAAGTCCGTTTCGTGGGGCTCGATATAAAATGGGGCATGTAATCGTCAAGGATCTCTGCAAGAACTTCATAGAGCGTCGGAGAGCAAGACGGGTTCTGAATTCAGAGCCCGACACGCACCTAGGCGAACGATTGGAAGTGCTCGACCGCATCAACCTGGAATTTCAGGACGGGGAATTGGTCTGCGTGCTGGGCCCTTCCGGTTGTGGTAAATCTACACTGGCCAACATCATGGCGGGTTTTGAAAGGTGGTCTTCAGGAGCGGTGCTGATTGACGGCAAAGAAGTTGCTGGGCCCAGTTCTGATAATATTTTCGTCTTCCAGCACAATAGTCTTTTCCCCTGGATGACTGTGCAGGAAAACGTGAGCCTGGGTCTACGACACATGAATGACAAGGTTAAGATGGCCGAATTGGTTCAGGAATATGTAGACGTGGTAAATCTGACGGGCTTCGAGCATCACTACCCGCACCAATTGTCCGGAGGCATGCAGCGACGCGCGGAACTGGCCCGGGCGCTCGTGGTCAACCCCGAAGTCCTGTTTATGGACGAGCCTTTTGCCGGCCTGGATTTCCTCACTCGGCTCAAGATGAGGGAAGAAGTAATTAATATGCACCAACTGATCGGCAAGACGATAATTTTCATTACCCACGACATAGAGGAAGCACTCATGATGGCTGATCGCGTGGTCCTTTTGACCGACCGTCCCGCAAGAGTGAAACTCGATACTAAGTTGGAATCCCCTCACCCGCGTGACTTTGTTTGTGATTCTCAGTTAGAGGACCTGCGGCGAGAAGTTTACCAGGAACTGGGAGTTCATTATGCGCTTTAGACCAGGTCGCATGCTTGGCCTATCTACCGGCTGGAAGATTGGCCTCATCGCGGTTGGGTGGCTGGTACTGCTCACCTGGTTGCACTACGCTTTGAATTTTGACCGCGACACTGGGCACGTGATCCGAATGGGCTATATGCCTGTTATCACTAATCTGGCAGCTCCGCTTCTCGACTATGTAAGCGAGGGCCGAAAGGGACTTCGATTCGAGGCGCTAAAATTTTCGTCCTTTGCCGACATGGGAGAAGCTCTCCGTAACGATCATATACAGGCCGCGTTCATTATTGCGCCGCTGTCCATAGTGCTTCACCAGCAGGGCGCCGGCGTCAGGCTAATATACATCGGCAACCGCCACGAAAGTACGCTTGTTTACAGGAAAGACCTGAAGGTCAGTTCCTTTGCGGATCTGGCTGGCAAAAGCATTGCAGTCCCGCAGCGGTATTCGGGTCACAACGTGTGTACACGATTGTTAGCAGAAAAATATGGAGTTACAGGGCAAAATCTCAACATCGTGGAAATGAATCCTCCGGACATGCCGTCGGCACTAGCAACCGGTTCGTTGGACGCGTATTTCGTGGGTGAACCTTTTGCGGCCAAAACAATACGTGCAGGTGAATCGAAGGTGCTGTATTATGTTGAACAGGTCTGGCCGAAATTCATCTGTAATCTCCTCCTGGTAAGAGAGGGTTACGTGAAAAAATATCCGGAACGGGTCAAAACGTTGGTTCAAGGCGCCGCGCGATCAGGCTACTGGGCCCGGAGCCATCCGAAGGACGCAGCAAGAATTGCCTCCAAATATTGGAACCAGCCCGCTGAGCTGGTGGAATACGCTCTACAGACCCCTCCAAACAGAATAGTGTACGACGAGTTTGTCCCCAAAGCAGAAGAGATGCAGTTCCTAGCCGACCAGATGGTCAGGTTCAAGCTCCTGGAGCACAGTGACATTGCGGGCTTGATCGACGACACATTCGCCAGATCGGCAAATGTGGACAATGTCACCGACCTGACAAGTATCCTCAGTCTTTCCAACGACTAAAGAAGTCTGACCAAACGCACGAGCATTTTCAACTGTTGCAAATCATTCTTCGATATCTTGCTGATGGCAAATCCGCTCAGACAAGTTCCGTCCGCCTCATCGGCATAACACCACCGACAGTAGGCCTCGAATTCAAAGGATGAGAACTCACCGAATTCGTCGCCGAGAATGACCAGGGTCTTGAGATCTCCCACTTTAGCTTCAATGCCCGCCACACCCACGCCCTCTTCGGAGATGTCTCGTACAAGACCTTGCAGCTCGGGCCGACCTGCTTCATAGACCGGCAGTTCAAAATCCACTTCATGTCTGACAAACTCACGAGTTGCAAGAAAATCAGGACGTTCTTCGATGGTGGTCTCCGGTCCGTCGGCAACGGATCTTGTCATCCGCGCATCGAGAAGTTTCTTGCTCACCTGCCGAAGCATATCCTCCGACAATTTGTACTTTGCCATGATGTCGGGGTTACTCATCCCCGCACGGATGTCCGCGAGAAATTGCAATAGATTGAGCCTTCGGGAAGCGGGCTTGAGGTCGTGTCCCAAAAGCTTGGCTTCGATCAATTTTTCATAGAGTCTCTTCACCCCATTGGCGGAGAGGTTATACTTCTTGCGAATTGCGGATTCGTCCATTCCAGATCTGATGTCCTCAAGGACTTGGTTTTGAGGCACCTTACGCACGGCCATATCGTTACCCAACCTGCCGGTTTAAGTCATTATATTGCGCGATAATCTCGAAGAGCGGACTCTCATCCATGCCATCCACGTCGATTTTAAGCAATTGCTTATAGCATATATGTCAGACAAGGTGTTAACCGTCGCATCTATGGCAATGGCCAAAAGCGACATCCGAAACCGAGGATGACACGTTGGGGACGCGCATCTTGCTGTGGGGACACATGTCCTGCCTGTCCTCCAGAGACAGGCAATCCTATCGTCGGCGGGACTGTCCCACCAATTTATGACCGGGGTCTGCCCCGTATTGCTCTGGATTCCGGATGTAGAAATAGGTCAAGACTTTCGGCATACGCCATAAGCAACCTCCCTCACCAAGAACCGCAAGCAACCAATATGCCGCTATATTGTAAGTCCGTGGCGGCTCTGAAAACTGTCCAACTTATTTAGGAATTAGTCTGGGCTCGCAGAAACCTCTGCGTTAGATATCTTCGGAACCGACTCGTCACGCAACCAGTCTTTCTTTTTTCAAGATCTCCCCTCTGGCGCTGATGACGACCTGTTCCATCGGGACGTTCTTGCCCGCCAACTGCATTCCCCTCTTAACTATCATAGGCAATCCGGCACAACAAGGGACTTCCATGACAACCACAGTGACGCTCTTGACGGAAGCATTGCTGAAAATTTGTGCAAACTTCTCGATATAACCCTGAGCGTCGTCGAACTTGGGGCAGCCAACCATTATCGCCTTGCCTTGGAGGAAATCTCGATGGAAGTTGGGGTAAGCCACCGGTGTGCAGTCCGCTGCGACAAGAAGGTCTGCGTTCTTAAGGAAGGGTGCGGTGGGCGGGACCAGCCTTATTTGGACGGGCCAATGTGAGAGGGCCGAAGCAGTGCCTACCTGTGATACGGGTTGGTTGGCCTGCTGACAAGAAGTGGGCTGCGCGAAGCTCTGGATTGTCGCGGAAGGGCAACCGCAAGCCATAGTCTGGGCAGCCGGTTTTTCGTCCTCTTGCACTTCCTTCAGGTGCTCCTCGACCGCTTCCTCGTCAAAGTCTTCGGCTTCTCTTTCAATGACTTTGAGAGCCCCTGTGGGGCATTCGCCCAGGCATGCTCCAAGTCCGTCACAGTACTTTTCTGCCACGAGCCTGGCTTTGCCTTCCACCAGTTCGAGCGCGCCTTCGGCACATGAAATCATGCATTGGCCGCAGCCGTCACAAAGTTCTTCGTTTATTTCTATGATCTTGCGTTTCGTGTTCATGTTCATAATCTCCTGAAACCTTCTCTCTCGGGATTCTCTATCTGATGGAGGGGGCGAAAGAGGCCCTCTTGTCCTCGTCAAGGCCCCTCTCCGGCTCATCTTGGCAGAGAGAGGCGTAAGTTTGTGCCAGCCTTGCAAAAGATCAGGATGGTAACAATCTTCAAAAAGCCGATTTGCTAAACAGCAGCTCTCGCGCTCGCCCCGTTCAGCAGTACACTGCGGGCCAGCTCGCGACCACTGTCTGTAAGGAATTTGGAATCAACAAGCTCTGCTAGCTTTTCGGGCGCCATCGGCGCCTTTCTCTGGGTTTCTTCAAGATTGACCAGCACATCAGCATCGTAAACCACCTTGAAGTTGACGGTCTCTTCAGGGCGGGGATGGTGATGGTGGCCCACGATGTCACAAACTTCTTCAATCAGGGGTTCAGCGGCATCGAGTTTCGTGAGGATTTCGCGTGCCACGCCAGGCCCTTCTTGCTCCTGGTAGTGCGATTCGGTACTCTGATGTTTCTCTTCGGCCTTCTTGATACCTATGTCGTGCAGGTAGGCGGCCGAAAGAGCCACCGCGGGGTCACCCTTTTCCACTTGGACGAGCCGTTCCGCGTAGCGGGCAACTCTGGCGGCATGGCCGATCCTTTTGAAATCCTGCTTGAAATAGAGCTTCATCTCCACTGCCACTCGGTCCTTAAAGAGGTCCTGCTTCTCCTTCAACAACTCGGGCGGAAGCTCTCCAAAGCAATGCTCCGCAAACTTGCAATGGGCTGCGCAGCCGAAGTCCATCTTTGGGTTGAGCACTTGATGCCCGCATTTCTTGCACCTGCGCCTCGTCTCATCTTTGAAGAATTCAACAGCCTGGCCGCATTTGGGGCACGGGGCCTCAAAGATGGCGTCAAATTTCCAAAAACGTGGGTCTTGTCCCGGGCATTTCATGGTTTTTCTCTCTTTCCATCTGCCCACTTGCGGCAACGGCTGTGAAGGGGGCGGTGCGATCCCGCCCCACGAAATTTATCCCAGAATGGCCTTCAGGTCTTCGTCTGGAGTGGTGATGGGTTTGATATCGAAATTCTTCACCAGCACATCCAGCACGTTGGGAGTGATGAAAGCCGGAAGGCTCGGACCAAGGCGAATCCCCTTGATTCCGAGATAAAGAAGAGTCAGCAGAATAGCTACTGCCTTCTGCTCGTACCACGAAAGCACCATGGAAAGCGGCAGTTCGTTTACGCCGACGTTAAATGCCTTGGAAAGCGCAACTGCTATCTGGATGGCAGAATATGAGTCGTTGCACTGTCCCACATCCAGCAGTCTCGGGATGCCTCCGATGTCCCCAAGGTCTTTGTCGAAGAACCGGAACTTCCCACAAGCGAGCGTCAACACGACGCAATCTTTCGGAACCTTCTCCACAAACTCGGTGTAGTAGTTTCGGCCCGGCTTGGCGCCGTCACACCCTGCCACGAGGAAAAAGTGCTTGATAGCTCCGCTCTTTACCGCGTCGATCACCTGGCCCGCCACCGACATGACGGCATTTCTACCGAACCCGCACAGGACGGATTTGCCATTGGTGTCTGCGGTGAAACCGGGCATGGCCAGCGCCTTCTCGATTACAGGCGCGAAGTTCTTGTCGGAAATGTGTGTTGCCCCCGGCCACCCTACTAGCCCCGTAGTATAGATGTTGTCCATGTAAGACTCTTTAGGCCTTTGGATGCAATTGGTGGTCATCAAGATGGCGCCTGGGAACTCGGCGAATTCCTTGCGCTGATTCTGCCACGCAGTCCCGTAATGCCCGTAGAAATGGGGGTATTTTTTCAACGCGGGATACGCGTGAGTCGGCAACATCTCACCGTGCGTGTATATGTTGATCCCCTTGCCTTCAGTCTGCTTGAGCAACTCCTCCAGGTCCTTCAGATCATGTCCCGAAACCAGGATCGCCTTCCCCGACCTAGCCCCCAGAGGAACCTTTGTCGGCACAGGATGGCCGTAAGTTCCCGTATTGCCCGCGTCGAGCAGTTCCATGGCCCTCAGGTTGATTTCGCCGCATTTGAGGACCAGTCCTACCCAATCGTCGAGGGTCAGCTTGTCGTTGAGTGTAGCGGCCAGACCCTCATGAACAAACGCGTATACCGCGTCGTCTTTTTGTCCCAGGATCTGCGCGTGGTCAGCGTACGCGGACACGCCTCGCAGGCCGAGGATTAGCGTATGCTGAAGGGAGCGTATGTCCGGATTGAGTAGGGTGTCGGGCTTGAACCCAATACCGACCGCCTGGTTAAGCATTCCCTCCATTGAGGTCGCGGGAGCAAATGTCGCCGCGTCTTGAGCAAAGTCCACCTTTCCACCGGCTGCTTTGACCTTCTGCTTGAGACCCTCTCTCAGCGAGACGGCACGGTTGACGAGAGGCGGAAACCGTGACGCGTCGAAATCTACATTGGTCAGCGTAGAAAAGAGCGCCTGCGCTGTAAACACATTGGCCTCATCGTCCGTGACGCCCACTTTGCGCCCTTCCACCGCATACAGGGCCAACCCTTTCAGCGCGTACGTGAGTAGGTCATGCAGAGCCGCCACTTCGGGTGCCTTGCCGCAAACACCAACTTTGGTGCATCCTGTGCCGAAAGCGGTCTGTTCACACTGATAACAAAACATTTCTTCCATCTTTCCCTCCTGATGACGATCTGGCTCGTAATTCCTGTTCGTCTGATTGGGGCCGGCCTAGCCGTGCCATTTATTGATATATTAATCACAGTGAGAAATAGTGCCTTGACTTAAGTCAAGAAAGCGCTTTTTTTAATATTTTTTTCATCTACTGAATGCACTCGTTCAACCCCGCGAAGGATGCCTTCCAACAATGGACCCTATTTTGGCTGTTTTGCTGCGGACTCCACTACCCCCAGGCCCGTTCGGTTTAGGATCGCTCCAAAGCGTTCCCCTTCGACGCAGTGTGTCAGATAATGATCGAGACAGCGATCCACGATTCGGAGCGCTTCGTCTTTGGAATAGATACCTTCGAGTTCCCGGGCCAACTGCGGCCGGCGGCCCAGTTTGCCGCCCACCTGTATCCGATAGCCCTTGGTTTCCGCTTCGAACACACCAACGGGGCAGACTGAGATGCACTGGCCACAGGACAGGCATTTTCCCGAGTTGATAGTAGGATTCTCGCCTTCTTCGGATAGTTGGATCGCGTTTTCCTTGCAGACCGCAACGCAGGCGCCGCATCCGGTGCATTCCGCGGCGGAAAGTCGCGGGCGAGCGGCCCCAATAAGGCCCAAGTCCGCAATCTGCGGCCGAGAGCAAGCATTGGGGCACTCTGACATTGACACGCGAAATTCATGATGCAATTTAAGAGGGCTGTTCACGGTCTCTTTCAGAAATGCTCTTAGATTCTTCGAGGCCAGGAGATCTTCCAAGTCCCTCACCAGGTCTGAGTCCTCGACAGCGCGGTTCGGGCAACCTCCAGGGCCGAAGCACGTCTCGACCTGATGGCCTTTGACCTCGTCTTCCATATTTTTGATAAACTTTTGCTTGCACGCCTGCACATGTTTCATGGTCACTTCACGGGCATGATGCCGTTGAGCTTCCTCTTCCACTCTTTTTCGTACGCGTTTACGGACAAAAAAGGGGACTTTGCTCACTGCCTCTTCCGCCTCCGTGGCCCACTTCATTGATCGATCTCCTGTGTCCAGGCACCGCAAACATTCCCCTCGGGTGCCACGAAAAGCTTCTCAATTATTGGTCATTCGGGATTTCTCCCGGTTCTCACTTGTCTTGACGTTTCCCTGATTTTGATTGATTCTGGCCTAATCTGAAAACCAGTTCGATGCCATATTAAAGAGTCTACTAATTCGATCAGGGTCTTGCTTTGACTTAAGTCAATCAGATTTATCTTTTGGAGTTCATATCCGTGACAGGGTTCTTTTCCGTCATTTTCTTAAAGCAGGGTGGAATACATGGAAATTGCCAAGTTGGTCGCCAACATACCGCTTTTTGAGGGTTTGCCCGACGAACAGCACGGAGACCTCGCGGCCATCGCGCTGGTGAAGTCATTTGGTCGCGGCCAAACGATCTTTTCGGAAGGGGATCCCGGAACAGGATTTTACGTGGTCATCTCAGGGCGAGTTAAAATCTATAAGCTTTCTGCTGACGGAAAGGAACAGATTCTACACATATTCGGCAGTGGGGAGCCCTTCGGAGAAGTGCCGGTGTTCGAAGGGCGTCGCTTCCCGGCCCATGCCGTGGCGCTGGACGAGACTAGATGCCTGTTTTTCCCCAGACCGGCCTTCACCGACCTTATCAGTAGAAACCCTTCACTTTCGCTGAATATGCTCGCAGTCCTTTCCCGTCGCTTGCGACGCTTCACAGTGCTTGTGGACGATCTCTCCCTGAAGGAAGTCCCGGGCCGCCTCGCAGCCCACCTTCTCTATTTGAGCGACCGAAACGAAGGCGCTGCTGATTTGGAACTCGATGTTCCTAAAGGGCAACTAGCCGGCATGTTGGGAACCATACCCGAAACTCTCTCCCGCATACTGACAAAGATGGTTAAGCAAGGCCTGATTGAGTCCGACGGCCCGCATATCCGAATCGTAGACCGCGAAGAACTGACGGAACTTGCCGAAGGTGTAAAACGTTTGTAGGAATCTCAGAATGGCCTTCAATCGGAGAAATTTGAGAAGGATCTTTACTTCTCACGTCGGTGAGATAGACTGAGATTGCCTGGAGAGAAAACAACCTTTTCATTCGAAATACTTGGGTTATGAGCATGGCAGATCTCGATCAAAGCCTATTAGAGGAAATTGTTCGGCGTATCCGAAGCGTTACCGGGCCTGAACTTGTCATTATGTTCGGTTCAGCCTCCACAAACACCATGACACCGGATAGTGACATCGACTTGCTAGTTGTAGAATCTTCGTCTGGCAATTTGCGAAATAAAAGCATTGTGATTCGGGAGGCATTGCGTGGGCTGGGTTTGCCATTTGATGTAATAGTTATGTCTTCCGAACGTTTTCGTGAGACGAAAAATGTTATTGGCGGAATAGCGTACCCTGCCTGCAAATATGGAAAGGTCATTTATGAGGCCGCCTGAGGAAATAAGGGCCGAACTGGTCAGGCAATGGTTAGCCAAAGCGGAAGAGGACCTTGGTGTGGCAGAGTACCTCGTTTCTGAAAATACAGAATATTTTAGCGCTGCCGGATTTCATGCGCAGCAGGCGGCTGAGAAGTTTCTTAAAGCGGTCTTAGTCCACCATCAGATAGAGTTTCCGAAAACCCACGATTTAGCTGGACTCCTGGATCTTATTTCCCGCGCCGATCCAGACCTCGCATTGGCACTTGGTGATGTAATCGGCCTAAATATTTATGCAGTGGACGCGAGATATCCCGGCGATTCTCCTGAAATTACAGCCTCCGATGCGCAGACGGCCCTTTCATTGGCCAACCAAGCGCGAAGGCACGTCCTCGAAAGGTTGCGGACTTAGCGGTATGCCTGAAACCATCCCTCAAAGAAACCTGTGTGAACTTTACGAGACTTACAACCGCAGGGAGTTTGTCCATCCAGACCCTTTGGAATTCCTTTACGATTACCAAGACCTGCGAGACCGCGAGATAGTCGGGCTTGTGGCTTCATCACTGGCCTACGGCGGAGTCCGTCAAATCCTGAAAGGGGTGAAATCCGTGCTCGAGCGCATGGAGTCCCCGCACTCGTTCCTTAAAGACAGTTCTCGCGAGTCGCTGATAAGGACGTTCAAAGACTTTAAGTACAGATTTACAACAGGTGAGGAGCTTGCTGGCATGCTCTACGGCATCAAGCAGGTCGTGGAACAGCACGGCTCATTGCAGGCTTGCTTTGTAAACGCTCTGCGTGACGATCATGAGACAGTCATACCTGCCTTGACGGAGTTCGTAAAGGAATTGTCTGCTGTGTTTGAATCCAGGCCGCGCAGCCTTCTCCCTTCTCCAGCGGCGGGAAGCGCCTGCAAACGGGTGAACCTGTTCCTGAGATGGATGGTCAGGCGCGATGAGGTGGATCCCGGTGGATGGGATGATGTGCCGGCTTCCAAATTGATTGTGCCTTTGGACACGCACATGCACAGGATCAGCCTGCAGCTAGGGCTCACCAAACGAAAGCAAGCAAATCTGAGGGCCGCATGCGAGATCACGGCCGCGTTCAGAGGCATCGAGCCGGAAGACCCGGTTCGCTACGACTTTGCCCTGACCCGGTTGGGAATCCGCGACGACTTGGACCCGCGGGAATTCCTAAAGTCCTGCAACGTGATCCTGTCCTGATCAGAGGAAAATGGGGCTTGATGTAGAAAAGAAAGTTCGGGGTCAGCGCGTTTTAGAGGGGCCAAACTGCACGGTTTGCCCTATTTTGATCCCATATTTCTTGCAAAAGCCGGCCTTGATCTCCAGGCAGTATCGGCAGGGAAACATGGAGGGGTAAATCAGGCCCGAGTTAGGGGCAATATCGTCATAAATCAGCTTGATTAATCCGTTGGCATCTATCCAGACCGCGTCAATGGGGAATTTCATCCCCTGCATGTGGATCGCGGATTGCCCTTCCATCGCGAAATCAAGCAACATTCCCCGCTCTTCCGTTATCTGACTCCATCCAAGAAGGCCCTCCCTCCTCGAAGCGTCGGTCTCGGCCACCACAGCATGGATAGTTTGATTACCAAGGTTTATTGAGATCACCCGCTGCTCCGGATTGGAATTCATTTGGTCTTCAGCCCGAGCGACCTGAGACAGGCCGAAAAAGGCCACCAATGCGGCAAATACGACCATAAGGGGGACTGTCACTGTTGCATGGCGCATTGAAGTTGACATGATCTCCGCTCCCCTAACCCTCAGTTGGTACCTGGGTGAAGCTAGAAAAACAATATATGAGACTGTAATTTGACACATGTTGTCGAGTTTTGGAAGAAGCGGAGGCGGGAAACCCGGTGGCGATGAGAGCCAACTCGTCTCTTTTCGACGAAAAACATGGCTCTGTTTGCGTTAAGCGTTGATTCTATTTCTTCCGATGGCAGTTTGGAGCCACGCAACGTCCGTAATTGCAGCTTCCCGGTGTTCATACACTCTGCGCCATCCAAGGTAGCTG